>Ga0247841_10008174_pt1 | contig 15209 bp, 21 predicted proteins | sample LaCruzMarch2015__2_FD_192410 | JGI IMG/M metagenome (GOLD analysis project Ga0247841, IMG submission 192410) | Freshwater microbial communities from meromictic Lake La Cruz, Castile-La Mancha, Spain - LaCruzMarch2015_18m | ecosystem: Environmental > Aquatic > Freshwater > Lake | place: Spain...
AAAGCTTTTTCTTTTGCTTCTTCTTTATCTTTTTGTTCTTTTAATTTTGCTTCATCTCTTAAAGCTTTTTCTTTTGCTTCTTCTTTATCTTTTTGTTCTTTTAATTTTGCTTCATCTCTTAAAGCTTTTTCTTTTGCTTTTGCTTCTTCTTTATCTTTTTGTTCTTTTAATTTTGCTTCATCTCTTAAAGCTTTTTCTTTTGCTTTTGCTTCTTCTTTATCTTTTTGTTCTTTTGCTTTTGCTTCTTCTTTTTTAGCTTTTGCTTCTTCTTTATCTTTTTTTTCTTTTGCTTTTGCTTCATTTTTTAAAGTCTTTTTATCTTTAATAATAAAAGGTTCTTCATCATCAATATTTATTATAACATCATTGAAATCATAACCATCATTTTCAATATTTTCATCATCAGTATCAATATTATCATTTGGTTCAGTTATATCCTGCGATAATTTACTATCATCTGTATCATCTTCCTTCAATTTAGGAGGTATATTATCAAATTTATTATTTAAAAAAAGTTTTTTACTTTCAAATATTGTATCTTGTGCCTTAATCATTTCTTTATATATATAATATATTATTCTTATATATGTTAAGAAAAAAATAAATCATTTTTTAAAGAAATAGTTTTAATTTTTCAAAATCTCTTCTAATTGTTTTAATTTTTGTAATTTATCTCTTACTTGTGCTTGATATTTTAATGATGCTTGTTTATTTTTCTCTCTAAAAACATCATCTGTTTGTAGTTTATTACGATAATATTCTTTTCTTTTTTCAACAAAAGAGGGATCTTGTTGTTTCTTTTTTTGATACTTTAATATATTCTCTTTACATCTCTCATATCGTGTTGGTTCTCTTATTACTTCCATTTTATTTATATATATACAATTTATTCTTATATATATATTATATTTTTATTTATTACTTCCATTTTATTTCTATATTTATACAATTCTCGAAAAATGGTTTTAACATCCTTTTATCTAATGATATTAAAAAGATATCAGACCAAATTTAAATAATTCATAAATTTTTTCAATATAAAATTATATTACATTTATGATATATAGAAAATGACCAATAGATTAGAATTATTAAATGATGATATAAAATATATAATTTACAAAAAACTACATCAATTATATATGAAAGATATTCAAAAAGAATTAATAGTTAAGGCATTTGATATAAAGTATCCAAATAACTACAAAATTTTAGATAACAAAAACGAATATTATAAATATTGTGTGTGTTGTAGTAAAAATAGAAATGTTAAAAATCTATTTACAAATACCAAAGATAAATATCACTTTTTAATAATTGATGAAAATGAAACAAAATATGATAATGATGATGTTGTTATATCATTTAATTTATGTAAAAAATGTAAAAATATAATAAAAAATTATGATTATGTTTATATTAAAAACCTTAAAATAGTTTTAGGACAAATTAAAGATGTTAATAGTCGTTTTTATAAACTAAATAATGATTTTATTGTATATATTTAAAAATTATATTACATTAATGATATATCATTATATGACTGAAAGAATTACAAGTAAAGATTTACGAGAAATGAAGAAAGATATTAAAAGTAAATATGATTTGAATGATGCTTATTTTAAGAGATTTGAATTATTAAACTCTAATAATAGGGCATTATTATTTAAAGAATTAATATATTTAAAAATCTATTATGACATTAATGAGAAATTGATAATTAAAGCATTAATAAACAAATACCATAATATTCAACATTATAAAAGAGTATATTTAACTGATTTTAATAATATTTATAAATTTTATGAAATTTATAAATTATATGATATATGGAAAGATAAAGATGAAGAAGATTAATTTTTTTATGGATAATATATATAATTATCAATTTAATTTTTTTAAAATATAAAAAGTTTATAAAAAATATTGTTATTACTAAAATGATGGTAGTATTTAAATATATAATGTGTATAAAAAGAAATTATTGTAAATAACTATAATATATTAATATTAATAATATGAAAAAAATTAATGGATTAATTGAAGATTTTAAGCAATTATTTAATCTTGATGAAGTGTATTTAAGACGATTTATTTTATTAGGGCATAAAAATAGAATGATTATATTAAAAGAAATTGATAAATATCAAATGATATATAAAGAGATTGATATTAATATTTTATTAAGAGCATTAATTGTAAAGTATATAAATATAAAATTTAATGATAGAATTTATATTTAAGGATAAATAATTATTTAAACATTATTTATATATAATAAATAATGAATAATATTTATCTTTTACAAGTTTATACATCATTACCTGATAAAATATATAAATTAGGAAAAACAAAAAGAGATTTTATTTCAAGATATAATGAATATAAAAATAGTAATGTTGAACCTAAAATTATATTTGTAATAAATTTTTTAGATTGTGATAAAGCAGAGAAAGAGTTATTAATAATATTTAAAGAGACTTTTTTAAATGCTAAAGGGTTTGGGACTGAATATTTTAAAGGAGATGTAAATTTAATGATATTGAAATTATTAGAATATTATAATAAAAATATTAAACAAGATGTAGAACCTGAAATTAAACAAGATATAGAACCTGAAATTAAACAAGATATAGAACCTGAAATTAAACAACATAAAATAGAACAATATATAGAAGATATTATTGAACCATTTATTGATGAAATACAAGATAAAACAGATGAAATTGAAATTTTGAATTTAAAACTACAACAAGCAGAAGCAAAGAGATATTTAAGAACAAATATTAATTTGAATGAAATAACAAATAATATAATTAATGACTTTAAAAAGTTTATTTCAATAGAAGACATAGCATTAAAATATAAAGATGAAGGAATATCAGTTTATGTAGTTAAAAAAATAATTAAAGATAACAATTTAATAAGAAAAAAGGCATCTAAAATATTAAGAATTTTAGGTGAAAATACTTAATTTATAAATTTTGAATTAAGGTTAAAAATAGGATAAATATACCTATAAAATAGGATAATTAAAGGGTGATTTTTAAGGTAAATATAGGATGATTTTATATATATTAATAATAGAAGATGAGTAAAAAATTAGATTTAAATGAGTTCTTTAAATTGTATAATAATTCATTATTACCAAAAGAAGATATATTAAAACAATTAAATATAACAGAATATTTCTACAAAAAAATAATAAAAGAATATCAATTAAAGAGAAAAAGAACAAGTGAATTTAATAGAATCAAAATAGAAAATGAAGATTTTATTATACCTAATATGATTGAAAATACTAATTCTAAGCAAAAACCAATTAATAAACCAAAAAAAGAAGAGGTAGAAGTTGTGTTTATAGGTGAAGATATTAAAAAGGAGAAGAAACCATTAAAGGAAAATATAACAATTGATAATAATGCTACAAATTTACTAAAAGATGCTTTAAAAGCAACTGATAAAACATTAGATAAGGTTAGAAATAAGAAAATTAAATAATTACAATTTATAGAGAATGTCAAAAGGAAGTAAAACCCAAGTAATGACAATGGAAAATTTAAAAAATAATAATGATAATAATAATAATAAAGTGATACTAAATAACGATGATTATGTTAGTATATTACAGAGGATTTACGAATTACAGGATGAACTCGAAAAATCAAGCGATGAAAATGAGATATCATCAAGAGAAAATATACTATTAAAGGCAGAAATAAAAAATTTAGTTGTATTATGTAAAAATTACAAAAATGAGATTTTAGATAAGGGAAACGCTGAAAATGCTTTAAAAAAATCATTAAAAGAGATGGAAAATAACCAAAAGGCAGTTAATGATGAATTATCAAAGAGACAACAGAGCAAATATTCAAAAATATCAAAAGAAGAACTCGAAAAAATAGCATTAGAAAAATTCAATTCATTTAAGAACACTTATAAAAATGATTTATAAATATATATATAATATTTAAAAATGGAAAATATATCAAAAGACGACCTTATAATATTTAATGAAGTAATTGATAAATTAGAAAGTAATATGAAACTTAAAACAATTCAAGAAAATCAAGATAATTATTATTATTATATAATATATGGTGTTTTATTTATAATTTTAGTATGTATTTTGTTTTATATTTTTAATCAAGAAAATAAGGAACCAACAGAGCCAAAAGAATATAAATGTGATTATGACAAAAATAATATATTTAAAAATAATTGTTGTAAATCATTTTTTTAATGTAAAGTTATTAAATAATTATTTTTTTTTATAATTTCATTGAAATATTATCTCATGCTATATAATAATAGCTTTTTACATTTAAATGTCGCTGATAAAAATTAATGATATTGAATATGATACCCATAAACAAGAAGATAGAAGAAAAGTAGGAAAAATTTACGAAGATATATTTTATAAATATTTAATAAAATATGATAGAAGATTTAAACATATGTCAATAAAAGACCCTTATGGTCCTTATGATTTTATTAAAAATATAAATGATAATCTTATCATTATTGAATTAAAAACACGAATAAAAAAATTATCACATCATTCAATAGAATTATTAGATTATAATAAAATAGAAAACTATAAAAAGATACAAAAAAAACATCCTAAAAGTAAATTTATTTTTGTATTTAATCATATTGATACAGATAATGATAATTATAATCAATATTATTTCTATGAAGTAAATTTTCTATTCTTAGAAAATAATATATTTATTGATAATATATTTGGGAAAAAAACTTATGAATTACCTATAAAATATCTAAATAAATTAGATGATTATTTAGAAATATTAAAATAATAATGTATTAATATTATATATGGATATTACAAATTCATCATATGAAGATATAATAAATGAGATAGAAAATTATTATGCTAATAGTAAATATTTTCAAGATTTTTTAAAAGAATGTGATGAAATATTTCAAGATGATGTATATGATGATAAATATTTATTTATGGATTACATAAAATAAGAATGATTTTCCTACAATTCTATCCATAAATTAGTATCATGATTCCAATATTTTCCAATATATTTATTATATTTATATTTTAATTTTAAATCCTTTATGATGTTAATGTAATAATCATAAATAATTTTATCATATTCTAAAAGTTGATTTATTTCATAATAATATTCATAACTTAAATCTTTAAAATATTGGTTTTTTTTAAAGTCTAATATTTGTTTTTCTCTTAATTGTTTATCTAATAAATATTTTTTAAACAATTTATCAATATCATTTTTATGATATTCATATCCCATCATTCCATTTCTTAAATAAATATTCATATTTTTTCTATAATCATTTCTTTTTTCAATTAAACTACCCCACATATAAGTAAAATGTTTTTTAATGAATTCTTTACTATATTTATTGTAAAAGAAAGATAGTAAATATTCATCATTTAAAAATTCATAACTAATTTTTTCATATTCTAAAATATGATTTATTTCATTATTGTAATTATCTATATATGATTTATATTTTTCATTCAATAGTTTTTCAGTATATAACCATTTATTTCTTATTGGATATGATAATAATACATCAATATTTTCATCATAAAAATCTTTAATATTTAATAATTCTATTTCTTGACCTGTATTTATATAACTATCTAAATTTACTTTTAATAATACATCATATCCTGTATCTAAATATACAATTGATTTATTACTATTATATAAAGGTATATCATTTTTACTTCCTTTAAAATCAATATAATACTTTCCTTTAAAATGAAAAATATTACTAAATGGTCTAATATTTTCATTCAAAGATAATATCCAAATTGCTTTATTTATACAATATTTCTCAATATTTTCAATAATTATTTTTGATTGATGACTGTATCTAATCATTATAATTTTATTTTCATTAACAATTTGTTCTAACTTTATATTAAACCAATATGGCTTTCTAAATTCCATTTTAAATAAGATAAACCAATTAGAACAGAAATCATTATCTACAAATTCTTTATAAATTTCTTTTGAAATACAATTACTTGTTTTTGAATGTCTAAAATGAGGTATTTTTTGTATTGAATTCACAAAAGAACATTGGTTATCATCACATTCTAAACATTTAAATCTAATAGTTTTATTATATGTATCTTTATAATTAATATTTTTTAAATTAAATGATATAATGAAATCTCCTGTTTGTAAATCCTGTACCACAAACATATATTAAAATTATATTAAATATTTAAATTATTAATAAATATTATCATTTTTTTCTTAAATATAAATAATTTTCATATATTATCATTTACAAATAAACTTTATTATTGTTGTAAGTTTCTTTAAACTTAAATAAGAATGTATATATATTTATACAAAAAATAGACCATTTTATATAAGATAAAGATTATGATTATATTGATAGTAAATATTAAAAAAATGATTTAAAAATAAAATGTTTATATAAAATAACGATATAATATTATATATATTATAATGACTTCTAACGAAGATAATGAAGATTTTGAAGAGAATTTATGTCATATTTGTTATGAAAATGATATATGTAAAAACTTTAAATGTTATACTTGTAAAAATTCAGTATGTTTAAAATGTTTTAAAAAATTAAATGATAGTCAATATGATTATATAGATACTAAAAAAATACATTATGAATATAAATGTCCAATTTGTATTACAACTAAATTATATACACTTGATGATTTTGATGATGTAAATGAAATAAAAGAACTTGCTAATGAAGAGATATTTAAAATATATGAAAATCATTTCTTTAAACCTGATGATAAACTTAAAAGTATTCAATATCAACTTAAAAGTTTATTACAAACGAATTCTGATTTAATGAAAATTGAAAAAGCAAAAAATATAGAAATTGAAAAATTAAAACAAGAAATTAAAGATAATAAAAAAGCAAAAGATATAGAAATTGAAAAATTAAAACAAGAAATTAAAGATATGGAAGAATACTATATTAAATCTACATTATCATTTAAGGAAGAAAAAACATTAAGTGATAATGAATTGAAAAGAATAATTGAATTCCAAGCAAAAACGATTAATAACCAAGTAGATAATATTAAATTTTTATATGAAAATACAAAAACAAAGAGATTAGATAAAAGGATGTTAAAACCATTTTTCGAGAATTGTATAAATATAGAAATAAAATTTAAATAAAAATATAATATATATATAAGAAATAAAGTATATATATATATAAAATGGAAATTGTAAGAGAACCAACACGATACGAGAGATGTAAAGAGAATATTTTAAAATATCAGAAAAAGAAACAACAAGACCCCGCTTTTGTTGAAAAAAGAAAAGAATATTATCGTAATAAACTACAAACAGATGATGTTTTTAGAGAGAAAAATAAACAAGCATCATTAAAATATCAAGCACAAGTAAGAGATAAACTTCAAAAATTAAAACAATTAGAAGAGATTTTTAAAAATTAAAACTATTTCTTTAAAAAATGATTTATTTTTTTCTTAACATATATACTGATTTACCAGCACCAGTTGCTAATTCTAAATATACTTTATTATTTTTTATAATTAAATCAAAACATTCACTAATAATTTTAGTTTGATAATCTCTTTTAATAATTATATTAGGTTTAACTTTATAAATATTATCAAGAATAACAGGTTTATTATTATGTTCTTTAATAATTTTATTAATATCATTAACATTAACTTCTGTTATATTTAATCCTAAAATAGGAAATTCAATAGTTAAAATATTAATTAATAAATCTAAACCATTTTTATAAATAAATTCAGTAGAACCATCATGATTTACTAAATATTTATGTATTTCATTAAGATATTCTAAATTTATATTATATTCTTTATTATATCTACCAATATGTGATATAATTTTATCATATTGTTTAAATATTAAATTATATTCAGATGTTTCTTCAATTTTATATAATTTATGATAATATGATTTATATGAATGTTGTTCTGATAAATGTCTATTATATGGATCAGTTGTATAGCCATATTTACATTTATTTTCATAATTCCAATCATTATTATAAATTATATAAAAATAAGACGATATTATGTCAGACATATTATTTATATTATAATCATTTTTTTATATTTTTATTAAGAATACATAAATATTTATTTAATACTGAGAGTACATTTTACAAAATTTATTTTTTTTGAAATTTTGTAAAAATGTACTCTTCCTTATAAAATCTTTAATTTTGTATTAAATATAATAAAAGTTTATATAAGATTATTTTAATATTACTATTAAATGGATTATAATACTAAAATTAATGAAAGTGATAGTATTGTTAGAACTACTGTTAATGAATTTTTAGAAAGAGCAGAAAAAGGAAAAATTAAATATGGTACAGATTTAGACCGAACTGATTTAATAGATATTGATTATTTGCAACACATGAAAGAAGAAATGATGGATTGTATTTTATATATCAATAAATTTATTGATATATATATAAAATAAATTAAATATTATTAAATAAATGAATAATATTCATATAAATAAGTTTGCAGATAAATTAAATATATACGACGGCGATGATATAAATTTAATGACTGAACATTTTATTATTAATAATAAAATTGATAATAAAAAAGAATTATATATAATTATTACTGATTTATATAATAATTTAGAAAAATTAGATAAAATATATATAACCGCATTAAGTAGTAGATTTCATTATAATAAAAAAAATTATTTAATAACAGTATGGCGTGGTGCTTATTATATATAAATAAATATTTTTTTATTAATACTAATTATAATAAAAAATGATTTATTTTTTAAATATAAATTATATAGATTATTATGTTTAGTCAAATGTTAAGAAGTTTCAATGATATTAAAGATATTATTAAATCAGTATCAGTTAAATATGATGATGATGATAATAATATTATTGACAATATTACATTAAAATATGATACATATGATGTAGAATTAATACCAGAAGCAGATTGTTGTAGTGTAAGTTGGTTTCATGCGATTAATAATTTAAATGAATTAGTTGGAAAAGAAATTGAAGGAATTATAGAAGATTTAACAGAAGATGTTGATTTACCATATTCAAATATTCAAGAAGTTGATAAAACTCATTTATATTATATTAGATTTAGAAATTCTAGTGATAAATTTAAATTTTATCTTACAAATAGTTCAAATGGTTATTATGATGGATGGATCCATATTAAAATTAATAAACCTGACAATAAACCAATATAAATAAATATAAATAAATAAATAATTTTTTGTATTTATAAATTAAATTGTAAAATTATAAAAAAATGATTTTATGATAAATAAAATAATTATCATAAAATGCTAAGAAGTTTTAAAGAAATTAAAGAACCAATTAAAAATGTTTTATCATCAAAAGACGATGATGGATTTATTACTAATATTAAGTTAGTTTATAGTAATTTTCAATTGGAATTAGTTCCAGAAGCAGATTGTTGTAGCATAAGTTGGTTTATTGAAAAAACAGATTTAAAAGTGTTAATTGGTAAGGAAATTGATTTTATTGACGAAGATACAAAATCTGAAATTAATTTACCAGATTCAAATATTCAAGAAGTCGATAAACATTATTTATATAAATTTTACTTTAAAAATTCATTAGATGAATTTGATATATACTTAACAAATTCATCTAATGGATATTATGATGGTTGGTTAAGTGTTAAATTGGTTAAATAAATATAATATTAAATAATATAAAATCCAAAAAATAAACTTTTTGGATTTTATAATATTATTATTTAACTGCTTTAAATTCCAGAATTACATAAAACATTGTTTAATAATATTAAAATATTAATTCTTTCTTCAAAAGTATAATAATCGACTTCATTATTATCATATTCGTTTTCATAATCGTGCGTTGTATAAAAATACAATGGATACATTATTATAGTATAATATTTAGAATTAAGTATATTAATCAATTTTTTATTTTTTTATAACTAATTGTAAAAAATTGATTAAGTTTTACATTAAATATAATTATAAATGGTATTAACTATTATTATTGGATTACCCTGTTCTGGTAAAACATATTATTCAAATAGTTTAACAAATACAATAATTTATGATGATTTTATAAGTAATTTTTATAATGGATTGTTAATAAATGATATAGAATTAAAAAAAAATATATGTATAAATGACCCGAGATTATGTGATTATAATATATTTATAAGATATATTAGTATATTTGAAACATATCTTAATAAAAATGATATAAAAATAGTTTTATTTAAAAATGAACCAGAAAAATGTAAAAAAAATATAAATACAAAAAATGTATTAAATACAATTGAATATTATACTACTAAATATGATTTAAATAATTATAATTTATATGATAATATAATATTAGATGTATATGAAAAATAATTATTTAATTGGTCTTTTTCTAGAAAATTGTTTAATATTAGTAGGTAACGTTTTACTACTAGTAAAATCAGCAAATTTAATTAATAAAGAAATTTGATTTAAATAATCATCAAATACTGATAAATTTTCTTTATTAAATATTTTTCTAAATTCACTACTGCTTTCATCTAATTTACTAATAATTAATTTAATATTTTTTTGTAAAAATATTAAAATAATATTCATAATATTTTTATCATGATCTATATTATAATATTCTATTTTTCTTTCTTGTAAATGTTTAGTTAATTCTAAATCAAAATTAAAAATTTCTTTAATATTATTAAAAACATTTACTGAAAAATCATTAAACATTAAATTTTTAATTATTAACATAACAAATGATATATAATATAATACATTATCTTGATTTTTAATATCAACTGTTTTTTTATATTTTGTAAATAAAAAATGATTTTTATCTTTTATAATTTTATTTATTTTATCTATAAATAAATCTATATTTTTATTATCTAATTCAGCTATAGCATCATATAATTTTTGTATATTTTCTTTTGATTCTGGATTAAAATAATCTACTGGGTCTGTTATAGTTTTACGTCCAGATGTTCTAGTAGGTTCTGTATATTTTTTAAGAAGATCATGTTTATCTTGATAATAATAAGGATTACCAATATTAAAACTAGTGTAATTTTTTTCAATATTATCTGTAATTATTTGTATTTCTTTATTTTTTTTATCAATATAATTAGATATTAATTTTTTTAATTCATTAATATTTAAACTAAAATTATAAGTTTCATTATTCCATAATTTTATTAATTTTGCATCTGACTTTAAAATATTAATATCATTAATATAATTATCATGAATAACACTTAAACTATCATTATAAATTAAGTTAATATAATAATTATAATATTTTTCTTTTTTATCTTTTTTATATTTTAAAATTTTATTTATTTCTTTTTGATTATTAATCAAATCTCTTTCAAGATATTTTATATGTTTATTAATTCTACTATCAATTTCTGCTATTTTAGTATCAAATGTAATTTTGTTAAAATTAATATAAAATATATTAAAAGTACGAAAGTCTATTAAACTATCATTTTTATCTTTAATAGTACTTATTAAATTATTAATTTTATCTAATAATTCATTATGTTCTTGTAATTTTAATATTAAAATTTCTTTTTGTTTATTTAAAAAAACTAATGCTTCTAATTTTGTATTAGTCATACACGATACAATATTTGAAAAATTAGTTAAAAAGTTTTTCATTTTTAAAATATTAAAATTAATAATATTTTTAATTACTGTATCATTAGAATCTGGTGTTTTACATAATAATAATTTATATATATTATTTACATCATTTATATGATTTAATTTATTAAAATAATTATCAAAAGAAATTTTATCAATCACTAAATTGGTATCAATATTATATAAATAATGTATATCATAAAAATTATCTTTTTCAGAATTTAATAAATGTTTTATAAAAAACTCAACATTTAATATTTTATCATTTTTAATTTCATTAAATAAATAATTATAATATGATACTAATTCAGCATTTGATGTTTTACTATTAGTTATTAATACATCAATTTGTTCTACAATTGTATTATATTTATTAACTAATATATAATTTTCTTCGGTTTTAAGTAATATAATAATATATTCTATAACTATTTGTAAATTTATAAATAAATTTTTAATAAAATTTATATCATTATCTAATAATAATTCAAAAGTATCTATTATATTTAAATAAAATAATGGTTCTTCAATATTTCTTGGTTCATTATATTTATCTGATGCAAATTTAATAATATTTTTCTTTTTAATATAACATAACATAACATATTTAATATTATCAATAAATTCATTTAATATATAATAATCAATATTATTATCATCAACAATTAATGTATTATAATTATTTAATGGCGATTTATTTTTACAAAATAATTTTTCTTCAATAAATTCAGATTTAAAACAAAGAATTTTATTATATTTTATATAATCTTCTTTATCTGTAAATGTTGTTTTTAAAAAAGATATAAAATTAGAATATGTTAATTCTCCTTTATTTTTAAATAAACTTATCATACCGTTTTTAGCATTATTTGTTTTAATATTTGTTACTATTTCATATTCAGTAGAAAAAATAGTTTTAACATTTAAATTTAATATAGATCTGGTTGCTGATAATTTATCACCTGAAATAAATATAGATTCTTTATTATTTGCTAAATTTATATTATTTGCAATAGAACAATATATGGATTGTCCCCAATCTCCTGCTTTCTTTAAATCAAATAATATATTTATTATATCTTTAATTTTATCGTAATCTGATGTATTATCATTTGCTGTATATAAATAAATTATTATAAATTTTAATATATATTCATTTACTTTTTTAATATCAACTGATTTATCTATTATTAATCTTTTAAATTTATTATTAATATCAGTTAAATTTCCTATAATTGTTAGTAATAATGTTATATATGTACTAATTAAACTAATTGTAAAAGAATTTTTATAATCAAATGCAATTGATAATATTGTTTTACCATTTACTATTTTTTTTATATAATAAATATTATCTGTTTCTTTATGTATATTATTACTATTAACTATTTTATTAAAAATATTTTTTATAAAATAAGCATTAGATGATATATCTTTATTAAAAGTAATTAACGGTAAATATTTATTATTAGTATCATTTATTATTATTTTAAAATAATTAATATTTAAATAGGTTTTAGTTAAATCTCTAAATGCTGTTTCATAATTATTTAAAGAACTATTTGATTTCTTATTAAAAACTTTATCAGTTATTTCATTATACATTGAAAATTTATCATTTTCTATATTTATTGACGAACTTGAATGAGGATCAAATACATATTCTAAAGGATATTCTTGATACGCGATTACATCATATACTTTATCTTTTATATTATGTAATTTACCATGATTAAAAAAATGTAAGCCTGTATCATACATATATTTATATGTTTTTGTATTATCTAAATTATAAAATGTTTTAATCATTTCAATTATTTTTGCATATACTAATTCTATATTTGCATCAGATTCATAATCCTGTTTTTTATTTGTATTATTATATAATACAATTTTATTTATTGTAGAACCAAAATCAATAAATGCAAATAAATTATAACCTTTATGAGAATCATCAAAATAATTATTATTAAATATATTATTTATTGTATTTAATAATATATTCTCTTCATAATTATTTGATGGTTCATTAAACAATTTACCAAAATTATTACGATCAGTGTCATTATCTATTATACTATTAATTTCATTAATTGAATTATTTAATATATAAATACTTATAGGATCTTTAGTTGTTTTTAAAAAATCATGTTTTCTATCTAATATATGTAATATTGATAAAAATTTTTTAGCATTTGGTTTTAAATTTACTATATCTCCCCCTTTTTTACTTTTACTACTACTTTCTTCTTTTATTGTTGATAGTTTTACTTTTTCTTCTTTTATTGTTGATAAGGGTTTTTTACTTATTTTATTAATTTTATAATATAATAATTTTAAAAAATCGGCGTTTTTATTAATTATATAATCTACATTTGTATTATATGATATTCTATTTAATAATAAATTTAATTTATAATCACTGTATGATATTAATTTTATATTATCAACATCGTTTTTTGTTATTTTTATTCTTTTTGATGATAATTTATAATCAGTTATATTATTTAATGCTGTATTTCCGTCAACCTCTACTTCTATTTCAACATTATTTTTATCTTTTTGTTGCTTATAAGTTTCATAAGTATTTTCTTTAAATATATAAATACTTTTTTTATTACTACTTAAAGATTTTCCTCCTTTCTTCATAATAATTATATTCTATATAATTATTATCATTTTAATTATAAAACCATTTATGTTTAGAAAAATAATCATATTCATTTGAAAATTCCTTTTTATTATCAAATATATCATTAAAATTTAAATATCTTATTTTTATTTTATCATTATGATATATTTGACTATAATTAAAATATATTTCAAATTCACTTGCTCCTGATATTAAATTTTCATCTTTATCTATACAATCTAAAAATGCTATCCAATATTTCTTATTGTGATAATCTTCTATTAATTTAAATAATTCTTCTAATATTTTTTTATCTAATAAACAATGATGTGTTATACCTGATTGTTTTGAATTATATTTTATTAAACTGGGATGTAATCTCTCCATATGATTAAAATATGGTATATGAAATTCTACACTATAATTTAATAATATTTTATCAGTTTCATCTATAAATGTTGTCGGTTTCATAAAATATGTATCAGAATCAATTGTTAATATTCTATCTAATATATCTGGAATAACAAAAACCGCATAAAATTTAATTAATTGTTGTAAATACCAATTTGCTCTACTTTTATTATTTATTAAATTTGATATATCATTTATTTTAAACGGAAATATATCATCATTAATTAATATACAATCTTCTATATTTATATTTAATGGCGATATTATATATATATTTCTATATCCAATAATATTTTTTTTATTATTTTCTATATTTTCTTTTATATTATCTGTATCATTTTTACCTACTAATATTATAATATCAAATTGATTATTCATTTTATATTTTATATATTAAATATTATTTTTATATATATATATATATATATATATATTATATAAAATGAATTAAA
>Ga0247841_10008175_pt1 | contig 15208 bp, 12 predicted proteins | sample LaCruzMarch2015__2_FD_192410 | JGI IMG/M metagenome (GOLD analysis project Ga0247841, IMG submission 192410) | Freshwater microbial communities from meromictic Lake La Cruz, Castile-La Mancha, Spain - LaCruzMarch2015_18m | ecosystem: Environmental > Aquatic > Freshwater > Lake | place: Spain...
ATCTTTAACGGCGTAGGCGTTACTTTCAAAAGTAGCATCAATCTCATATTTAAGAGTTGATTCTAAACATATATAACGATAGACTAAATCGCTGCTTTTAGGATTAGCTGGATCGGCAATAGAGTTTATTGGATCTACTGGTAATTTGGAGATTGGTGAACCGCCAGCTAAAGTTAAAAAATTAATTGGCAACCAGCCCACACCGTCAACCGCGTATAAATTTGTGCTTGGTACTTGATGCGCCCCGCCAATTGTAAAAGTCATACCATCTAAAGTTTTGGCAGTAATTTCTGCACCAGCTCCATCGCTCGGGTAGCTATAATATATATAATCAGTTGTCTGCCAATTAGGATCATTAAGCGTCCCCTTGCAAGCAGCATTGTCTGTGCCAGCAAAAAATGGATGCGATTTATTTACTTGATAAAAACCAATCGCCTTCTTTAGGGTTGCCAAATCTGACATACGTTGCGAATCACGTAATCTTTTAGAAATTTCAACTGGATTAATAGTCAAATAGAGAAAAACAGCTAACAGAGCCATAATTAAAACAACTAAAAGAAGCTCTAGAAGAGTAAAACCCTCATTTCTGCAATCATTATTACTCTTTATATTCATTAGGATTATTTAAAAACTCTTGCTTCCTTTTTATTTCTGCTAATTGCCTTTGAATGATTAAAATCTCTATTTTGTCGTTTTCGCTGAGATTATTGGGTAAAAACTCTCTGCCGTCAGGTAAATTTTCCGGTAAATTAAACCTTTTTAATTGCTCTTCTAATTGCCCTGCTCTTTGCTGCAAGAGCTCTAGTTGCTCTTCTTTGCTTGGTAATTCGCTAGGGATTTTTTCGAAATTCATATTCTTTAAATAAAATTATAATTTAGACATTTCAAAGGCTTTCCTTTGCAACTCATCATCAAAACCGCGTGGATTATTATTAAATACTTCTGCGGCCTCGATTAATTGCTTGGCGGCAATTTTTGCCCAGGCAATTTTTTTAGGGTCCTGGTCATAATCCAAGATATTTTCCGCGACGTCAGTTGAGCGACTTAAATATCGACTTTGTCGTCTTACAGCTCGATCATAATCTTGCCATATTAATAATAGTCTCTTAGTAACAATTATTTTTAAATCTTCTCTTCCGTCTGGTCGCGAAAGACTAGCAGGATTGGCTTCAAGTCCTCTTCCAATATGTTCAATTACTGCCCGATAATCAAGGCCCATATATATTGATTGCTTATCATCAATATATCGATAAATCTCATCGACGAACATTTTTTTCTTCATGACCTCTCTATCTTCAATTGAAGTCTCCTCGTCCGCTTTTAGATACCATTTATCAAATTTTGTTTTATCAGCTTTTTTTAATTTTTTCGGATCATTATCAATTTCTTTTTCAGAAAAAATCTCTCTTTTGGCTAATGGCTGCCTGGGCTCAGGATCTGGCCTCCTCTTTAGGTACGGAATTGCGAGAAGAACAAGCAAGGTAAGCGGGAGCGGTAAAATTATCCGCTTTTCTTGTTCACTAACAAATTTAATAGTCACGGCCACGGTTCGCTTTGAAGCGATTATTAGATCAAGCTCCGCTTCTAGTTCGGGTGAATTTTTTAAAGCACCAGAATTATAACTTTTTATTAGAGAGAAAATTTTTGTCAACTGATCAGAACCCTTTATGCCAATTTGTTCGGCTATAATTTCTAGGCGGTTCAATTCGGCTTCATTAAATTGCAGTTCCTCGGCATTTAAATCGATTATTGTGTCGGTTTTAATACCCATTTTTTGTAATTGCTCTCTTAGTACGGTATCGACGTTAGCCGCTCGTTTTTCGCCCAAGACGGTATTTTCTTGATTAACATTGTCCGGATTAAGAGATGAGGGGCCTTCGTGAGCTGGTCCTTCCGGCGAGGTAAAGCCCGTAATTTCAATTGACTCAACTTCATAATTAGAGAAATTATCCAGGAGATTATCCCCATGCTCATTATGAAAAGCATTATACACTTCTCGCGAATTATTAGAAAAATCTAAAAAATATAAAGATTGCGCCAACTCTGCCTTGAGAGCCGAGTCAACGTAAGCCTGCATTTGTTCTTTGTCTTCGGGGTTGGCTATTTCGGCTGTGTTAAAAAGACGACTGTATTTATAAGGCAGATTAAGCGTGACTATATTTTCTTGCGGCACTTTATAGCCTAATTCAACTTGTAGAGGAGCAATAATCGACCAGGGATTAAAGGTTACTGTTCCATCTTCATTTTCCTTATCAAAACGAAAATAGATGTCACCAGTCGGTATATAAGTTTTAATTTTATCTAATATATTTTCCGATCCAACGCCATCTTTTTTTTGTGTCATCTCAATTTTGTGATCTGGATTTTCCAAGTTTCGTTCTGGATTTTGACCAGAGGAAGGTGAATTCGACATTAACATTAAGGCCGCCGCGACTACCTTCGGATCGGGTATTTTATTTTTTATTTTTTCAAATAATGACTGCTCGGTCTTTGTTTTTACTGTCGGTTTTTCGAAATTGTTAAACATATTATTTTAAAAATGATTAAATTATATTTATATACCTTAAAAATACCATAAAAATAACATACAATCAATAAATTTTAATAAAAAAGGCTTGTTTTTTACAAGCCATAAATATGCTACTCACAATAATCACCCATATTTAGATAATTAATTGCCGTTGTTGAAACCGGTACCTGATTAAATATATCTTTTCTGAGGGGTGAATTTACTCTTTCCAGAAAAGTTTGGATATTTTCGAAATCAATTTTAGCGTAAAAATCCTGAAAATATCCTTTTGAATCAGGATAAAGCGGAAAATTTGTGCCGGCGACTTCATTCATAGTACGAGCGTACTTAGCGTATGTCTCTGTGAATGATCTCGTTGAATCAAACGGGTAAAAACTCTGTGCCTCGGTAAAAGAGTATCCTTTTGCCTGATACAAGCGCCACTGATAAGTAGCCGCTACTAGCTGTGGATAAAATCCGTGATATTTTTTTATTTTCTCGCCGCCATAGCCACAGGCCTGCAGAAGGCGGATTTCAAAATCACCATAGGTTTCATCCTCGCTAAGCAAATGAGCCATTTCTAAATAGGTAATTATTAAAACCGGGTTAATAAAAATTCCGTTAATTTTTGAAACTGAATCCGAGTTCTCCTTAACTGAGTAGTAAATTATTTTGGCCGGCAACATGTGGCTTGCCTTGCCATCCCTAATTTCGGGCGTGATAATCGCTCCCGGTCCAGTTTGCCAGCTCGGTCTAGCCCAGGCGTTACAAGGATCAGCGTTACGTGTCGTTCCTACTTCCGGGGCGGCTTCTTTTTTCTGGCAGGCAATAATAATCGTCGAGCCTAATATTGCACTCAAAATTAACCAGATCGCTGGATTTGTTTTCATGAAATATCTCCTTTCTTTTTAATGTTCGAATAAATATACTCTAAAACTGAATACAGTATTAGTCAAGTTAGATTTTGTTATTCCGTTCGTAAGGCTTCAACCGGATCTAATTTAGCGGCTCGCTTAGCGGGCTGAAAGCCAAATAGTAAGCCGCAAGCAATTGAAAAAATAAAAGAAACAATTATGCCCCGCCAAGGAAAGGCGAAAAATATTTTAAGACCTAAAGAATTACCTAAAACTATAAGTAGGTATGATCCTATTATCCCAATTACTACTCCTAAAAACCAGCCCCAAAAGGTAATCAAAACCGATTCGATTAAAAACTGCCACGTGATATCTCCTCTCGTTGCTCCTAAGGCTTTGCGGAGGCCAATCTCAGGCGTTCTTTCCGTAACAGTGACATACATGATATTCATAATACCCACGCCGCCCACGAGAAGAGATAGAAGAACTATAGCCAATAAAAGATAAGTAACCGCATCCGTGACGACACTTAATGTTTTAATAATTTCATCCATCGTGGAAACTCTAAAATCTTCTTTCTCTAGATCAATAATTTCATGTCTATCTCGTAAAATTGCCCGAATTTCTTCGGCAGTGGCGTAACTTTGGCTCTCGTCCTTTATTTGATGAATAAAGTACATGTAATGATCAATTCCTAGTATTCTTTTATGTAGTGTTTTGACCGGCAAATATGCCATATTATCAAAATCAAGAAAACCGCCAGAACTTCCCTGCTCAGTCATAACCCCGACAACGCGATAATTACTATTGCCTACTTTTACCATTTTACCAATTGCCTCTTGATCACCAAATATTGTTTCTTTTAATTTTGAACCCAATACAATAACGGTCGACTCCGATTCATTTTCATCATTTTCAAAAAAACGACCACTGGCGATAGTACTTTTTTTATCTATTCTGATATATGAAGGGCTGACTCCGAAAATCATTGTCATTTTCCCCTCTGAGCCGTAACTTACTTTCTGCTGACCGATGGAGGCAGCATAACTTTCATTAATGTTTTTTATTTTATTTATTTCGAGTAAATCGCCGTCCTTTAAAGTCGTTACGCCGCTAGTAGATAGGGACGTTTTTTTACTTGGCACCTTAACTTCTGTCTGGACAATATCCCCACCATACGAGTTTAACTCATTCTGAATTATACTATTTAGTGCCTGGCTTGCTGAAAATACGATTACGATTGAGGCGGCTCCAATCACTACGCCTAAAACCGTCAGGCTTGTCCTGACAATATTCAAACGCAAAGAGCGTAAGGCGAGTTGGAAGGCGATTATAAATTTCATAAAGACGAAATATTTCTACTCATATCTTAAAGCATCAATTGGATCAAGTTTAGCTGCTTTAGCTGCCGGATATAAACCAAAAACAACTCCAATAAAGGTTGATAAGCCGAAGGCAATTAGGAAGGCGCTAACAGAAATCACAAATTTCCAGTCATAACCGAGGGCATTGACGACCAAAGAAACTAAAAAGGCTAATAAAATACCAATTACAAAGCCAATAATGCCGCCAACCAGCGTTAAGGCGATGGCTTCTAGTAAAAATTGCTCTTTAATCTGCTTCCCTCGTGCACCCAGAGCTTTGCGCAACCCGATTTCTCGTGTTCTTTCTTTAACGCTAACAAGCATGATATTCATAATCCCGACTCCACCGACAAGTAGCGACAAGGCTGCCATGGCCGCTAAAAAATATTTTATGGCGTTAGTAATAGTGGTTACTAATTCAAGGGCATCTTTAATACTTCTCACATTAAAATCGTCATCAGCTGGATCTGTAATATTATGCTTATCCCTAATAGTCGCACGAATATCAGACATGGCTATATTAATATTTTTAACATTATTAACGCGGACTCGAGCTAAGCTAATATAATTAACTCCCGCTAGTATTTTTTGCGTAAAAGCTAAAGGCACCACAATATTTTGATTAGGATTAGATATTCCATTTTTTCCTTTCTCGGCAAAAACGCCGATTACTTCAACTGTTTGATTCTTTATTTTTATACTTTTCCCCAGTGGGTCATTGCCGCCAAAAAGATCTTTGGCAACCTCGCTGCCAATAACAGCTAAGCGAAGAGGTGAGTTCATTTCTTCCTGAGAAAAAAAACGGCCCGTTGCCATTTCCATCTTTTCGACTTCAAAATAATCCCCTGAAACACCCATGATACTAGCATCATACGAAGCATCGCGCCAATAAGCCGTCTGATCAGTCGTATAGTATGACAAAGCATAAGTAACGTCAGGCGAGTTGTGCTTATCCTTTAAAGCCAAAATATCCTCATGCTTTAAACTAGTAATTACAATACCGTAGGCTACTGCAGGTGGGCCAGTTTCTTCTGATGCGCCCGGTATAATAGCGACTAAGTCTGACCCTAATGAGTCAAGTTGACCGACTATAAGGGACTGCGCGCCCGCGCCCAGTGACATTATTAAAACAACCGCGCCCACGCCGATAATAATACCAAGCATAGTTAAAAAACTCCGAGTTTTATTACTGAGTAAAGCTCGGATAACGATATGAAGAAGTTGTTTGAATTCTTCAAACATTTTATTTTAGAATTTCACCCTCCTTAGCAATGCGGCGTTTTTTTACTTTTTCATCGCTAATCAAATTGCCGTCTTTAACCTTAATAATTCTTTTAGCATGTTCTGCCGTATAGGTTTCGTGGGTGACAAGAATAATTGTAACTCCGGTATTATTTAAATTCTGAAGTATTTCCATAATTTGCGTACCTGACTTGGAATCTAAATTACCGGTCGGTTCGTCTGCAAAAATTACAGAGGGACTATTTACTAAAGCCCGCGCAATAGCGACTCTTTGTTTTTCCCCGCCTGATATTTGATTCGTAAAATAATTTAAACGATGCGCCAAACCAACGCTTTCTAAAACTTTTTTAGCTCGCGCCTCCATCTTGCTTTTATTTTTTGAGTATAAGAGAGGAAGTTTAACATTATCTATCACACTCGTTCGCGCTAGTAGATTAAACGCTTGAAAAACAAAACCAATTTCTTGGTTTCGCAGTCCGGCTAATTCTTCGTCGTCCATTTTTGTCACATCTTTACCACCGAAAAAATATTGACCATCTGTCGGTCGATCTAGCAAACCCAAAATATGCATCAGAGTTGACTTGCCTGATCCGGATGGACCCATAATAGAAACGAATTCGCCAGCCTCAATACTAAAATTAATATCACTCAAAACAGTAGTTTGTAGATCACCTAAAACATAAGTCTTGCCCATATCTATGATATCGATAAGTGCTTTTTTCATATTTAATCCAAATACAATTACTTAAATATTTTTACTTTACTTTGTAGAAGTAATAATTTGATCACCCGCTGAAATACCCCTTAAAATTTCTGTCGAACCATTATCGCCTCGTAAACCGGTTTCGACAATCACCTCCTGTACGCTACCATTAACTAATAGCTTCACCTTCTTTATTTTATTTTCTTCAACAATTGACCGTGAAGGGATACTTATAACATTTGCGCGGCTATCCGTAGTTATTACTGGATTTGCCGTCATACCGGCTTTAAGTGATAAGCCGTGCGCTTTTAATTCTTGTTGCAGAGCAATTAAATCAGAAAATTCAATTCTGACCTTATAATAAACTACGCCCGATATTAATGTTTGCGCGGGCTCAATAAAACTAACGAAACCCTTTAAAATTAAGTCATCCGGAAAGGCATCAAGTGTAATATTTACAGGGTTATTGATCTTAATTTTACTAATATTTGCCTCGGTGATATCAACTTCAATATCAAAACTATTTTCGACTAACATTTTTACCATCGCTTGCCCCGCCCCACCAAATTGTTCGCCCGCCTCATAATTAACCTCCGTAATAACTCCGACCAAGGGTGATTCTAGTTTGCTATCCTTTATTTGCTTTTCAATACTTGCTAAGGCAGCTTGCGCCTGACTTACCTGAGCTTCGGCTAATTGCTTATCTTGCACTCTGGCCGGTGCAATTGCATTTTCATACTGAGCTTGAGCTAAATTTACCGCCTGAAGGCTATTCTCTAGTTTGTTGGCCGCCGCCATATTTTGCTGCTCGGCATTGAGCTTCACATTATTTAAATTATTTTCCGCATTTAAAATCGCGTTACTTAAGCTAACTTGAGCTTGGCTGAGAGCACTTTCTGAGGTTGATACGCTTGTGTCATAACTAAGCAAAGAATTTTTATAAGCTTGTAAAGCACTTTCAAGTGATAAATTTGCTGCACTAATTAAAGAATTCTGAGAAATTATCGAAGTTTTATAAGCTTCGAGTGCGCTTTGCGAGAAACCTGAGCTTACGACTGTCTTTTCCAACATTGAATAAGCAGAATCTAAAACAACGGCCGTTTGAATTAAAATGTTGTCTAAGTTGTCACTAGCCGTGTATATATCTGATTCAACCCCAGTTTTTTTGGCTAAAGCAACCTTAGCTTCTAAATTTGGCATCGCGGCTAAAATTTGCAGACGTGTATTTTCCGTATTAGTCTTATATGTACCATCTAAAGCACTTAGTCCAATTTTAGCTGCATCGTCATCTAAAATTTTAAAAATATTATCAAGAGCTACCCTAACGGTTAATATTTTGTCACTCAGTACTAATAATAATGAACTTTTTGTATTATCAACGGTCTTCTGATAAGTTTTTTTGGCATTCGCGAGCGATGTTTCCGCACTTGTAACGGCCTGCTCAAAGGTTGTTTGCGTATCGGAACTATTCGAAACTAAATCATCGTAAGTTTTTTTCGCTTGGCGAATATTTTCTAATGAAGTTTTTTCTGTTTTTACTTGGTCATAATTAGCTGCTAGTCGGCTAGCTTGAGCTTGCTCCAAAGAACGACGACTTATGTTAATCGCTTCTTGACTAGCCCCAGCATTTATTTTTGATAAATTTGCTTCGGCAATTTTTAAGTTAGCCTCAATCTCTAATTTTTTTAAATTCAAAGAACTATCGTCTAAAGACGCTAAAACTTGACCAACGCTTACTTGATCGCCGACCTTAACATTAACTGCACTAATTTTTCCGGCCGTTAAAAAATTGAGAAAAATTTCTTTAATTGGTTTGACCGTTCCTGTTTCGCTAACAGTTTGTATTAATGGTCCAGCTTCAGCGGGCACAGTTGTATAAACAATCTTTGCCTTCCTCGTCATCGCCCAAACAGAGCTAGCCACAATAATAATAACTATTAATATAACAAACCAAAGCTTTTTTGGTGCTTTTTTCATACCTTGCTAATAAAATATATAAAACACATGTATATTATACCATAAACTATAAATTAAAATCCATTTTGGTTGATGTCTTCCCCATTTTATTAAAAAGCCTAACCCAATAATATTCGAGACTATATTTAAAATTGACTTTCCTCCAGAAAAATAAAATTAGTATCCACAATAATATATTCAAAGCACCAAATATTAAGCAACCGTTGATTGTTTGGTTCCATGAGGGCACAAGGACTAGATAAATAATTCGAAAAAGCTCAGAAACAGTCGTCTCTAACATATAAATCGTCAGGCTAACCCGACTAAACCATTTAAAGACAGATAATTTATTTAGTAATTTCGCTCTCGGCTCTAAAACTATAATTGTAAAAATCAGTAATAGAATGAAAACTCCGAGCTCGAAATTTGTTTTGAAATACCAAAAATAGTCAGGCGTCGAAATCGTTTTTTCAAAATTCATCATACCGATTAAGCCATAAACCAAGAAGACGACTCCAAGCGGAGTAATAATAAATTTTAATAGTTTACTTCTCTCAAAATAAAACATCATTCCAATCATGGTGCCAAAAAAACCATAAGCTAAATATGGTAATAAAGGATAAGGGTTGGCAATCGTAAAGCTATAAAAAGTTGCGGCCAAATAATTACCCGTTTCGACTGCCTGTGTAAAAAATGGAAAAATAGAAACGCGAATAAATGAAAAAAGTATAATTAAAGTGCCCAATGTCCCCAGTATATAGTAATTCCTCTTTTCTTTAGCGATTCCATTATTTCGTAATAATAAATATAATACGCCTGACACTATTAAGAGATTAAATGCAATCGCCGAGAGCGAAGAGCCTTCAAAGAATTTATTGAGATGGGGTAGGGTAAATTCTAGATTACGTAAAGAACTAGCCACTGCGGTCATGTCCGGCTGATTATTAATAAAATCATTATTCCATCTACCTAAAAATATATTCAAAATATAATGTAAAAATATGTAATAAACTCCCGCAATCAGTGAATAAGCAAATATTTTAGTCTTAGGCAATGTTTCCTTTCTTTTTAAAATTAAAATGGTGTTGGCAACCATTGAATAAATAATAAATATTCCTCCCCAGAGAGCCATAAAGCTCATTAAAACTATTAGGAGTGGCGGATTACTGAAGTCAATTTTATTTATATTAGCGTAATTATAAATTGAGGAGTGGAAAAGAATAATAAGCATTAAGGCTGCACCACGTAAAACATCAAGTGACTCTATTCTTTTACTAGTGACCATATTATTGATTTAAAATAAAATTTCTTTGTATTCTAATTAATTTATGTGAATTCTTGTTATATGTCGGATCGCTAAACACTAACTCAACGTTAGGCGTCTTGCACTTATAAGCCTTAAAAACATTACAAATATTACTAATAAGTGTCTGGCCTTCAAACTGTGCCGGTGTAGCTCCCTCCTTTAATTTAATTTTAACCAGAACTTCATCGGGCGAATTTTGAATGGCTTGATATTCGTCAATATGTTCCGAGGCGCTAATTATTGCCCGACTAATATAATCAGGAAAAATATATTGCCACTCATTAGTTTCCGTATTTCTGGCCCAATATAAGTCATCCGCTCTACCTTGAATATTTTCAATAACTCTAAAATTTGAACCGCACTGGCATTTATGCTTGCTAATTGTAATTAGATCATTAAGTTCATAGCGAATTATCGGTTGCGCTGTCTTGTGGAGATCGGTCACAATAAGCTTCTGGCAGGCTTGGCCGGGTGCTGTATATGTGCCATCGTTATTTAGGGTTTCAACAAGGACAAGATCTTCGTTTATATGCAACTCACCGCGCTTACAGGAAATAGCAATTGGCCCTTCGGTGCATTTAAATATTTGGTGAACACTACATTTAAAAACTTTTTCTAAATAGTCTTTCACGTCGGGATACAGAATTTCCGCGTAGGCAATGAGGCGCTGAGGATTAATTAATAATCTCCCCGCTTCTACTTCCCGTCCGATTATTTTAAGCATCGAGGGCGGAGCGGAAATCACATTCGGCCCAAGTGCTTCCAGCTGTTTTCGAATTTCTTCAATTGAATTCAGTTGGCTAATATAGGTTAATTTATGGCCAAATTTATCTAAATTAAAAGCCGGCGCACTCACTCTCAAAATGAAGGCAAGATTTATTTTTTCATTTTTTGGAAAATCAAAGCGCGCGAGTAAGGCCGCTTTCATATAATTTTCTTCTCTGGGCGTGACAATCTCCACCCCTTTATTGCCACTTGTGCCTGATGACATTCCGATATTTACTCCTTTTAATCTCCTAGAATAATCTCGGGATTTCTCTATCTCGAGACAAAAGTTTAGGATCTCATCTTTTGTTAAACCGATAGTATTATAATCTGTTAAATTTGCCATCATTTTTTTTTATTAACCGTCGGGAGAGAAAAAAATTTATTTATATCAAAATTTTTATAATGATTTTTAAAGAATTCGGAGTTAGCTAGGGCCTGGCGAGTAATTATTTGGACTCTTTTATTTTGATATCTTTTGATAGCTTTTTCGCTAAAATATTTAAATCTTATTTTACATAAAACAAAAAAGACGAGAAAATATTTTGTCTCAAAATTAGCAAAGTCGTAGTGTGGCGCAGATTGACTCATTTTAAAATTGGAATGTCAATGGAAATTCTCTCTAAAAATTTTGGTTTGATAATATCAATTTCTTCGCCAAGTTTTTCAGATTCTACTGACACTTCTTCTCCGTCTTGCGTCTTGTTTTTATCGTAAACATTGACTGCGACCCAATTGCTGGATTCGTCACGCCCTTCATTTACTTGCACATTAAAATAATCAATTTCACCCAACATAGCCTCGAATACCACGCCAGAAACTAACCATTCATTTTTTGGGGCTATATATAGATTTGTTTTTAAATCTGTTTCTAGATTAATCAAATAAACTCCATTTCTATCCCATTGGACTAATCTTTTCCCGTCTTTAAGGATTTTATAATCATTTTTAGAAATATCATTAATTGCCGTTAATCTTTTTAGGGATCTATTTTTTAAATCTAAGCGATAAATAGTCCCTACATCCTCGGCAAATAAATAACCAATGTAAAAATAGCGCTGTATGTTTATATAAAGATAATCACTATTGAATTTAGCCGGAAGAATGTCGAAAAACAGAGAGCTGCAAGTGGATGCAAAGTCATTATTAGATTGTGCTTTGTCAGCTTCAAATATCATCTGCTTTAGACTCGGAACTATAATATCCGTTCTATCCCTAACTAGTTGCACATCGTCTGAATAAGCTACAGCACCATAAGAAGGGCCTTCATCAGAGAAATTAGAACATTCTTTAGCGAGTTCACTATATAGCGGCGAATCAAGCATCGGGAATTTTATAAATGAATAGTCACTTAAGCGAGTCGTAGTTGTAGAAATATACCCAGTTGAGCTGGCTACCATATTTTGCGCGCTCTCAATAGTTGAACTCACGGTCGAAGCGGACGAAGTCGCATTTATAATAGAGATAATATTACCTTGAGGAGTCGCTTGGTAATTACTCTGAGGATTTAGTTTAAATATTATGATATAACAAAAAGCGGCACTGGTGATTAAAGCCGTCGCCATAACGCTAATGATAATTCCGATTGTTATTAGCTTCTTGTTTTCTTTCGGACGATTTAAGGGTACTTGATTCGATTGAGTGTTACTCTCCATAAACTTTATCAAATTAGTTAAAATTTTGGTAAATAATTATTTACCGACAATTTTCTCTAATTCAGACACTCTTTGCTCGATAACTTTAAAGGCGTCGTCATAAGCAGTGGCTGATGTGGCATCAAGACCGGCTTTCTTTAATAAATCTAAAGGATAGGCCGAACCGCCTGCCTTTAACATGCTTAAATATTTATCACGTGCCGCCGAATCTTTTAGCGCTTTAGCGGAAAGTTCAAGTCCATTTAAATATCCGCCGACGTAGTTAAAAACATAATAATCGAAATAAAAATGTGGCACCTGAGCCCATTCTATCGCATAAGCATCATCAACCTTAACTACTCCCTCTGCTTCGCCGTAATATTTTTTAACTAACTTTAAATAGGTATCGTTTAAGTATTCAGCTGTTAAGGGGGTTCCCTCCTCGGCTGCTGTGTAAATTGCTAACTCAAACTCAGCAAACATGGCTTGCCTAAATAAAGTTATACGCATCGTTTCCAAGGAATCGCCGAGAAGTTCTTTTCTTTTTTCCTGATCAGTCTCATGCGCTAACATGTACTCTAAGAGTAAATTCTCATTAAAAGTCGAGGCAGTTTCCGCAATAAGGGTGCTATAGCCAGTCTTTAAATAACTTTGATTTTGGTTCGCTAAATAGGAATGAACGGAATGGCCTGATTCGTGAATTAAAGTTGAAACGGATAGATAGCTATCATCGTAGTTCATTAAGATATATGGTACCGGGTCTGCTTTATCCCCGGCGGAATACGCACCAGTTGCTTTTCCTAAATTCGGATATATGTCGATTCTTCCATTACCCGGAGTTAGGGTAAGCTTGGTTTGCTTTTCATACTCCGCCCCTAATGGCTTAACTGCTTCAAGCACTAAATCAAGACCTTCATTATAGGGGTATACTCCGCTAAATGAAGAATTTATTGGAGCATATAAATCATTATATCTAAGTTCATCTAAACCAAGAACTTTCTTTTTTAGAGCTAAATAGCGCCAGAGCAATGGCAATTCCTTGTTCACTCGAGCTACTAAGTTTTTATAATAATCAACTGATAAGTTATTACCGTAAAGGGCTTCCTCGATAGCGGTATTAAAATTTTTCGCCTGTGAGCGAAAAATATTAGCTTCAATTTGTGAAGATAGAGTTTGCGCCAAGGTATTTTTATAATTAGAAATAGCCCCAAAATAATTATCAAAAACAAGTTTACGATCACTGCGGTTACTTGATTGTCGATATTTCACGTAATTATAAGGCGAAACGACGACTTCAGTCCCATCAGCCAAAACAGCTTTTTGATAAGGTAGCTCTCCCGTCAAAAAAGTATTATAAATATTGTAAGGCGCATTTTGTAGGTTACCAGTTTTTGCTAAAATAGATTCCTCTTTTTCACTTAAGACATGTTTCTTTTCACGAATTAGACCATTTAAAAATACATCAAATTTATTAAAAGACTTATTGACGGCTAAGGCCTTTAGCTTAGCGTCAGATAGTTTTAAGAGCTCGGGTTTTAAAAATGAACTGGCTCCCTCAAAATCATTCGTAATTTTTTCCGTCATTTTTCTTAAACCAATTGCCTCGCTATTTCTTGTATCTGAATCATATACCTTTGAAGCATAGCCACTCAAACGACTCACAAGTATCGCCAGCCCATAGTATTCATCAAGCGCCTTCTTAATGGCAGTATTGTTAGTTAATTTACCGCTGTTTTTTTTAAAATCAACTATCTTTTTTTCTACTAACGCCTTATCTGCCTGAAAAGCAACATTATTCGGATAAAATAAGGCTAAATTCCATTTGTAAATCGCTGGTACTTCAACTCTCTCTAGAGACGAGTAGTCAACTGCTTGAGCTGAACTAACAAATTTTCCTAAAAAAAGCAGACTGAAAATTGATAAACTGGAAAATAATATCCAGAAAATTTTCGTCTGCCCAAGATAAATTTTGCTTTTCATACTTTTTATTAAACTAATTAGATTATTTACTATTCTATTATACAAGAAAAACGTATTTTACGGAAGAAAATAAAATACTTGCGAATTTATATAGTTAAAATTAAAAAAGAGTGATTTGGATGTCACTCTTATGTTCTAGCGCGCCTGCCAGACTCGCTTTAACTTGTTGTTGGAATCATCTCCGTATATCCCGAGTTCATCTTTTATTGATTCAATTTTATTTGGGGATATGTTTTGTTCTGAACGATATTCAATTTGAAAGTAGGTTTGGTCGGCGTTAGTGGTTTTGTCCAGGACCAATATTCCCTTCTCATAAAATTTCTTTACTCGTGACGTCTGGGCGGTTCCAATTAGGAACATTTTATCAAGTAAAGCAAGACTCAGAAGTTTTGACCGAATATGGCCTATTGGCACTAGCCCCTGGAGTATTAACCCAAGTTCGAGAAGTGTTATTGGCTGATAGTAATCTTCAAATTGATTTCCATGTCTGAATTTTAGTTCAATCGAATAACGACCACCTCTTATTCGTGCTCTTAATCGAGCATCGGCTTTAAGTAATTTCGCCTTTTCAGGTAGCAAGTCTGTATCAAAATAAAGATAGAGCATTTCCTTCATTTCAGATTTTTTAAATCCGCGAAGTAACGATTCATACTTTGAATAGACGATATCAATCTTAAAGGATAGCTGCGGTTTCCCGTATTTTTTTTCTGTATTCATGGCCTTGGCTTTAATATTTATTTATTTTTTAAGGTAATAAAAAAATATACAACATTGTGTATATTTTGTCAAGATTCTGTACTAGACGGGTACATCGGTAACAGTTTGTGGTATTTAAAATGAAAATTAAGCGGTGGCATATATCCTAGAGACTGGTGCGGTCGTCGAGAATTGTATT
>Ga0247841_10008176_pt1 | contig 15207 bp, 13 predicted proteins | sample LaCruzMarch2015__2_FD_192410 | JGI IMG/M metagenome (GOLD analysis project Ga0247841, IMG submission 192410) | Freshwater microbial communities from meromictic Lake La Cruz, Castile-La Mancha, Spain - LaCruzMarch2015_18m | ecosystem: Environmental > Aquatic > Freshwater > Lake | place: Spain...
GCCGCGCGCCTTCACATCAAGCGCGAGCCATCCGGGGAAAAGAGTGCGCGAACCATTCGCGGTAAAAACGGGGATATCAGAATCGGTTTTTACAGAAACCGCAGTGCGCATAACGCGCGCCGGAGCCATCTGCGAAGCGAGCGAGCGCGTCCTTATGAGTTGGTACAGTTGTACTTCGTCCGGTGTAACTCCGGCGCGCGAATGGCTCGGGTCCGTCGGGCGAATTGCCTCGTGCGCCTCCTGGGCATTTTTGCTCGTCGTTTTGTATACGCGCACGTGCACATATTCTTTTCCGAATTCTTTTTCTACGATACTCGCCATTCTTGCAACAGCTTCTTTCCCCAAATTTACGGAATCGGTGCGCATATATGTAATGTGTCCGGCTTCATACAGTTTTTGTGCGGCGCGCATGGTGCGCGACGGAGCGAATCCTAGACGAGTGGATGCCGTTTGCTGCAAAGTTGATGTAGTGAACGGCGGACGCGGATTACGGTCTTCTTCTTTTTCTGTAACGTCGGCAACTTTCCAGTGCGCTGTTCGGCCTGCCTGCACTATCCGGTCCGCTTCTTTTTTTGTTTTTGGCTGTTCGACACAGGTTGTGCTTATTTCGCCCGTTTTTGATTTAAAAAGGGCATTGAGTACAAAATATGTGACCGGAAGGAAAGCCTTAATTTCGCGTTCGCGTTCCGCAAGAATGCGCAGAGCCGGAGATTGCACTCGTCCGGCAGATAATCCATAACGCACTTTCTTCCAGATAAGGCCTGAAAGATCATAACCGACGATGCGGTCAAGAACGCGGCGCGCTTCTTGCGCGCGCCGCAAATTCTCATCAATAACACGCGGATGCGCAAGCGCTTCTTCAATGGCAGTTTTCGTAATTTCGTGGAAAACGACGCGCTTGGGATTTTTCAGATCCGCAACTTCCTTGATGTGCCACGCTATGGCCTCGCCCTCGCGGTCAGGGTCGGTCGCAAGATATATCTCATCTGTCTTCGCAGCAGCCCGTTTTATTTTTTCAATAATCTCCAGCTTATCGGCGGAAATCACATAACGCGGAATAAAACCGCCCTCAATATCAACGGCGTCTTTATTTGATTTCGGCAAATCGCGCACATGCCCGACAGAAGCAAGGACATCATATTCCTTGCCGAGATAGTGCTGTATGGTGCGCGCCTTGGTCGGCGACTCGACGATAAGTAATTGTTTGCCCACGCTCTAACTCATAGCGCGTATACCTATATATGGTCAAGCCCCGTACACACAAAGCGGCATCGTGTCACTGCTTCAAACGCACATTTTCTAGCAGCCATTTGCAGACTAATTAGCGTTACATAACGTGTTAACAAAGACACTATGAAGCAATGCCGTTTTGTGTGACGGGGTCAAGCCCCGTTCTTTTGTGAAATGGTACTAAACACAAACTTGCGAGCATTATTCCGATTGTGTTACTGGCGAGGTCAAGCCACGTGTCATCTGTGCTTGGAGCGGAAACAAATCCGAAACAATTTTGCAAAATAAGTTCAAGCAATTCATTTGCAGTACCAAGCGCCAGAACGATAAGAACGCTAAATACGAAAAGTTGGAACTTGTTGATATCCACTCTGCTGTCTCGAGCCGCGAGAAAACATGCAAGAAAACCTAAGAAACCGCCACCGAACGCATGCAATACACGATTGGCAAGTTCAATGTCCTGAATCAGAAGACTTGCCCCAAAAGCCAGCGCTGAAAATAAGATAATGCATATAAGTGAGAAGAAAGGGCTTTTTCTAGGCAACGTTATTTTTCGCGCGAAGAAGCGCGGAAACAAGTCAAGAAGAATGAAATAGGTTACGCACATCACCAGAGCGATAAATATCATATACACTGAATCAACAAAATTCATACAGGTTAAGGTATCACACACGATGCCAAGCTCCGAATTCCTCGCGGGCGAGGCCACGCAATTCAAGAGCGACAAGCGCGGTCAGAACCTCGCCAGCACCGGCAATATTTGCGCGCAGGATTTCGTCGCGCTCTTTCGGTTCCTCAATCAACTTCCAAACTGCGAGTTCAACATCTTCCAGATCCTTGGGAGAAGATGTTGAACTTGTTTCTCTCGGCGGAATTTTAAGAGCTTCAAGAATGTGCAGGGATTCGCACACGAGCGATGCGCCGAGACGGACGAAAAGATGCGGACCGAAAGAGTGAGGATCGCCGATGCGGTGGGGAATACATAGCAGTTCGCGATTATACTCGCTCGCGAGACGCGCGGTAATAAGCGTTCCGGATTTTTGTCCGGCTTCTATGACAAGAACAGCATCAGCAAGCCCGACCATAAGCCGATTGCGCTCGGGGAAGAAATGCACTCGCGACGCAGTGTCAGGCGCGTATTCAGATAAAAATCCTCCGCCGGCTTTCAATATCTCTTTTGCAAAAGCGCGGTTACTGCGCGGATAAAGAACATCATCGCCAAGTCCTGAACCCGGCACAACAAGGGTATGAAGTCCGGCGGCGAGTGCTGCTTTATGCGCGCACGTATCAACACCGAGCGCGAGACCGCTCACTATGGAAACAGGATAGCCGGCGAGACCCGAAATAAGTTTTTCGCACGCTTCCTGTCCGTAGCGCGTCATCGCGCGCGAGCCGACAACTGTCAGAAGTTTCGTTCCAGCCGGAGGGAGAGCGCCTCGCACCCAAAGCCGTTTCGGCGGTTGAGGTATCTCTGAAAGTTGTGCAGGCCACTCTGTGTGTTTCAGTTCGCGAATGTCCATAGGTGCAGTATACTAGGCGAATATGCTCGATATTCGTTTTATACGGGAGAACATAGACATCGTTAAAGCGGGCGCGTTAAAAAAGCACATCGACGTAGATATTGACCGTCTGTTAGCCGTTGATGATGACCGAAAGCGCCTGCGACAGGAATTTGACGCGAAACGCGCAGAGCAAATACGCCGCAGTAATGAGATTCCGCGGATGACAGGAGTTGAAAAGGAAAAGCTTCTTGAAGCAATGAAGCATCTTAAGAACGGCATGACCGAGAATGAAGAGAAGTTGAAGATCGTGATGGAAGAGTGGCAGAAACTTATGCTAATGGTGCCGAACATTCCGGATATGTCTGTTCCCGACGGCGGCGATGATTGCAACAATCTTGAAGTGAGAAAATGGGGCGAGCCGACGAAGTTTTCTTTCGTACCGAAGGATCATGTCGAACTGATGACCGCGCTTGACATCGTTGATTTTGAGCGCGGCGCGAAAGTATCGGGTTTCCGCGGATATTTCTTAAAAGGCGATGGCGTTCTTCTGGAAAGTGCCGTGTGGCAATTGGCGCTCAAACATTTTTCCGAGAAAGGATTTGTCCCGATGATGGTTCCGTCGCTCGTGCGCCGTGAGACATTCCTCGGTACAGGTTACTTACCGCAGGGCGAAGAAGATTTATACAGAACACAGGACGGAGAATATCTGGCTGGCACCGGTGAAGTAGCGGCAATGGGTTACTACATGAACGAAACGCTTGACGCCAGCACATTCCCAATCAAGCTTCTCGCGTTTTCTCCATGCTTCCGCCGCGAAGCGGGCGCGCATGGGAAGGATGTGAACGGCCTCATACGCGTACACGAATTCTTCAAATGGGAACAGGTTATTTTATGCGAAGCTTCGCACGAGACGAGCGTCAAATATCATGAAGAATTGACCGCGAATGCCGAAGAGTTTGTCCAATCGCTCAAAATTCCGTACCACGTCGTCGCGAATTGCGGCGGCGATTTGGGACTCGGACAAGTCAAGAAATATGACATTGAACTCTGGGTGCCCGGAGAAAACAAATATCGCGAGACTCACTCAGCATCTTATTTTCACGATTTCCAAACGAGACGCCTCAATATCCGCTACCGCGATTCACAGGGAGAAATGAAGTTCGCGCATTCTCTCAATAACACAGCCATCGCGACTCCACGCATCCTAGTTTCTATTGTTGAGAATTATCAACAAGCGGACGGTACGATTAAAGTGCCCGAGGCTCTCGTTCCGTATGTTGGGAAGACTGTCCTCAGTGGAACACGGTAGTGTGGGACTCGCCGAGCGGCGCCGTAATCGGCGCCGCCGCATCTTCATCTTTTTCTGTTTCCTTTTCCTGTTGCTTTCCGGAACGGCAGTTTACGGTCTTCAGCAAAATGCCGTGCGCATATCACACGTCCAGATTTTTGGTGCGGTCAATTCTCTGACAGAATATGCGACGAGTGCAATGCAGGGTAGCTATCTGGGAATAATTCCGCGCGATTCAATTTTCTTTTTTCCCGCATATCGAATCCGTGCAAATTTGCTTGATGCGCATCCGGAAATTGCCGCAGTTTCAATTTTTAGAAATGGGTTTACAGGGCTTTCAATAAAAATAAGCGAACGCATGCCTGCCGCACGCTGGTGCGGTCTCGCCCCGACAGAAGGCGTTGATGAATATTGCTATTTTTTTGATGTAAAAGGGTACATTTTTGCCGCGGCTACTACTACAGAGCGGCTCATTAATCCTTTTAAAGTATATGTGCCGCTCGCGGGCGATACTCTTGAGCCAATTCGTGCGACTGTCGCGAATAACGAAAAACTTCCTTCCACCTTCGATTTTGCGCGACAACTCTCAACGCTCGGGGTGTCAGTTACGCATGTCGTAATCCGTACGGACGAAGTTGATGATTATCTTTCAAGCGGTACACGCATCACTTATGTGCTTGGAGACGAACAAAATGCTTTCACGGCGCTAATATCAGCGAAAGAGAATTTCAATCTCTCAGACGGTTCCATTGAATATATTGACCTGCGCTTCGGCGGGAAAATGTATATCAAAAGAAAACAGTGATAAGGTTCATTTATGTCATTTTGGAATAGCCTGCCAAAGCCCTGCCTACCGGCAGGCAGGCCATTTTTTGCTATGGCTCCTATGAAAGACGTTACCGACGCCGCTTTTCGGGCGTTGGTAGCGAAGCGCGGCAAACCGGATGTGTTTTGGACGGAATTTGTCTCGGCAGACGGCCTATTCCATAATGTTCCTTCACTTCTCCGAGATTTACAGTTCGGCAAAACAGAGCGACCTATTGTCGCGCAGATATTTTCCAACAAACCCGAAATGATTTCATACGCGACGAAGTTGGTTGCTCAGTTGGGTTTTGACGGAATTGATTTGAATATGGGATGTCCAGATCGTGCCATTGAGAAGCAGGGAGCAGGCGCCGCACTGATGAAAAATCCGAAGCTCGCGGTTGAGCTCATCCGCACGGCTAAACAAGCATCTGAACTCCCAGTGTCAGTGAAAACACGCGTCGGATACAGCAAAGAATCGCTTGATGAATGGCTTCCGACAATTCTTGAAGAAGCGCCAGCCGCAATTACAATCCACCTGCGCACTCGGAAAGAATTATCGCTTGCTCCGGCAAATTGGGAACTGATGAAAAAAGCAGTGGAGATTCGCAACAAAATAAATCCCGAAGTTCTTCTCATTGGCAATGGGGATGTCGAAAGTTTGGAAGAAGGGAAGAAACTCGCCGCAGAGACCGGTTGTGACGGAATAATGGTCGGTCGCGCGGTGTTCGGTAATCCATGGTTCTTTGCCGGAAGAAAACCGGAAGATACGCCTGCCTGCGCAGACAGGCCGCTCGCCGAAAAACTCGCGGCGCTTCTTGAACTCGCGCAGAATTTTGAAAAGATAACGCCATCAAAAAATTTCTCAATACTTAAAAAACACATAAAAGCATTCGTTACCGGCTTCTCAGGCGCTACCGCCCTCCGCGCGCGCCTTATGGAAGCCGAAAATGCCAACGATCTTGAGAAAGCTACTCACCTTTATACTTAATCCTTTTCCCTTTATACTGTCCCCATGGCGCATCAGTCTCTCTACCGAATACACCGTCCGACAACATTTGCCGATGTCGTGGGTCAGGAACAGGTAACCAAGCCGCTGGAGGAAGCTACAAAATCGGGAAAGATAGGTCATGCATATCTCTTCGCAGGCACCCGTGGTCTCGGGAAGACATCAGTCGCGCGAATATTCGCGAATGACATCGGATGTACCGAGAATGATCTTTATGAAATTGATGCCGCTAGCAACAACAGCGTTGAAGACATTCGCGCTCTCATTGAAGGCGTCTACACTTTGCCGTTCCAGTCGTCCTACAAAGTTTACATACTTGATGAAGTGCACATGCTTTCCAAATCCGCATGGAATGCGTTTTTGAAAACGCTTGAAGAACCTCCGGCACATGCGGTTTTCATTCTCGCGACAACTGAATTGGAAAAAGTACCGGAGACAGTGCAGTCGCGCTGTCAGGTTTTCGAGTTCAAAAAACCGACGCGCGCCGTACTCGCTAAAATGACAACAGCGGTCGCAAAAAAAGAGGGGTATAAACTCATGCCGGATGCCGCCGAACTTATCGCTATGCTCGCCGAGAGTTCATATCGCGATGCTCTCTCGGTATTACAAAAAGTTTTTGCCGCTACGGAGGGGAAGTCTTTGTCCCGCGAAACTGTAGAAGCGGCGACGGGAGCTCCTAGACGCGAACAGGTACTCGCGCTTATTGGAGCGCTCGCCGCAGGCGACAGAGGCAAAGCGCTTACCGCGATTGAAGAGGCAGCGAAGTCTAGCGCCGACATGAAGCTCTTTTTGGAACTTGTGTTAGAAGCATTGCGCGCTACGCTCCTTATCCGTTATGCGCCCGACCTCCGCGCCTCGCTCCAGAGCGAGCTCGGCGCGGACGAATTCACCGCGCTTGAAAAATTCGCGAAAGAGAACCCCTCGACAAAGCTCGGGGCAGGAGGAATTACGCATTCAACTATGCTGGCATTCCTTAATTCCGCTGAGCGCATCCGCTACGCGCCTATTCCTGCGCTACCTCTTGAGCTTGCAGTCTTGGAACTCTTCCCCGACGAGTGATAGAGTGTTCCTATTGGGGGATCGTCTAAAGGTAGGACATGGGCCTTTGAAGCCCAGTATCTTGGTCCGATTCCAAGTCCCCCAGCTAAGGCATGTTAAAATAATCGCATGGAACACATAATCGTAAATCAGCAAAGTTTCTTCGGATGTCTATGGACTGTCGGATGGCTTTTTGCGATAGGGTATCTACAACTATCATTTTGGAAAGGTGTGCTGGCCATTATCATCTGGCCGTATTACTTGGGAGTAAAGTTTCGCAAAGCTGATTGATAGCAAAACAAAACTTGATTCATATCTAAATCCGTAAGGCGTCACCTTACGGAATGAAGCCTCATTTATCATATGACAGTCCGAAAACGGGTTATACTTAACTAAGTCTAACTAACGAAATATATGGAAGAAAATAACGGCTCGGATGTTAAGTTGGGATTTTTCGCAAAAATAGTTCAACAAATTATTGCTTTGGGAAAAAAGAAAATAATTATATACGTTTCTGTTTTGGTAGTCATCGCGCTAGGCGCGGCCGGCGCATATTACTATCTGGGGAATAAGAACTCACAACTTACGGAGGACGAGATACGGGCGGCCGCCGAAGCCGCCGGTAATATAATGGACAGCGCGACCAAAGGCGTTATGCCGTCTATCGGCGCGGCCGCCAATCCGCTGACCAACAAACCGGACATCAACCCGACCAGCAAGACAAATCCATTCCAATAAAAACATTATGAAAACAAAATTTTTGTCACCGGGCATTTTAGGAGCCAGTTTGATAGTGTCGTCTTTAATAGTCGCGAATGGAGCGTTCGCTCAAACAACGACCATACAGTATCCAGTCGCCGAATTGGGTAATTGTAAGAATAAAGAATCGTGTAAAGCTTATTGCGATAATCCGAGCAACATAGACGCGTGTGTCACATTTGCTGAAAAGAATGGCATTATGTCGCCGGAACAATTAGCCGAAGCCAAACAGGTGCAGGCCGCCATAGCGAAGGGCATTAAACCGCCGGCATGCAACGGCAAAAAAGAGTGCGACGCGTACTGCGAAGATTCAAGCCACATGAAAGAATGCATCACGTTTGGCGAGGCATCAGGATTTTTGAAAGGGAAAGAGCTGGAAGACGCCAAGAAAATGATTATTGCCATAGACAATGGAGCAAAACCTCCTCCGTGTAAGGGAAAAGAAGCGTGTGACGCGTATTGTTCTGAAGGCGACCATATGGAGGAATGCATAACATTCTCGCAAGCCGCGGGATTCATGAGTCCTGAAGAGACGGAAAACTCACAAAAAATGCTTAAAGCCATCAGGCAGGGAGTTAAACCGCCGAACTGCAAAGGAAAGGATGAGTGCGATGCTTATTGCTCTGACCCCGAGCACTCATCTGAATGTATAGAATTTTCAGTTGCTGCGGGCTTTATGACGAAAGAGGAATCGGAGATGGCGAAGAGGACCGGAGGAAAAGGTCCGGGAGACTGCAAGAACAAAGACGAATGCGAAGCGTTCTGCAACAATCCGGACAACCAAAAAACATGCATGAACTTCGCAAAGGACAACGGGCTAATTTCAAAGGAAGATGCTCAACGAATGGAGGAAGGCCAGCAGAAATTCAAAGAATCAATGCAAAGTCTTCCGAATGAAGTAGAAGAATGCATGAAGACATCTCTTGGCAGTGATTCATTTGAAAATATTAAAAATGGTCAGACAATGCCTCCGGAAGACATGCCGGAAAAGATAGATTCATGCTTTTCAAATTTTGTTCCGCCACAAGGCGAGCCTGGGAGCGGAGGAGATATGCCGCCGCGAGAACAGCAGGGCCAGCAGGAACAAGGCAAAATATTTGTACCAAGAACTGAATCGGGCGATCAGATGCAGGGCGAAGGACAGCAATATCCTAGCGTACAGTATGAACCCGGAACGTATCCGAATCAGCCTCCGCAAGGAGAGCAACCGGTTCCTAATGTATACATGGAGCAACAGCAACAACAGGGCACAAAGGGCATGCAATATGAACCCGGAACGTATCAGAATCAACAAACTCAGCAAATTGAACAACAACAGTTCGCACCAGGAACGTTTCAAAATCAACAAACTCAACAAACTCAACAAATTGAGCAGCAACAGTTCGCACCCGGGACACAACCAATGATGCCCATGTCCGGCGGCGGAGAATCTCCTGCCGTTCCTCCTCCGACACCATCAACCGAGCCCGGAGCCGGCGGAGAGATCGCTCCAGGAGTTCCGGTTCCTCAGGCACAGCCTATAGAACAACAATCTGTAGAACCTACAACATCGCAGTCCTCAAATTTCAGTCTCAGCAGTTTACTGGCGAATGCTGCGACTGCTCTAAAAGAACTTGGTTTTTGATGGTAAAACTCTGAAACTGTGTCTGAAACAAAAATTTGGCGTCTCTGAATCTATAACGATTACGCGCATCTTGTTGGTTGAATAAGTTATACTCCACACAATGAAAACAGTCCTTATTACCGGAATCGGGCAGGGCATTGGGAAGGCACTCGCGAATACATTTCTTGAAAAAGGATTTTTTGTGATAGGGACATCCACAACTGGCGCTGTGGATTTTGAGCATGAGAATCTTTCTGTCCAACAGCTTGACTTGTCATCTCCCGCTAGCATTGAGAAGTGCGCGAATGCAATAAAGAGCCTAGATAAAAAAATAGACATTCTCATAAATAACGCAGGAGTGCTTCTTGATGGAAACGAAGAAATTTTAGTTCCGGCGAAGCTGCGCGACACTCTTGAAGTGAATCTTATCGGCACCGCTGACTTCACCGAGCACCTTCTTAACGAAATGGAGCCGAGCGGGCATGTCATTTTTATTTCTTCAACTGCCGGCTCTATTGATTACGCCGAGAAGCTCGTAAGTCATGAACCGTTGCATTATCCGGCATACAAAATATCAAAAGCGGCGCTCAATATGTACATGTGCACGCTCGCCATGCGCCTAAAACAGAATGGTAGCAATCTTATAATTTCAGCCATTCATCCTGGATGGGTGAAGACGAAAATCGGCGGCGATGACGCAGACCTCACCCCGGAACAATCTGCCGACGGCATTTATCAATTCGCCGTCACTTCTCCTGAGTCGGGCCACTTCTGGTTCAAAGGTGAAAAATTGCCTTGGTAATTATGAAGAAGCGAGAAAACAAAAGGCGCGCCAATTAATTTAGCTTTTAGTGTAACTTCGGCTAGAATAGGCTTACACATGGCTAAATCTCATAAAATGCGTTGGGGCGGATTCGGCGCTGTTACCGCACTCGCTCTCGTTTACATTTTTTTCTTTTCCAATCTGTTCGCGACTGAATACCGTTCAGAAGCTGCGAACGGGCCGGAGCGTTTTATCCCGTTGCCGGCGTTTAATAAAGCCGATTACGATGCTCGGCTTCTCGCGCTTGCGCACATGACCCCTGCGACGCTCGCCGCGCTTACCGCATCTTCCACACCCTACTTCTGGCCCGTAAAAACGACTTACCCTAATGCGGGCGCTATTCTTCCTTTTAAGCGTATCGTTGCGTATTACGGGAATTTTTATTCAAAAGGAATGGGCGTTCTTGGGGAATATCCTACTGACCAGATGATTGAAATGCTCGCAAGTACAACGGCAATGTGGACTGTGGCCGACCCGACAACACCGGCAATTCCCGCGATTCATTACATAGCGGTTGTCGCGCAGGAAAAAGCAGGAACAGAAGGGAAGTATATTCTCCGAATGCCGGACGACCAGATAGAGCACGCTCTTGGTCTGGCGAATCAAATGGGCGGATTGATGTTTCTTGATATACAGGTAGGGAAGAGCACTTTGGAAAAAGAACTTCCGATGCTGGAAAAATATTTGAAAATGTCGAATGTGCATCTCGCAATCGATCCGGAATTTTCAATGAAGTACGGCAATGCTCCAGGTACTGTTATAGGTACATTTGATGCCGCTGATATTAACTATGCAGCGCAGTATCTCGCGGAGCTTGTCAGGGACAATCATCTGCCGCCGAAAGTTCTCATTATTCATCGCTTTACCCAAGCAATGGTGACAAATTATAAAAATATCCAACCTCTGTCTGAAGTGCAGATAGTAATGGATATGGACGGTTTCGGTTCAAAGGAGAAAAAATACGGTACGTATAGCCGAGTCATTTATCCGGAACCGGTGCAATTTACCGGCATAAAGCTCTTTTATAAAAACGATGTCAAACCGCCGGCGAACGGACTGCTTGCTCCGGAAGAAGTATTGGAACTCACTCCCGCGCCAATCTATATTCAGTATCAATAGCTTACGATTGCACGAATAGGTTGTGTGGTATCATCTCACGAATATGGATACCAATGAAACAAACAACAAGTACTTTTTACCAGTAGCGGTCATAGTCGCGGGGCTTATTATTGCGGGTGCGGTCATTTGGAGCGGTTCGCGCCCAAAGACGGAGTCGGTAGGCACGGGTCCGACAGGTGCGCAGGCAGTCGATATTAAAAATGTGAAAACCGACGGAGATCCTTTCATCGGACAGGCAAACGCGCCGGTTACCATCGCTTTCTGGTCCGACTTCCAGTGTCCGTTCTGTAAGACTTTTGAATTAGATACTTTGTCACAGATCATAAAAGATTATGTTGATGCGGGGAAAGTGAAAGTTGTGTTCATGGATTATCCGTTCCTCGGAGAGGACTCGATTATCGGTTGCGCATACAGTCAGTCGGTCTGGAAGCTTTACCCGGACAAATATTTCCAATGGCGCACCGCGATGTATGCCGCGCAGGACGAAGAGGGAGATAATGGATTCGGCGATGCCGCATCAATTGACAAGCTCGGTGCAAAGATATCAGGGATAGATGCGGAAAAAATTGCGGCAGACGTAATCGCGAACATGAGCACTTATCAAGCAAAGATAGACTCAGACAAAGCCGAGGCGAAAAAAGTTGGAATAAACGCTACGCCTGCTTTCGTTATTGGCACGAAAACCATTGTTGGCGCCTATCCGTACGCGACTTTCAAAGAAGCGATTGACGCATTGCTTAAATAAACTGCTCGAGCAGGCATGACAACCGTTGTCCTTATCGCTTGCGCTGTTTTCTCTGCAACTATCGTCGGGGGTTTATTTGCGCTTCAATTTCGCGACAGACTGCATCTCATTCTCGGCTTTTCTGCTGGAGCGGTCGCCGGAGTGGCGCTTTTTGATCTTTTGCCGGAAGCGATAGTACTTGGTACGGCATATCACACCGCTTCAGTAGTCTCTATTTGTATCGCTCTTGGATTTTTCGGTTATCTCATTCTTGACCGACTAGTTCTCCTGCATGGAGGCGAAGTAGACGCGGAAAATTCTCACAAAGGAACGTTCGGAGCGCTCACACTTTCCGTGCATAGTTTATTGGACGGCATTGCTGTCGGAATAGGTTTTCAGGCTTCTCCAGCTGTCGGTATAGTCGTCGCCATTGCGGTGCTAGCGCATGATTTTTCGGACGGCATAAACACCGTCAGTATGATATTGCGAAATGGCGGAAATTGGAGAAAAGCTTTTCGCTGGCTTCTCATTGACGCGACCGCTCCTGTCATAGGTATTGCATCAACTCTTTTTTTCCGAATCCCCGAATCATATCTCGGCCTTATACTGGCCCTCTTCGTCGGTTCATTCCTTTACTTATCGGCAAGCGATCTTATTCCGGAAAGTCATCATAGGCATCCGCGCGCTTTAACGACAATAATGACGCTTCTTGGCGCTCTGGTGCTCTACGCAGTGACGCAATTAGTGTAATTCCAAGCGATCAGACTAGGGGCTGTTTCTGTTGCGAATATAATTAATCAAGATAGGCAGGAAAGAAATAAGTATGATAACCAGCGAAATTGGAAGCACATACTTTTCGCTACTTGGGATTATTGAACCGAGAAAGTAACCCATTGAAACCATTCCTGCGCCCCAAACCAATCCGCCAATAACATTATAAGAAAGAAAGCGTGGATATTTCATAGTGCCTACGCCGGCAAGAATAGGTGCGATTGTGCGAACTATAGGTACAAAGCGGGCGAGAATTATCGCGCGCCCGCCATACTTTTCAAAGAATTTTTGCGTGCGCGTAACATATTCCTGTTTGAAAAAACGCGAATCTTTGCGTTTGAAAAGATTATCGCCGACTTTCGTGCCGAACCAATAGCCGACAGAATCGCCGAGTATCGCCGAAACAACGACTATGATCGCGAGCGGTATGACTGAGAGGAATCCTCCCGCGGAAAGAAGCCCCGCTGCGAAAAGGAGCGAATCTCCTGGAAAAAAGATGCCCAAAAGAATTCCGCTCTCTGAGAAAATAAATAACGCAATACCAAGATACCCGCCGGCTTTTACGATTGCGACAGGGTCAAGATGTATACATGCTTGTATTAATGCATCCATTCGCGTGCAGTATACTAGAACAATGGAATCAGCACCAAAGTTGTCAACGCCCGAAGAGGAACTTGCATATCTGCGTGAACAAATTGCGCGCAAGGAGGAAGAAATAGCGAAAAACGGAATTCCTGAACGAGCTCGCATTATTTCCGAAAAGATAATTGAGCACCATGCCGCGCCGGAAAAATTGCTCGCGCCTGAATATCGCATGAGCGAAGCGGTTATCGGCGGCACTGCTGAAAAGATTCTTGCAGAACTCAATTTAGGCGGCGGCGAACAGGCGATAAAAAGCCTGCAACAGATAATGGAAGAAAAGGGAATAAAGAATGCTCTTTATGTTCTTGAAAAACTTCACGACCCTCACGTCGCCGATGATTTTCATCGTTATTTGGTGCGACACATTGCCGCCGGACTTCCGGCGCTAGGATTTGATGAAAAAGCCCCGCGGTTTCAGGCGCTCCACATGACGCTTTATGAGATTTCTCTCCCTGGGCCAAAAAGTGTTGAACCAAATGCCCGTGCGAAGACGCTCAAGGAACTCATTTCAGCGATGGAGCAGTTCTATTCAGGACTTCTTTCTGTTGCAGATTCAATCATCGGCGAACCGAAATACTTCGCTCTTGAACTCGCAGTGCCGGCAAACAGTCCGGAGCTTCAGTTCTACGCAGCGGTGCCGAACGGGAAGCGTTCTCTTTTTGAAAAACAGCTTCTCGCAATATTCCCGAACGCAAATCTTGTACCACAGCCTTCCGATTACAATATTTTTGCAGGGAGCCTGCCTGACGGCAGTCAGGGAACTTCGCTCGCGTCAACAGCGACACTCACAGAGCATCCGGCGCTTCCGCTTAAGGAATACACAGACTTTGATTACGACCCTATTAATGCAATTACCAATGCTTTTGCAAAAATAGAACACACCGACGAAGGCGCTGCGCTCCAGATAATCATTGAGCCGCTCGGAGAAAGATATGTTAAGCATTATAAAAAGATCCTTCAGGCGTTGCGGAAAGGCGAGAAACGATTATCCGCATTCAACACTCCGGAAACTGCCCTTGGCGATTTTGCGCGTGATATCGGTAAAACATTTTTTTCAAACAAGCCGAAAGATGAGCAAAAAGCAAAGGAAGCCGAAACGCGCCAAATCGAAGAAAATAAGGCATACATAGAACAGGTTGAGAAAAAGATAAACTCTCCCATCGTCGGTACGACCATTCGACTTGTAGCATCGTCAAAGGATGAACATAAGGCAGATCAAGTTATCGGCGAGCTTGAAGCGGCATTCAATCAGTTTGCAAATACACAGGGAAATAAATTGAAATTTAAACGCGAATCTTCCGGCAAAGATACATCAGACGTCTGCGAGGATTTTTCGTTCCGTTTGCCGGATTCTTCAGCGACTCTTCCGCTCTCGCTCCGCGAGCTGACGACCGTTTATCATTTTCCGCCGTCTGGGATTGAATCATCGCCGCATCTTAAACAAATGCGTTTTACGCATGCTCCGGCACCGATAACACTTCCTCAGACCGGCTCATTGCTTGGCGTCAATACATATCGCAATCAGGAAACTAAAATTTATCTTGACCCTGAAGACCGCCTGCGCCACCTCTACATCATCGGACAGACCGGCACAGGTAAAACAGGTTTAATGAAGTTAATGATAATGCAGGATATAAAGAACGGCGAAGGATGTTGCTTTATTGACCCGCACGGTTCCGACATCTTGGACATTCTCGGTGCCGTGCCGCCGGAGCGTTATAAGGATGTTATCTATTTTGATCCTGCCGATTTGTCACGTCCGTTCGGCCTCAATTTCCTTGAGTACGATTTCTCACGGCCTGAACAAAAGACGTTCATCGTTAATGAACTTCTGGCGATATTCCACCGCTTGTATGGCGATGTGCCGGAAAGCATGGGTCCGGCGTTCGAGCAGT
>Ga0247841_10008179_pt1 | contig 15204 bp, 14 predicted proteins | sample LaCruzMarch2015__2_FD_192410 | JGI IMG/M metagenome (GOLD analysis project Ga0247841, IMG submission 192410) | Freshwater microbial communities from meromictic Lake La Cruz, Castile-La Mancha, Spain - LaCruzMarch2015_18m | ecosystem: Environmental > Aquatic > Freshwater > Lake | place: Spain...
CACGTAGTGTAGAGGTCTTGCATCTTCCTGACCAGTGACTCATGGTCCTGGAGCACCTCGGGAAAACAGATCGAATGGTAGGTTATATCCAGAGAGGTATAATCACCGCGCTCCAGGTCGATGAACCGCTCTTCACAGTTATAATTGGGGTCGTACACTTTGAGGAGCTTCTGCTCAGGCAACCACCGATAGGCGAGCACTGCGTGGAGAACTGCCCCGCGAGCCCCTTTGTTCATTAGGAGCACGATCCTAGGCTCCCCGGCTGACAGCCCTGACACAAACCGGTTGAAAGATTCCAGCTTGTTTCCTTGATAGCGATTGCAGTAATCCGCCTGAATCTTGATAAGGTGCTTGCTATAGAATTCCTGGAGTTCTCTTGCCACCCGCTGTTGGGCCCTCTTGTTCATCACCTTTCTCAAGGGAGGCTCGCTCTGGCGATTCAGATAGTACCACCTCGAGAAGCAAGTCATGGCGAAGCAGTAGCCGGGCGCGTTGGATATCGCGAAGGAGTCCTGCTTGATATCGAAAGAGGCCCGGGCCTCACAGGAAGCCCAAATCACGCACACACTTGCCAGGAAAACCGTTATGAAACCGTATCGATAAACCCTTCCACGCGACAAGCCCATCATAAATAATACCCCAAAAACATTGACCAAAACTTTTTTGCGATTATACAGAAAATGGCACGATATGACAAGAGGTTCGATTCGGAATCTCTAAGCAGCCTTCAGAAGAGTGATTTCGACCGGCTTTCTAGCGGAGAAGATGTTGTGGGCGTCGGACCGAGGAAGGATGTGCAGGAATAACCGCTCGCCAGTACGGTCATCATGGCGCGAGTACGGCGCGGGATTTAAACCCGCGCCGTACTCTTTCTCGTTCTATATGCCTGCGAACGAAAAAGTCAGAGGGAAAAGTCCGCTATCCAGGGTTCAACGAACTTAACATAGATAGAGAAGCGCTTCAGGAAGAGAGATCACGTTTCCCGTGCCTTCAAAAGCACCACCAGCCCTTGATCAGTCGATATCACCCTTTTCGCTGACCTGTCGGACTATGTTCAGGTAGATTTCTAATGCCTCCAGAAGATCTCCCTTGGCATTCGCCAGGTCCGCAACTTCGCTCGCGCTCAGGTGCTCTCGCTGAAGCAGCAGGTCTATCTTGTGGTTGATCTGAATAATTTGCTCGGGAGCAGCCAGTTCGCCCATGTCCAGTCCCGGCTCCTCAATTCGTGTAGGCGCCTCTTCCAGCTCCACAGGCTGCATTTCGATCTGCTCGATCCAGTTGTCCGCCTCTTTCCACTTGCTTATGGTGGCCGGACTGACGCCCACCGCCATAGCCAACTCTTTGTTGGTAATGTTGCCACCCGCCCCCATATAGAAGGCTAGAGCCTGATCACGAGCTTCCTTCTTACGAACCACGCCCGCACGAGGCTCCTTGGCGCCCGACCGCTGGAGCTCCTTAAGCTTTTCTTCCCAATCGTCTTCGCGTTTCCATCGGCCTACTGTGAGAGGGTTAACCTTTACGGCGCCGGCTATTTCCCTGTTGGTGATCTTTCCTCCCGCCTTGAGAAACATCTTCTCACCTTGAATACGAGCCTCTTTCTTCATTCGTCGCTCCTCTAAACTGCCCGCAAAACCTCGTCGGACGAGGTTCGCAAGGACTGATCTCTCCTAGTTTCTATCCTATGAGAAGGTTACGCGGCACACATAACATGGTCAAGCCAAACATGCAACATATTTTGTCGAATTGCCTAATCTTTTCGGGGTGGAAACATGTCTCATCTTTTTGTTCAAGAGATGTCCAGGCAAAATACCTCGTGGTTCCAGGCGGTTGATAATGTGATTTGCAGGTGGGGAAATGTCAGCCAACTAGCTGTGATACACGCAAAAAAGCGGCCACCGTGTCCTACCGGCTATCTTTTTCTACGCCGGGATTCACGGCACACCGACCCTGTTCCGCCTCGAAAGGGTCACGTCTCTAAGAGTATCACCCTTGTCTCATCTTTACTGTTCACTGGATGTCGCGTTCACACTAACCTCCTGCCCCGTTTCACACAGACCTTGCCGATATGACCGTCAGGACCCGCTCCGCTCAGGTGAAAGCCGATTCATATTGGCAAATCTTTTCGGCAGGGCCGAAAGGATTCTCTTGACGTGGAGGCCGAGCGGGTGTAACCAAGAAAAATTTGACGGCGGTCAGCGTATAATCCACCTTGCGAGGATTGGGGCGAGACGCGCTATCAGTCACAAACTGCCGGCATCGCACGGAAGTTGTTTAGCCGGGACCGGACTGAGACGCCCCATGCCAAGGCGCTACGGAGGACGTGTTATGATTCCTGTATGCGAACCTCTGCTCGAGGGACGAGAGTCCGAGTATGTCATGGATTGCCTCAAAACGAGCTGGATCTCGTCGGCAGGAAAATATATCTCGCTCTTTGAGGAAAAATTTTCCCACTACTGCGATGTCCCGTACGGAGTGGCTTGCAGCAGCGGAACAACGGCCATACACCTCGCTTTAGTAGCGCTCGGCATTGGCCCGGGAGACGAGGTAATCATCCCTGATTTCACCCTGGTCGTTTCCGCAAACATGGTCATTCTCGCCGGTGCGAAGCCGGTCCTTGTGGATGTGGATCCGCGGACCTGGTGCTTGGACCCGAATCTTATCGAAGAGAAAATAACACCGCGAACCAAAGCAATCATGGCGGTCCACATGTACGGCCATCCCTGCGACATGGAAGCCATCATGCAGATCGCGGAGCGGCATAGTTTGTACGTGATTGAAGACTGCGCCGAATCTCACGGGGCCGAGGTCAACGGTCGTAAGGCAGGAAGCTTTGGAGATGCGTCTTGCTTCAGTTTCTATGGCAACAAGATCCTTACCACAGGAGAAGGGGGAATGGTGGTCTGCCGTGACGAGAAGATCGCCCGACAGCTCCGACTCCTGCGGAACCAGGGCTTCCGGGAGCCGCGGTTCGTTCACGATGTTGTTGCCTTCAACTATAGGATGACAAATATCCAAGCAGCCATTGGATTGGCCCAGACGGAAATGGTTGAAGAAAAGGTCGAGAAGAAGCGGTGGATAGGGGCCACGTACAACGAACTGCTCGCCGGTTGCCGGGACGTCACCCTTCCGGTCGAAGAGCCGTGGGCCAAGAACGTGTATTGGATGTACGGTATCCTCGTCGAGGAGCGCTTCGGAGTCAACAAAGACGGGCTTATGCGCAAATTGACCGCCAAAGGTGTGGATACCCGTTCCTTTTTCTGTCCCATGTCGCTGCAACCGGTGTTTCAAGGGGACAACCCGGTGTTTCCCGATGTCTCCGGAGAATATCCCGTCTCTGTGGATCTGTGGAACCGAGGGCTGTACCTCCCGTCAGGACTGCCATTGACCAGGGCCCAGATTGAGGAAGTCGCGGAAAAACTCCTCGACTGCAAGGTGTGAACGCGTTTCACCATGAGATACTATCCGTCGGAGGTGATGTCGTGGAAGGAGATCCTCGGGTCTCTATAGTTCTTGCCACTTACAACGAGCGTGAAAACATTCTGGACACGATCCGGAGTATTTTCGAGCACGTCAATGATCCTGCGGAAGTGATCGTGGTGGACGATGATTCGGCTGACAAGACCTGGCAACTTGTGGAAGAATTGAAGGATCCTCGAGTCAAGCTAATACGCAGGGTTGATACGAGGGGCCTGGCCTCCGCTTTTAATAGGGGGATAATCGAATCCCGCGGCTCGGTGGTGGGATGGATGGACGCCGACATGTGCATGCCCCCGTCACTGTTGCCGGAGATGATCGGAAAATTGGACCAATACGACATTGTAGTGGGATCGCGATACGCTCCGGGAGGTGTCGACGATCGCGCGGCGCTGAGGGTCATTTCAAGCAAGCTGATAAACGGCCTGGCGGGACTCGTGCTGAAGTACGGCATCAAAGACTATGACAGCGGCTTCGTTGTGCTCAAGCGCTCCGTATTTGATAAGGTATCCATAATACCTACCGGATATGGCGCGTATTTCATGGAGTTTCTTTATACTTGTCGCAAGAAGGGCCTCACAGTTTACGAAATTCCGTATGTGTTCCGTGATCGCGCCAAAGGGATCTCCAAGTCTGCTCCAAGCATCTGGCGTTTTTTCAAGACCGGGATGCAATACGTTATACGCATCTTCATCGCAAGGCTGCGGAGGATAGACTGATGTCCCACGAGATCCTCAAACCCACCTTCGAGAGAAACGACTCGAGAGGCGAGTTCCAAGAAGTCCTGAACGACGGAACGTGGGAATCCCTCATCCGAGGCCGGATGGAAGCCGGCGCGACGATGGGCGATCATTACCACGAGAAGACAACTATCTTCTTCTACCTGAGCAGCGGCTCAGCCAGGGTCCGCACCATTCACGTGGAGACAGGTCGCCGCGATGATTTTTGTTTAGCAGGGGGCCAGGGTGTGATGCTCTCCGTCAAGGAGTCTCACGTGATCCGTTTCCTGGAGGAGTCCGAATTCATCATGCTCAAGTCCCTGCGCTACAATCCCGCGGATCCTGACACGTTTTCCTTTCCCGTCGAGGATTGAGCGTCGTGGAACCTCACGAATACGAGACTCTTTTCGAGTTCGAGACCTCCTATTGGTGGTACAAGGGCCTGCATTCGATCCTGCTGGATACGTTGCGAGAACTGGGTGTAGGCCCTGGTTCTTCGGTGCTCGATGCAGGATGCGGCACGGGCCAAAATCTCGTCAACACGAGCGAGCGTCTTTCGGCCGGCGTGTACGGATTCGACGTCGCTCCGGAGGCGGCGCCATTCTGGAGACGCCGCGGACTGGACCCGGTGTGTCTCGGCTCTACAAACGATATTCCCTTTGCCTCGGCCAGGTTTGACGCGGTGATCTCCGTGGACGTTCTCGAATGCGACGCGGTCCGAGAAGAGCAGGCATTGAGAGAGTTGTGGAGGGTGTTGAAACCCGGCGGTCACCTCGTGTTGGTAGTGCCGGCGTACGACTGGCTTATGACAGAAGAGCACCACAGGGCTGTCGGCGCGTCGCGGCGATACTCGCGAAAGAAGGTAAGATCGTTGCTGGAGAGGCTGCACTTTGATCTCTCTCGAGTGACTCATGTCTTCGCCTTGCTTCTGCCGCCCATTGCCATATATCGCCTGGGGCTTCGCCACCTGAAGAAAGAAGCGCAGGGCCCACCCAAGTCGGAGTTACGGGCCTTGAACCCAACCGTCAACGAACTGTTGTTCAGGATCGTCGAGGTTGAGCGGCGCATGCTCCGGCGATGGGACCTGCCGTTCGGCAGTTCCATACTGGCTGTCGCTCGAAAGGTCGGCTGACGGTGGGACAGAAAGCATGGCAGTTGGGTGAGCCGGGAACCGTCGCCTATCGCCTGTACGACGGTCTGCGCAGGCGCCTCAATCGGAGACTGGTGCAATACCTCGTGACTGAGGGCCTTCGAGGGGACGGCAACGTAGTTCTGGAAGCAGGTTCGGGGCCGGCTTTTGCTTCGTCGATTCTTGCGCGCGATCCCCGGGTGAAACTCAGCGTTGCTGTTGACATAGATCTTGCGGCGCTCGAGGAAGCCAGGCGTCGGGACCCTGCCCTGGCCCTTGTTGCGGCAAATCTATTGAGACTTCCTTTTCGGGACGGAAGCGTGGACTTGTGCTGGAACAGCAGCACCGTCGAACACCTGGACAACCCCCAAGACGCGCCCTTAGAGATGGCCCGAGTGACCCGAGAAGACGGAAGGGTCTTCGTGGGCGTTCCCAATTTATTCGGCCCCCTGGGATTTCAGCGCCGGATCGAGAGGACCGGGGTCGGCATTTGGATCGGCAGAACTTTCAGCCTCGCAGAACTCACGAACATGATGATGGTTGCCGGCCTAAAACCTCGCCACCGCATTTTCTACTTCTTCCGGTTCTTCATCGGACTGCTGGCGGAAAAATAGGGGGATTGGTCACTGATGGCGGATGACCGGACAAAGCGGTCGGTGCTCTACGTTGTCACTCTGACCTCCTTTCTGAATCCCTTCATGGCATCGGCCATAAACGTTGCGCTTCCTGCCATTCAAGAGGAATTTCAACTCGACGCCATTCTGTTGGCCTGGGTAGCCACAGCGTACCTGTTGTCCTGTGCGGTGTTTCTCGTCCCCTTCGGCAGAGTCGCTGATATATATGGCAGGAAAAAGGTATTTGTAATCGGGATAGCGGTATTCACAGTTTTTTCCTGTGTTGCCGCCGTATCGTTCACCCCGTGGATGCTCTTGACGGCCCGCGTCCTTCAGGGAATCGGGACCGCCATGAATTTCGCCACCGGAATGGCCATCATAACGTCCGTGTTTCCACCTCGCGAACGGGGAAGAGCAATAGGAATTTCGGTGGCGGCGGTTTACATCGGCATGTCTGTCGGGCCCTTCCTGGGCGGAATACTGACCGACTGGTTGACCTGGAGAAGTGTCTTTGCCGTTGCCGTGCCGCTCGGTATTGTGGGCGCGTATTTTTCGCTGGCCAAGCTATCGGGGGAATGGGCTGACGCAAAAGGGGAACGGTTGGACCTGGTCGGCTCGGTCCTGTACGGCCTGGGAATCGTGCTCATAATGTATGGGGTCTCGGTGTTGCCTTCCCCGCAGAGCTTCTGGATGCTCGGTCTGGGGATTGCTTTTATCGTCGGGTTCGTTCGTTGGGAGTATAGGGCTGTGTCGCCCGTGGTTGATCTGGAACTGTTCACCCACAATAGGACCTTCGCCTTTTCGTGCCTGGCTGCCTTAATAAACTACAGCGCCACCTTTGCCCTGACCTTCATCCTGAGCTTGTATCTTCAATATATCAAAGGGCTGACTCCACAAGCCGCGGGGCTGGTCCTCGTTGCCCAGCCGATTGTCATGGCTTTTTTCTCTCCCTTTGCCGGAAAGCTTTCCGACCGCATGGAGCCCCAAACGGTAGCTTCTCTGGGAATGGCAATAACAGCCGCGGGGCTTCTGGTCATGACATTCTTGACGCAAAACACCGGCATCGCATTCGTTGTCGCTGACCTAATGCTGCTGGGGCTGGGCTTTGCCTTGTTCTCCTCGCCCAATATGAACGCCATCGTGAGTTCCGTGGAGCAAAGGTTCTATGGTACCGCGTCCGGCGCGGTGAGTTCCATGCGCCTCCTGGGGCAAATGCTGAGTATGGGAATCGCCACGATGGTGTTCTCGCTCTACATCGGACATGTTCAAATAACCCCCGCATCGTATCCTGACTTCTTGAAGAGTGTCACCGTATTGTTCATGATTTTTACCTTCCTGTGCGTGTTGGGCATTTTTGCTTCGTTGGCGCGGGGCAAGGTGAACACACACGATGACCGGTGACCCTTCATATCGTTTCCAAAATTGTAACTGGGTAGCCGGGCTTTCCGGGATTGGCCAAAGTGTGTCAAAGCTGTGGCGTGCGACGTTCTTCCGGTAGGGACGCTACGAGAAGCGCCCGGATTTAGGGCGGTTCCCGAACCTCCCCTACACAAGGCGTGGTGAAATCGTCAGTTCTGAGACAATTTCTTCAGTTCCCGGCCTAACAAGGGCATACTCGTCACGTGGTCCTATTTCGTGGAACGGTTTTCGGTTCATCTGTGCGGATTTTTGCGAGCCTCCTCTGCGACGCGATTTACTAATTCCTGGTTCTGTCGATCCCTTTCGTACTCAGCCTTTCTCTCGGAACGTCTCCTGCGCTCATCGCACATGCACCGCTCATGGCAGCGAACATATCCTTCTCCCTTCAAGGAGACGCAACGCTTTGTGCAGAGGTTGTCGTCTTCTGCGCTTTCATGGAGGGACAAGGCACCTCCTAATAGGATTCCCCCAATGGTACCGCAACCTGACAACGTCAAAACAACCGATATAAAACCGATGCCTGCAACCTTAGTCGAGTGTTCCGACCAGAGCATTTATCGTCTTTCCGATCAGTCCTTCTATAAACCCATTTTTTCGAGAAAGACCAGAGAGCTTATCTCCGCGCCCCTGAGATGCCGGACGAACGCGGACAGAGCGTTTCGCAGTTCCTCCTGGCCTTTTCGGTTCAATTTGAGCCTTCCGGCAACTTCTCTATCCACGCGGAGGCCGCGGCGAACCACGGCAAGCGTGTCCGGCGACAACGGCAGAGGTGGAAAGAGGGAAGGGCCAGCGCAGGCTACATGACAGGTCCCGCCCCCGGAGGGAGAAAACACTACCCCTTGTCCCACATCCAGTCTCTTTCCGCATACCGAGCACCAGTCAAAACGGGGCTCGTAGCCCAGGAACCCCAGGAGTCGAATCTCATCCAGCAGAAACCGCATAGGGTCAGGACCAGCGACGGACAGCGCGTCGAGAATATCCACCAGAAAATCAAACAATTCGGGATCAGGTTGTGCCTCTCCCAGAAATACTGAAGCCAATTCAAGGAAGTATGATGCTCTGGCGACTTTAGCGATGTGCTTCCTGATTCCCAGAAATCCTCGCAGGACCTGAGACTCGTCTATCCAAACCAGGTCATCCTTTCTTCTTTTCCGCAGAGAGAGATCCACAAGGGAAAACGGCTCCAGGTGCCCTCCAAAACGAACACGGCTCTTTTTCGCGTTTTTGGCCACACCTGAGAGCCAGCCCAGTTCCCGGCTGAAAAACACCACCAGCTCGTCGGCTTCTCCTCGATCCTGCTTCTTGAATATAATGGCCCTGACCACGAATCAAACCACTCCTAAGTTACTACTGAAAAGCGGGGGAGGTCCCGTAGACCCGATGGGTCCGGACCCACTGTTTTTGGAATTCGACGAAGGATTTTACTTTTCCTGACGGCTCCGCGGCCGCATCCTCCAGTGCCCTCGCCGCAGTTTGTTGCATCGCCGGATCCCTGACGACGATCAGCCCTCCGAGTGCCTCGGTCGCGGCCGCTCCGGCGGGCGCGCCTTGCAGGGCAAAGATGGTGAGCGTATTTATTCCCCAAGGTCTGAACATGTCGTTGCTCGATCCGGCTGCCGCATTCATGGCCGCCTTCAATGACTTGTAGTCTGCCATGTCGTCCAAGCAGTTCAAGGCCGTCTGGAGAAGGTCCAAACGTCGGGACGCAAGACCGATGAACGCGCCAAGTTTCTCTTTCTCCGCGCTTGCTGTGGCGGGAAGCAGTCTTAACAATTCCCGGGCAGCCTGTCTCTGGAAGGTTATTCCCCAGTTGGCAAACTGGACACCCCCTCCTTCGTCGACAAGCTGCTGACCGAAATACATTACTGCTCGATAAATCTGCTCTGCTTTCTTCCGGTTGGTCTGTTTCTCGAGGGCCTTGCCCCGTTCAATTGCCGCATTTACGTAGTCTCTGAAAGCGTCCCACGGAACAGGTCTCCGATTGTCGTCGGGACCGCTCTTGAAATCTCCATGGTACACTTGAAGAAATCTGCTCTGGCTACGACCGGCGGCCCTGAGTAAGACGTCCACTCCGGCTGCCTGAAAATCCATTCCCTTGGCGTCCCGTTCCTTGGCATGAAGCCGCTCAAGCTCCACGTAGTCGTCTTCGGCCGGTCCGGCCGCGGTCGTGGCCGAGACAGGACGCTCAAGGCGAGTGGAAAGTCCGATCTGATCGAGCACGGCTACAGCCGCCTCGAATTGCATCGCGACTTCGTTCTGGGCCGCGGTGGGGAAGGTCGCCCTGGATATGACCATCCAATCCATAGACAGAGGACGCTCCAACCACCACTGGGTGTTTTCCAGCACCCACACCAAGGTCATCCGCAGAGTCGAGGGATCGGGGTATTCCGGAGCCAGCACAGGGCCCTTGAAAACGAGGGTGGCTTGGAATCTCTCTGTCGTCCCGTCCTCGTCCTTGAACCTGCGGTCCACCACGGAACTCTGAAGTTGGAGACGGTCGCTCTGAAAACGCTTGAGGAAATTCTCTACGTCCGCGGCACGGATGTCTTTGTCGTCGACAATTTCCGGCTGGATGATTCTTGAGATTCCCTGAGCATCCTGAGTCTTAAAGAGAGTCACAAACCTGTTTATGGCGTTTTCCGGATCTTCGACAGGCTGCTGGAAAAAGGACATGACTCCGAAGAGCCCCACGAAGGAGACACACAGGCAGTAATTTCGCGCCGACCATCCGACCATAGTCAAGACCGTCCTAGAATCGGGAAGAAAAACTTCCAAGCTGAGACAGATCCCGAGGCGAGCATGTCTTCGTAACCGGTCCGGATACTTCTATCCTTATCAGCGTTCTACTTCAAGCCGATTGTGAATGATTCCGACGGGAGCTACAGAGCGCCTTCCCTCTCCAACTGTTTGACCAGAGGCAGCGTAATACGTCTCTTTAGCTGGAGAGACGCCTTGTCCAAGATCTCCATAAGTTTGCCCAGTTCCTTAACGTTCCTGGATTTTCTCGTGACCAAATATGTCCCGACGTCCGGAGATACGCGCAGGTTGCGGTCACGGGCCATCTTGTCCAGGATGAGTACCCGGACCGGGTCAGCCGGAGGATCCAGACAAAACACGAGGCCGGAGGCTATCCTGGAGCTGAGATGCGGGTCGTCCGGGAACATCGCTTCGGGCGGAACGCGGGACGTCATGATCAGCGCCGCGCCGGACCTGTTCAACTTATTAAACAGGTTCCAGAAATGGGCGCGGTCTTCCCCGGAGATCAGGTGAACATCGTCTACTGAGACAGCCTTCAGTTGCAGGAACTCCGTTTCATCCAGAGCAACGAGCCTTGCCAACTGAGGAAAGATCGGAGGCTCACCCTCCGGTTCGGTCATCTTCACCCCGCCGTGGCCTTTGACGGACGGCTCTGCGAGCATGGAAGCCAGAGCATTGAGAATGTGGGTCTTGCCTGTTCCGGCAGGTCCATGCAGATACAGCGGTGGCCAGGGTTTCATGGAGGGAATGTATACGCTTCGAATTGTGGATAAGGCCTTTTCGTTACCCTCGTGGACCACCAGGCTCTCGAAGGTGAAACGGGGAGGAGTGACGAGAGAAAGGATCAATTGCGTCATGGCCGCATTGTACGTCGGGATGGGGCAATGATCAATCGGTTCGAGGCGTGACCATTGAATTGGAAGGCGCACACGCAACCGAAAGCTGGCAAGGGTTGAGACAAAACTCTTGACAGACTCTCCCGCGTTGATTAAATGAAGACTAGCCACGAATGAAATCTCCCACCCAGGAGTTCGAATTCCATCCGAGTAAGAGCAAAGGTCGGGGCTGACGGAGCGTTGGTTGGCGCCTTCGTACTGATTGGCAATTCTTGAAAAAGCTTCAACCTTAATCCCTTGAGACCATATTTTTCCCCGCGGTTCATCATTTGGAGACTTAGGAGACCTCATGGACGTAGCACAATTGAAAGAAAAGAAGGTCAGTGAACTCCTTGCCATCGCCAATTCCCTGGCAGTGGAAGGCGCCAGCAGCATGCGCAAACAAGAGTTGATCTTCGCCATACTCCAGGCCCAGCAACAAACCGAGAAGGAAGCTCCCATCCGAGGAGAAGGAGTCCTGGAGATCCTTCCTGACGGGTTCGGGTTTCTCCGCGCGCCGGATTACAACTATCTTCCCGGACCGGACGACATCTACGTCTCGCCGAGCCAGATACGGCGTTTCAATATGAGGACCGGCGATACTATCTCCGGGTACATCCGTCCGCCCAAAGACACAGAGCGGTACTTCGCCCTGCTTAAAGTTGAGCACATAAACACCGAAGACCCGGAGATGGTCAGGGACAAGGTGCTCTTTGACAACTTGACCCCGCTCTATCCCGAGGAAAGGCTCAAGCTGGAAATCGGTCCGAGGATGTATTCCACGCGCATCATGGACCTGCTTACCCCTATCGGCAAGGGACAGCGCGGACTAATCGTCTCCCCCCCGAAGGCCGGCAAGACGGTCCTACTCCAGCAGATAGCCAACAGCCTCACTCATAACCACCCCGACGTATATCTGATCGTGCTGCTCATCGACGAGAGGCCGGAGGAAGTCACGGACATGCAAAGGTCCGTGAAGGGCGAAGTTATCTCGTCCACCTTTGACGAGCCTGCCCAGCGTCACGTTCAGGTGGCCGATATGGTCATTGAAAAGGCCAAGCGGTTGGTGGAGCACAAGCGGGACGTCGTGATCCTGCTCGATAGCATTACCCGTTTGGCACGGGCCCACAACACTGTCGTCCCACCCAGCGGCAAGATACTTTCCGGCGGTGTGGATTCCAATGCGCTGCACCGCCCGAAACGGTTTTTCGGCGCGGCCCGGAACATCGAGGAAGGTGGAAGCCTCACCATCATCGCAACGGCCCTGGTAGATACCGGCAGCAAGATGGACGAGGTGATCTACGAGGAGTTTAAGGGCACCGGCAACATGGAAATCCACCTCGACCGACGCCTCCTGGAACGGCGAATCTTCCCTTGCATCGACATCAATCGGTCCGGCACCAGAAAAGAGGAATTGCTCACGTCGGCCCAGGACCTCCAGAGGATCTGGCTGCTCCGCAAACTCCTCGCTGACATGAATTCCGTCGATGCTATGGAATTCCTTTTGGATAAGATCATGCAGACGGATTCCAACCGGGAATTCCTGGAAGTCATGAACAGGTAGCGTCCACCGGATGCAAGGTCGTCACCGTTATTCCGGCGATCTTAAGCTTGCCCCGTTGAAAAACGAGGCCGGAATGCAGCCAAAATACCGGACCTCGGCTTTCGCCGGGGAGACGGCGTAGGAAGGGAATGGCTTTACTTCGGTCATTACGACAGTCCTCGCCGCCCGTAACTGAACGATTTCCGGCTGCGGAAGTTATTTCTTTTTACCGATGTTGCTATATGGTATATTAATGAATTCAGAACTTGATCCGGAGGACAGGGAATGAAAAAGGGAATACATCCCGAATATCAGGATACGGTCTTTGTCTGTGCCTGCGGCGCGGAAGTGCATACCCGCTCAACGAAGCCGGAGTTCCGTCTCGAGATCTGCTCCGCGTGTCATCCATTCTTCACCGGCAAGCAAAAGCTCGTGGACAGCGCAGGTCGAGTGGAGCGATTCATGAAGAAATACGCGGACAAGCCCGTATCGACGGGGAAGAAGGCCTTAAAGCAGACAAAGGCGGCAAAGAAACCTGCTGCCGCTGTGAAAGTGCCTAGACCCAAGAAAAAGGAAGAGGCCCCGGCCAAGAAGTCCCCTAAGAGCAAAGCCTGACGTTCGGGAAACATCGTTCGTAATCGGTTGTCTTGGAGTGGAGAGCGTCAGATTGACAGCGCAAATCCAAGGCCCCGTGGAGCCTCATGATAATCTGCAAGAATTCATCCAATGACGGCAAACAGATCAAGGTCGGGGGCCAGGCTGTAATAGAGGGCATCATGATGCGGGCCCCTCGGACCTTTACCGTGGTGGTTCGCAGGCCGACCGGAGAATTGGCTGTCCGGGAGGACCGCTGGTACTCTCCCATGGAAAAGTGGCCGTTTCTAAAGAAGCCGCTCCTCAGAGGCAGTATCGTGCTGTATGAGGCCCTCTTCAACGGGATTCAGGCACTGACCTACTCCGCGCAGGAAGCGCTGGGCGAAGAAGAAGAGAAGCTGGGCCCCTGGGCGCTGGGTGGCACCATTGCTCTGGCCTTGGGGGGCGCCATGCTCCTTTTCGTGGTGATTCCCCATTTGGCCACTCTCGGAATCGGAGCCCTCAGCGGCGCGGATCTGGGCGTCCGAAGTGTCTGGTTCCACGTGATCGACGGCGTGATCAAGGTGAGCATCTTTGTGGGGTACATACTGCTCATTTCGCTGCTGAAAGATATCCGCCGCGTATTCCAGTATCACGGAGCTGAGCACAAGTCGATCCACGCATACGAGAAAGGTGAGGAACTCACCGTCGAGAACGCTCGAAAGCATCCCACGTTGCACGCCCGGTGCGGAACGGCTTTCCTGCTGCTGGTATTGGTCCTCAGTATTTTCCTTTTCACCGCTGTCTTCCCCCTGTTTCCCAAAGACATCTTCGGCAACAAAATTCTTACCAACGCTGTCTTCATATTAGTAAAGATCGCTCTGTTGCTCCCTATAGCCGGCCTGTCGTACGAAGTCATACGCTTGGGGGAGAAATTCCATAATCCCGTGCTGCAGACGCTCTTGCTGCCGGGCTTGTGGCTCCAGAGGCTCACGACCCGGGAACCGAGCGACGATCAGATCGAAGTCGCCATTGTGGCGCTGAAAAAAACACTTGAAAAAGAGGAGACATGGGTCGGGAGCGAATCCTCGGCCTGATGCCGATAGATGCAGGTACTCGATAGACTCGAAGAATTAAATAAACGTTACGAAGAGCTGAGCGTCGAACTGGCGAGTTCGGAAGTCATCGCTGATCCCGCCCGGCTGAGGAAGGCCGCCAAAGAGCAGGCCGACTTGGACGACATCATTAAGACCTACCGCGCCCTGACTGGGCTCACTCGGGAAATCGACGACCTGGAAGCAATGGTCAGAAACGAAGAAGACCCTGAGCTGGTGGGGCTTGCCCGTGAAGATCTGCCCGCTCTCAAGGAACGTCAGGCTGCTGTGCAACACGAGCTAAACATGCTCCTGCTGCCCAGGGACCCCAATGATGCAAAGAACACCTTCCTGGAGATTCGAGCCGGGACCGGCGGTGAAGAAGCGGCCCTCTTTGCCGCGGACCTGTTCAGGTCGTACTGTCGATACGCGGAGTCGAGAGGCTGGCGGGTTGAGCTGATGTCGTCGTCTGTCGCCGCCGCCGGTGGCATCAAGGAAGTCATCGCGCTGATCCACGGTCGCGGCGCATACTCGAGGCTCAAGTACGAAAGAGGTGTCCACAGAGTTCAGCGGATACCGACCACTGAGTCGCAGGGTCGTATTCATACCTCCGCTATAACGGTGGCAGTGCTACCGGAAGCCGACGATGTCGAAATCACCATCGATCCCAAGGATTTGAAAGTAGACGTGTACCGGTCGTCGGGGCCTGGCGGTCAGAGCGTGAACACCACCGATTCCGCCGTGCGGGTCACTCACATTCCCACGAACCTGGTGGTGACGTGCCAGGACGAGAAGTCCCAGCACAAGAACAAGGCCAAAGCGCTCAAGATCCTCCAGGCGCGGTTGCTCAACCGCATGGAGGAAGAGCAGAACGCGGAAATAAGCAAGGCACGCAAGAGCCAGGTGGGTTCCGGTGATCGCTCGGAGCGAATTCGCACGTATAATTTTCCTCAAAATCGGGTCACCGACCACAGAATAGGCCTTACGCTGTACAAGCTGGAAAACGT
>Ga0247841_10008185_pt1 | contig 15196 bp, 24 predicted proteins | sample LaCruzMarch2015__2_FD_192410 | JGI IMG/M metagenome (GOLD analysis project Ga0247841, IMG submission 192410) | Freshwater microbial communities from meromictic Lake La Cruz, Castile-La Mancha, Spain - LaCruzMarch2015_18m | ecosystem: Environmental > Aquatic > Freshwater > Lake | place: Spain...
CAATATTCTGGCAGTGACTACTGCAGATGTTTTTTATCTGCATACTCTATGTTATCATAGAGAAGATAGTATATGAAAATCAAGTAGAAATTATTTATTTTTGCTTGGGAGAGGGTTTATTGGTATTATAAAAACATGAAAGAAAGAATAAAAACAAATGATTTATCGACATTGGGGGATTTAAAAAGTGAACTAAAAGCAAATGAACCTATATCGGAAAATCGACTAAGGACTGAGGTAATGCTAAAAAGTTCGGCTTCAAAAAAACTGCTAAAATATTTATTCAGTCAGTATTCTAAAACTGTAGATAAATACAAAGGAAAAAATGAAAATACCGAATTTGTTGAAGGATTGGAGAAAATTTTAAATGATGATAGTAAAGATTTGTCAGGACAAAATGCTATTTATTTAGATGATCTCTTTCTAAAATTAATAAAACAAACTCCAATAAATCAATCTGTCGACAAGGGAGTAACTTTCGGTAGAATGGCCCGCGAAGCCGGATGCACTGATGTTGAAGTAGAAGAAGCAAAGAAACTCTTAAGTACGTTTATCGAACCTTTTTTAAGAAAGATGTTTAAAAATTAATTTAATTTTTTAGGTATTTATTGTGATTTGTAAAAATTGTCCTTGTTATATGAGAATCAGTTAATCAAAATCCCTAGTGATTTCCCTAGTGATTTTGGTATAATTAAAATATGTCATTAAATTTAGAAAATTTTGATGAAGTAAGAATAAAGTGGGAGAATTTTTATAAAAACCTTGATGAAATTTATTGTCCTTATTTTAAAGAAAAAATATCTTTTAATGCACAAGGTCTTGAGCACCTAAAATATAAACAACGTAATAAATCTAGGCAATATAAAGATCAATATATGTGATTTAAATTAATTCATCTTGCTCTAGAGGTATTAAAAATATCTAGTAGTGTTCAGGGGATATTGGAAACTAAAAAATTTGAAAATATTAAAACACATAGTAGGGTAGATAGAGTATTAAAAAATGTTACATATTATGAATTTATTGCAGTTATAAAAAGAAATAGGGTAAAAATAATTATAAAACAAATAGATGGAGGAAAGAAATTTTTTTGGAGCATTATTCCATTCTGGAAAATGGATTCAGATACTATGTCTAGGATATTATATGAAGGTAATCCTGAGGAAGATTAAAACAAAAAATCCGCCATATGGCGGGTTCTTTGTTGGTGTTTAGTCACAGCTTTTGCCGTGAGAGGGCGAACCCTCTAAACACCTATTTATATTATAGCATAAAATTATAGTGAAAGCAAAGTTATTGTTCAGTTATCCACAGGTATAAAAAAGAATTAAAAAGAATGTTCTTATTAAAATAAAAAGAATAATTATTTTTCTTTAAATAAAAATCCGTTGCATTTGCAACGGATGATTTTTTTATACTTACATTTAGGAAATAATGTAAGCACTTGATACCTTGCCTTCGTTATCAGTAACGATTTTGAAAGCTTGGCATTCCGACAATGTTTCATTAAGAGCAATGTTTCTTACAACTTCAGAAGTTGAAAACATTGAAAAAACTAAACTTTGAATGGTGACTGAATGGGCCACTATCAGTATTTTTTGCCGATTGACAGAATAAAGGACTTCCCCAAGTTTATTGGTTCCTTCAATACCAATCTTCATAAGGAGGTCGAAATTTTTTTCTTTTTCAATCCGATAATAATCTTTCAAACTTAAAGGACCATTTCTCTTCAGCATATCTATGAGAATGTTACTTTCCTTGTGATTAGGTAGTGAATAGAGAATATCAAGTTTAATTATATCCTCATCTTTATTTGTGTTCATTATTATTTGAGTCGTCTGTACGGCTCTTTTGGCAGGTGAACTAATGAAGATATCAAAATCCCCATGGTTCTTTCTAAAATTTAGGACTTGATTTATCCCCTTTTGTGTTAACTCACGTAGCAAATCATTGTTGTTTTGGTTTGCATCCCCGTGTCTCAGAAACACAAAAATACAGTTTTTAAATGAACTCATCTTTATATAGTTTTGAAGTTTCAAAATTGAGTATTTAATCTTATATTACACAAAATTTGACAAAATGCAAGTTTAGGTTGTTTTAATAGTGTATAAATCACTAGTGATATCCCTAGTGATTTCCCTAGTGATTTAGCACTAGCAAGAACTGACGTTGTGAACCCTTTCTGATAACATAAAGGTGTTGGTCTAGTCTTACTAGAGTTAATTATAGTTCGAGGTTCGGAAAAGTATTTTGGATAAATAAAATGTTTGTGTTTATTTTTTAGGCCAAGTTTTGGCATAACGTTGACACAAATGTTCAAATGAACCAAAAGAAGTATCAGAACATTGATCATGTTTTTGATTATAGATAGCTAATCCATCTAAGCATTTTTCATCTCCCGGGTAAGTAAAATCAAAAGATTCAATGTCATGACAAAATATTGGATTATTTTTTTCTAAAACCCCTAAATAATCCTTGCATTTTTGGATTATCGGCCCTAATGTATCATTTTCTTCATCTTGCTGGTCACAAAAACTAGAATCATGATTACGAAATGCAAAATAACGCAAACATTCATTCTTTTTTCTAATTTCTAAAATATTTTTTCCATCAATATTTAAACATATTTTAGGATCAAGTTTAGCGGTAGCTTCAAAACTTAAACAATAGGTCTGGTATATATCTTTAAAATCTCGTCGGCAATCAATTTCTTCTAAATTGGTTTGCGGATTAGCACGAGAAATAAACGAGAGCAAGCATTCTCTATTATCATCACATAAATTTATCTGATTTTGTTTCAGCGCTAAAAAACTCTTACAAATATTTAAAAAGGTATTATACTCAAAGACAGAAGGAGTAACAGTTTCATCTCCACTTCTATATGGTCCTAGTTTTTTAATTTGCTCAACGATATTTTGACATTCAACAAGACTATTAACTTGCTTAAACCCCTCTTCTAATTTCCAGACATCCTCAATTTTTGCAACATGATTTTCTGCAGAAAAAGAAGTATTATTTTTTTGAGAAATAAATTTTAAAAAATAACCTAAAACTAGAAGAATAAATATTAGAGACAAGCCAATAACTAGTTTCTTTTTCATTTGTTTATTATATCATTTGTATTATAAATGCAATACATGATTAGCAAGTTTTTCCCAGTTATTCAAAATCCCTAGTCATATCACTAGTGATTTCCCTAGGGATTTTGTATAATTAAAGATATTTATATAGGTCGAAAAATTTAACAAATTAAAAATTCACTATGGGATGAGTCCCGTTAGAGGTCATATATGTTATATAAGGAAACGGGGTTATGTTAAGATAGTAGTTAATTTTTGATATTAATAGTTAATTAATGTACGGAAATCTAAAGATTTCCAACCTCTAACGGGATGAGAAAAACAAAAGATACAAATATAAGAAATATTCAAAGGTCAGGGGGTTCTTATTATATAACGATACCGATAGAAATAATTCGCGAATTAGGATGGAAAGAAAGACAGAAAGTAATAGTCAAGCAAACTAGCGGAAATAAGATTGAAATAAAAGATTGGAAGAAATAATTCTATGGCGACGAAATACATTTTAAATTCTGGTGGAATACGTAATAATATAGAAGGAGGTAAAAGGTTTTTTACTGAAGCTGTAAAAGGTCTGGGTGATAATCCCAAAGTATTGATATGTCTTTTTGCTTACCCTCGCGAATTTTGGGAGAAGAAATTTGACGAAATAATACAGAAAAATCTTTATCCAGAAAATATAAATCCTAATTTTACCCTTGCTTTCCCTGACAAGTTTGAAGAACAAATAAAAAATTCTGACTTAATATATATATACGGGGGTGACGACCACCTATTAAAATATTGGTTTAGTAAATTTGATATTCCTAAAATATGGGATGGGAAAGTTATCGCTACAAATTCAGCAAGCTCAAATATAATATCAAAACATTTTTGGACTTGCGATTGGAGAAAATGTCTAGACGGTTTCGAAATTTTACCAATAAAATTTCTTCCACATTATAAATCTTTATTTGGAAGTGATGACCCTCGTGGTCTGATTGATTGGGATAAGGCATATAAAGACCTAGAATCATATGGCGACCCAGCATTACCCATTTATGCCTTAAAAGAAGGAGAATACATTGTCTTTGAGGTATAATCATCTTATGAAAAATAATATGACAACTTCTAATCATCTTCTAATTCTTATATAATTAGAAGATAGTTAGAAATATATTGAAAATTAAGGATTTATTGTGAGTATTGCTAATTTACTTCTAATTCTGCTATAATTAGAAGTAAGATAATATATAATTATGAAGATACAAAAAGCACCCAATTGGAAAGAATATATAAATGAAAATTTCTTAGAGAAAGCTTTTTCGTCGTCTGAATTAAAAGTATTACAGAAAAAAGCTCAAAAAGATTATATGTATTGGGATACTTTTAAATATCAAAATATGCCAGATGGTTTTATCCCTGAGGAAGCGTGGTCATTTATAAAACTAGAGAGAACGAGTTTGTATCAAGACACCCTAGTTAAATCTACTGATGGAAAGAAATTCCAATTAGCAATTACAAATACATTAAATCAAAAATTAAATTTCATTGATACCAATGCTTCTGGTTTGAAAATAAATAAAATATCTGAAGCCCAAAAAAATAAATTTATTTTGACTGGTTTAACAGAAGAAGCTATTGCTACCAGTCAACTTGAAGGAGCTAATACTACAAGAAAAATAGCAAAAGAAATGTTGGCTTCACATAGACAACCAAGAACAAAAGATGAACAAATGATAATAAATAGTTATCAGATGATGCAGAAACTAACAAAATGGAAAGATTTAGATTTGAGTGAAGAAATGCTTCTTGAAATACAAACAACAGTTACAGAAAAAACACTCGAAGATATAAGTGATAAAGAGAGATTTAGAAGAGATGATGATGAAATTGTGGTTAAAGATAGAATAAATAATGAAATAGTTCATACTCCTCCAAAAGAAATGGAGATGCGTTTGGAATTAAAAAAACTTATTGAATTTGCGAACAAGCCAGAAGAAGAAGATAGCGAAGATTTTATACACCCAGTTGTTAAAGCTACCATTTTACATTTTTGGGTTGCATATCTACACCCCTTTGTTGATGGAAATGGGAGAACAGCGAGAGCTGTATTTTATTGGTACCTATTAAAACATAATTATTGGTTAGTTGAATATTTAACAATATCTAGAGCTATTATCCATTCAAAAAAAGGATATGATAATTCTTTTATTTATTCAGAAAATGAAAATGATTTAACTTACTTTGTATTTTATATAGCCGATACATTCAAAACGGCAATTACAAAATTTATTGGATATTTTAATGAGAAAATTAAAGAGATTGAGGAATTCAAAAAAGTTGCCGATAAACTAGAAGATTATAACCCAAGACAAATTGCCTTGTTAAAATATTTTTTAAATAATAATAATAATTACTCTCCAGCTGAAGTTAAGATACATCAATCAAAACACGGTATATCACACCAAACAGCCAGTCATGATTTAATAAAGCTTGCACAAAAGGGATTATTGACTAAGATTATGAAGAAGAGGAAGTATATATATATGCCAAATATTGAGAAAATTAAAAAATTGTTTAAAATATAAAATAATTTAATTTTCTCTCTACAACTTCCCAATAAACATTAACTAATTATATAATTTAAGTATGACAAAACAAGATAAAAAACTGATAATGTTTATTGGGAAAACACACTCGGGCAAGACAACTTTTGCTAAAGAACTAGAGATAATTAAAAAAGATTTACTGGTTTTAGAAGCTGATCCGATAGCTTTATTTATGAGGGAAAATTTTCCTAAATTAAGAGAATTGGATGATAAAGAACACGGAGGAGCTTTCAAGAATGCATCGTTAAAATATAGATTATTTTTGTTACTATTAGAGTTTGCGATGTCATTTGGGAGAACAATAATTTTATCTAATTCAAATATGTATGAGAGAGGTAGAAAATTAGTTTTTAGTTTAGCAAAAAAATATAAATATAAAGTAATTGGGGTTTATTTTAATTTTCCAGAAGAATTTCTAATAAATCGAATTAAAAAATCAAAAAGGACAACTAAAATTTTACGAGTCTCAAAAGATTTTAATGAGTTGATAATAAATCAAAGAACAAGAATGCAAGTGCCTAATCCTAAAGAGTTCGATAAGTTTTATGAGATAAAATCTGAAGAGGATTTAAATAATGTTAAAATTAATTTGATTAAAATAATATGAAATTAATACTTGCATCGGATTATACTTCTTTGTTGAAGATGATAAATATACTTTTATGGGAGATGGTGAAGAGGTGAAATTAAATTAATAATTTAGTATAATAGAATCATGAAAAAACCATTTTTGTTTGCATTATTAGCAGTTTTGTATATTGTCCTGCTCGTTTTAGGTTTCAATCTCGCACCTAAAAATATGCCAGATAATACCATTCTCATTCCAATGGCGATGTTGGGTTTGCTTGTTTTGTCAGTTGTTGTTATGGGTTTTCTTTTCTTTTATGAACCACTTCGTCTTTATATGGAAAATCAGAAAAAAGAGGCTGTAATCTTCTTAGGTAAAACTGTCGCTGTTTTTGCTTGCTTTGTTGTCATCTTTTTAACCTTACTTTTCTTTTATAATTAATTTATGGAAATAAAAAACAAAACAGTAATTATTACTGGTGGGACAAAGGGATTGGGGAAGGCCATGGCGATGGCTTTTAAGAATGAGGGGGCGAATGTTGTAGTTTGTGCAAAAGAGGAAAATGAATTTGAAAATTTGACTAAAGATGGAATTACTGCGATTAAAGCAGATGTGACCAAAGAGGATGAATTGCAAAATCTTCTTGATATAGCAAAAGAAAAATTTGGGCAAGTTGATATTTGGGTAAATAATGCGGGAGTTTGGTTAGCACATGCTTTTGCTGAAGATTTTGATATGGATAAAGTTAAAGGAATGTTTGAAGTAAATGTTTTTGGCACTATGAATGGTTCTCGGGTTGCTTTGAGAGATATGAAAAAAAGTGGGACTGGAACGATTGTAAATATTATTTCAGATAGTGCTCTTGTCGGTAAATCAATGAGTTCAACGTATTCTGCAAGTAAATGGGCGGTGAATGGTTTTACTAAATCAATCAGAGAAGAGAATAAAAATATTTCTATAATTTCAATATATCCTGGGGCAATAAAAACAAATATTTTTGGTGAAGATAAACCAGAAAAATTTGATACTTTTATGGAACCAGATTATGTTGCAGATATTGTTGTTGGAAATCTAAAAAAAGAAAAACCCGAAGAAGAACTTATAATTCAGGAATAATATATTTAAATTCCAAATAAAAAAGGATTGTTTGCCGAGCAAACAATCCTTACTTTTCTAGATATTTTTTGAGATTTGTGTGGAATTTCAAATGACGTTTGGCCATATTTATGAGTCCGTTAATTTCTTCTTTCGTTAAGCTGAACTTCATTTCTATTTCATTTTTAGTCATTTGTTCACAACCAATTCCAAAATATACCTCAATAATTTTTCTTTGATTTTGGGGTAGTTTTTTTAAAGACCTTCTTATTTCCTCTTCCAAGGACTCTTTCATTAAAGCATCATCAGTTCTTGGTGCATTAGTGTCTTCAAAAACATCATGCATCGTCATCTCGCTATCATCTGCGAGTGGAGCATCCAAGGAAATGTAATGAGTTTTTATTCCTAAAGCATTACCAAGCTTATTCTCTGGAATATTTAACTCTATGGCCATCTCTTCAACAGAAGGTGTCCGTTCCAATTTCTGTTCTAACTCAGAGTTAACTTTTTTTATTTTTTTCAAAGAATTAACCTGGTTCAGCGGAAGTCTTACGATCTTTGATGTTTCTGCCAAAGAAAGTAAAATTGATTGCCTTATCCACCAAACGGCATAAGAGATAAACTTAAACCCTCTTGTCTCATCAAACCTTTGAGCAGCTTTAATAAGTCCGAGATTACCATCGTTGATTAAATCAGGTAAACTCAAACCCTGATTTTGGTATTGTTTAGCAACAGACACAACGAATCGGAGGTTTGCCCTGACTAACTTTTCGAGAGCTTTTTCATCTCCCGATTTTATTTGCTTAGCCAGCTCTACTTCTTTTTCAGAAGTGAGAAGTTCTTCTTTCCCAATATCTTGTAAATATTTATCAAGAGAAGGTGTCTCACGGTTGGTTATCGAACGGAGTATTTTTAATTGTCTCATATATAAATTTTTTTATATTTGTGAAAATGCGTTTTTATTATTATAACATAATTTTGTATTTTTTACAAGGATTTTTCTCTTTTTTTAAATGAGACAAAATTACCAATTTGTGCGTATAATAGAGAGATAATGGTAAATCATGAATACTGCACCAACAAGACAGATAATGAACTGGTCAAATTATCCCTAGATAATTCAGACCATTTTTTGTGTTTGATAAAAAGATATGAGGGCAAACTTCTCCACTATATTATGCGAATTTCTAAATTCAGCCGTGAAGATGCCGAAGATATTTTGCAAGATGTATTTGTTAAAACTTATTATAATTTAAATGAATTTGACTCGGCACTTAAATTTTCTTCTTGGATATATCGTATTGCTCACAATCAAACAGTCAGCGAGATACGCAAAAAATCAATTCATCCGACAGTGCCTTTTGAAAAAGAAGACATAGATAAATTTGAAGATGCTTTTGATGTAGTCCGAGAAATTGATAATTCTATTGATAGAGAAATGATAGATAAAATACTTTCACAACTTGATGAAAAATATCGTGAAGTTCTTGTCCTTAGATTTCTAGATGAAAAAGATTATTCAGAAATTGCTGATATTTTAAAAAAGCCGGTAAGTACTGTTGGCAATTTGATATCGAGAGGCAAAAAACTTTTCAAAGATGAATATGATAAATTAATAATTAATAAATAATTATCGAATATGGAAGAAAATAAAGATATAAGTCAAATAGCATTAGAAAGGATAAAGGAAAGTGGTATTAAACCAATTTCTAAAAATGTCTTTAATTTAAAAAGAGTTCTCTTTTGGTCTCTTGTGGGATTTTCTGTTGTAATAGGAGTTATTTCTTTTTCTTCAACTCTATCTATTCTCTTTCATAATGATTGGTATTTGTATAATAAATTAGGATTTGGTTTTATTTTTAAATCGTTACCATATTTTTGGTTTATTTTTCTTGTGATTTTTGCTGGATTGGGAGAATTTTATTATCGTAAAACATTATTTGGATATCGTCATCGTATGATATTGATTGTCGGTGTATATGTATCAGTAACAATATTTTTTGGTTTCATTCTCCATTTAGTTGGAATGGGAGAAAGAATTGAGCAATCTTTATTTGAAAATGTCCCGATGTATCACTTTGTCGTATTTGATAGAGATGAATTCTGGTCTAATCCTAAGGAAGGATTTATCTCTGGAAGAATTATATCAACCGCTGGTGATTCTATTACAATAGTTGACCTTAATAGTAATATTTGGATTATAAAAACTAGTAATGTTTTTATTCGTGGACGGGTTAAAATTGAAAAAGGAGAAGCCATAAAAATTATTGGAGACATAGATAATAATATTTTTATAGCAGAAGAAATTCGTCCATGGGTGGGTAGGTCAAATGAGAATTGTTGTATAGCAAGATAATGAGATAAATTTTAAAGACTATGCGTATTATAAGTGTAGATGACGACGGTTATCTACACTTATTAACAAAAAATACTTGTCCCGTTAGAAATTAACGAGACAGGGTCAAATTAATAAATAATTACAATTATCTACTTTTATATGTAATATTATTATATGTACGAATGGATAATTTCTAATAGGATGAGAAATAAAATAGTTATGAGTGGGTTGATGGCTTTAGTTTTAGGATTGGGAGTCTCAGGGACAGCCCTTGCTTATCAAGGAGATTTTACGAGGAAAGGTCCAAATTATACTCCAGAATTTGAAGCACAAATTACTGAAGTTATGACAAATAAGGACTATGAAGGATGGAAAAATCTTATTGAAAAAAAGGTTGGTGACGCAAGAGTTACTGAAAAAATTACCAAAGATAATTTTGATAAGTTCGTCGAAGCGTGGAAATTAGCCAAAGAAGGCAAAATCAAAGAAGCGAATACTATCCGAAGGGAATTAGAATTAAGGACAAGTGATGGAGAGAGGCAATTTAGTGGAATGCGACATGGGATGGGAATGGAAAGAGGAAACAGGTCTAGAATGAATAATAAATAAGATAAATAGGATATTAAAAACCGATTTACAATGAAAATTGTAAATCGGTTGTTATCCAAATAAAAAATTTCGCAGAAGTTCTACTAAGGGTTTTTCCCACAAAGCAGATATACAAGCACACATAATCGCACTCAAAACAAAAAAGAATAAAGTGAAGATGTTTGGAATGTTATCCCATGCGTTGTTTCCTTTTCTTAGCCAGATAACTAACAAGAATGGATCGTAAACAATAAAAAATAGAATTAAAAGTGGGTATCCTAGGTATTTTCCACCCTTTCTTAAAATAAAAATTACAATTCTTTTTTTTATAATTTGTTTTTCTTTTGGAAGTACTTTTCTATCCCATTGTGCATACCATTGTTTAAATTTTTCTATTCCAAACCAGTCTATTTTTTGTTTATCATAGATTTTGATTAACGAATAACGAATAATCAAACTTACTATGATCATAAAAAATAATGCAGTTTTAATTTCAAATAAAAAAAGTATTACTGGATTTATTAGTACAATGATAGATTTGTTGATGACTTGGAAAATTAGAACACCTAATCCAAAACGAGAAATTTTTATTTCAATTTTTTCAGCTTCCCTTAAGGAACTGAAAAAAAGATTCAATCTATTTAAGATTGTTTTCATTTTTAGTTCCTTTCTTTATAAAGATTTAAATGTTATTTTCTTCCCATATTAAACTTTTTTGAGATTTTTACAAGTAAGAATAAGAGGAGTTTTTGTTTGAATATGTTATATTTAACTTATGGATTTTTTTCTACAAACCATAATTCCTTACCTCCTACTCTATAAATACACTACTATTTTTATTATTGCTTTTGGCGCAGCTCTCGTTGTTCCAATTCCATCTGGGAGTATTTTGATGGCGACTTCAGCTTTTGCTAGTGTTGGCTACTTTAATATCTACTTGGTGATTATTCTTTCTATTATTGCAAATATTTTGGGAGATAATATCGGATATTGGATAGCAAGAAGATATGGACGAGGAGTTCTTTCTAAAATTGGCTTTCGCCGAATATTAGAATCAAATATGTTCAAAATAATAGAAGAAAAATTTAGCAAACACCCCGGTCTTATTATTTTTATCAGTCGTTTTGAAGTTCTATCAACACTATCAATAAATCTTCTTTCTGGGGTAAGTAAAATATCTTACAAGAAATATTTTATTTATGAATCTATTGGTAGCGTTGCTCAGGTATGTATGTATTCTCTTTTGGGTTATTTTTTTGCTAATAGCTGGGAGTCAGTTAATACTATAGTTGGAAGAATTTCTTTGGTTATGGTGCTAGTTTTGGTCTTAGTTATTATATCTTTTGGTCATAAAACTATAATAAAAAAATTAAAATAAAAATAATAGGGTTGCATCTATTTTCTTTAATAAATGTTATAATTAAAGAACTTGTCCCGTTAGAAATTGACGGAATGAGATGAAGTTACTAAATAATTATTTATCCACTTTTATATGTAAGAATTATTATGTGTATGAATGGACAATTTCTGCCGCCTTCGCGTTAGAGCTATGGCGAGCCGAAGAATAAAATGAAAAAAGGATATAAAGATAATATAGAGAATTTAACAACAGGGAATGACAATTTCCGTAAGGTTTTATATACGGGGGAACATTGTCAGCTTGTGCTTATGAGTTTATTAGCAAATGAAGAAATAGGAATGGAAGTGCACTCTGACAACGACCAATTTTTCCGTTTTGAAAAGGGGACAGGTAAAGTGATAATTAATGAGACAGAATATGAAGTTGCCGATGGCGATGCCGTCATTGTTCCATCTGGAGCAAATCACAATGTTATCGCTGGGGACAGTGGTCTTAAACTTTACACTCTTTATTCTCCAGCTCATCACAAGGACGGGATTGTTCGAACAACTAAAAAAGAAGCCGAAGAAAATGGAGCTGATTTTGATGGAGTAACGACTGAATAAATATTAAGATAAAGAAAAAGCCAAGTGTGAACCTGGCTTTTTATATTTCTTTGCTTTTTTATCCCCATTTAATAGCTCGGGGGTGGCTTTTATTGTAATCCTCTAGGATTTTATCAGCATTTTTGTCCTGGAGGTTGATGAACATTATTACTGGGTTTTTAACCTTTTTCTTTTTTATTTCCTTTTTTATTCTGTCCTGAAAAATTTTCTTTTCGATTCCCGAAAATTTTTTGTCTGAAATTACTAGTAAATGACACATGATTTTATTTTTTTAAGTTAATAAAACGTGAATTTATTTTGTATATTACACGATTTTGCAATATAGTCAAAGGATAACTTTTTGTTTCAAATTAAATCATGATATACTTTGATATATGAGGAAAGCTCAAAAACACTTAAAGAGGGACAAAAACATTTTATACACCGGTTTTGGCGATAAGGGGACAACCACTCTTTTTGATTGTAAACAGGGGCGTATTTCTAAAAGTGCTATGTTGATTGAAGCCCTTGGCTCAGTTGATGAGCTAAACGCATATTTAGGAATAATAAAAGTTTATTCTGATATTGATAAAATTGTTTTGAATACTAATAAAAATAAAGTAACTTATAGTAAAATTTTAGAAGAAATTCAACAAAATCTTTTTATCATTCAAGCAGAACTCGGTGGTTCAAAAATGTCAGTCAACAAAAAAGAATTAATAAAAATTGAAAAAATAATAAATCAAATCGCAAATGTTTTACCACCAATTAAATCTTTTACTATTTCTGGTGGAAGCTTAATTAGCGCAGGACTCGATTATGCGAGGACATTGGCTCGCAAATCTGAACGAAGAGTTATTTCAGTTGCAGATGAGGGTAGCCGAATTATTAGCCCTGTGACTTTATCATATCTAAACAGATTATCGAGTGTTCTTTTTACTTTGTCACGATATTCAAATCATTTTTTCTCAATTCCAGAAAATCATCCAGATTACAATAAGAAATAAAATAAAAAATGGATCCCGTTAGAAGTTATACGTGTTATATATTTTATGTAAGTTTTTTAAAAGGGAAGAATGATATTTTTATTTATTAGTTAATTTAATGTACGGAAATCTAAAGATTTCCTACTTCTAACGGGATGGAAAATTTAAAGACAGAAAGAGAAATAATTTGGGTTCAAATATTATATTTGTATTTAATTCCAATTTTACTTCTCTATTTTAAAGTGATTCCTACAGATTTTCGCATTTTAATGTTACTAGTCGTGACATTTGTAATTTATGGGATTGCTCGTTTTGAAAAGTGGAATAGTGAAGATTTTGGTATTCAAAAAGACTGGCGGAAATATTTTTGGCCATATTTTATTTTTACTGCACTGGGAGTTGTTATACTTTTTGCGATAGAAGAGCTCGAAATTGGGACACCATTTCTTAATTGGTGGAAAAATGCTAAATTCTTACTCCTTTTTATTCCTATTAGTTTTATCCAAGAATTAATTTTTCGAGGGGTTTTGATGAATATGCTTCGCCGAGTTTTTTCTAATATGTGGTTTATAATTATATTAAACTCCGCAGTTTTTGCCCTGATGCACATTATCTATTTAAAGGCCTACTTTACCTTGCCGTTCACTTTTATTGCTGGAATTGGCTTTGCTTGGATGTATTATAAGTATAAGAATCTTCTTTTGATATCTATTTCCCACGCAGTTCTTAACTTCGTGGCAATGATTTTCGGATTTTTTATTATTAGGTAAATTAATTAAAAAATAATATAATACTCTCATGAAAAAACAAACAAAGAAATCAACTCCTATTAGTAAACAAATTGTTAGTAATTTTAAACGTCCATCTTGGGATGAATATTTTATAGAAATAATGCATGCTGTTGGAGCAAGGGGTACATGTGATAGGGGAAGAGTTGGCTCAGTTATTGTAAGAGACAAAAGATTAATTGCTACAGGATATGTAGGGGCGCCCTCAAAATGTAAAAGTTGTGATGAGATTGGACATGAAATGAATACTGTTGATTATGGTAACGGGGATATTCATCGTCATTGCGTTAGGACGGCTCATGCAGAAACAAATGCGATTGTTCAAGCTGCTAGGTTTGGTATTAGCACTGAAGGAGCGACATTATACTGTATGATGACACCTTGTTATGCTTGTGCTAAAAATATTGTTAACGCAGGAATTGCCAGGGTTGTTTCTGAAAAAGATTATCATGCAGGGACCAGAACCAAAGAAATTTTTACAGAAGCCGGAGTTAAATATGAACTTTTAAAAAGTGAATTAGTAAAATATAAAGATCAATAATATGTCTAAAATAATTTTAGCGGTTGTAGGATTACCGGGGGCAGGGAAAACAGAAATAGTGGAATATTTAAAAAATAAAACTAACTGGCCAGGTGTTTATTTTGGTGATGTTACTTTTGATGAAATGAAAAAAGAAGGATTAGAAATAAATGAGGCCAACGAACGCAAAACACGAGAGGAAATTAGGAAAAATTTAGGAATGGGAGCTTATGCTATTTTAAGTGTTCCCAAAGTTCAAGAATTATTTAAAAATTCTAGTGTAATTGTTGAGAGTTTATATAGTTGGGAGGAATATTTAGAAATGAAAAAAGAGTTCGGGGATATATTTAAAGTCCTTGCAGTTTTTTCTTCCCCAGAGACAAGAATAAAAAGAATGGTGAATCGCCCAATACGTCCACTTCATCGTGAAGATGTTATTTCTCGTGATTACGCACAAATAGAAAATGTTCACCAAGCTGGTCCAATTGCTCGTGCCGATTTTATGATAGTAAACGAAGAATCAAAAGAAGATTTATACAAACAAATTGATAAAGTAATTGAAAAGCTCACAAAATAACCCCCCAGCATCTTCCCCCACATTGATAAATCATCGGTAACTCTCTTCTCCCAACCCCCTACCTCATTCTCCCAAAAACATGCTAAAATATAAACACTATGGAATTTAAATGGTCATCTAA
>Ga0247841_10008186_pt1 | contig 15196 bp, 11 predicted proteins | sample LaCruzMarch2015__2_FD_192410 | JGI IMG/M metagenome (GOLD analysis project Ga0247841, IMG submission 192410) | Freshwater microbial communities from meromictic Lake La Cruz, Castile-La Mancha, Spain - LaCruzMarch2015_18m | ecosystem: Environmental > Aquatic > Freshwater > Lake | place: Spain...
ACCGGGCCGCGGATGCAGAGATTATCAAAAAGCAATTCGGTTCTGCCGGAGGCGGCCAGGCCGAATTTTGAGATATTCTTGGATTCTTTTTTCAGCGGCAAACCGTATCCGAGGGCGAAGTATTCACCCTGGCAAATCTCTGCCGTAATATCGGTCAAGGTCCCCTTGTATTTCGTATATAAATTAAGCACGCCAATACTGCGCACTACCCCGGCTTTGGCGTCAAAGGTCATGCGCAGCGTGTGCCAGCGGCCGGGTTTGAATAAAAAGCGGGTGGATATCCTCCGATGAGGATACTCGATCGCGTTCGCAAGTATTTCTCTCCCCTTGCCCGTTTCCGCCCAGAATGTCCCGTCTTTTTCTATGACTAATGCAAAAACCTCCGCGCCGCTTTCATCGTAAAGAGACGCCTTGACAGATCCATCCTGCCCCCATTCCTTTGCCAGTAAATCGAATTCCGCAATTCCACTAGAGATCGGCGCAAACGATTTGCTGATACCGATGGACTTTTCGCCGCATGAAACAATTTGAGCACAGGGATCATCAACATATGCCTCGCCATCTTCCCGATATATCCACGTCGGCTCATTTGTAACAACAACCCGGCCGCTTTCTCCATTTATAACCTGCATGCTATCCGGCTGATTTTTCGCCTTGTCGGCATCAAAGCCCACATGGTCGGCGACCTTAGGCTTGACTTCCCACGCCAGGTCGCTTCGCCGCGTCTCGGGCAGGGCATATACCTTGAGATCATCAATATATCCTTCCGACCATATATAAAACCCGAATTTGTCGTTAATAATATCAATGGCTGATAAATCGTCGGTTACCACCTGAACCTTGTCGTCAACCATCAGGCACAGCTTTTCCCCAAGGCATTGCGCCACAACTTTATGTTTTTTGCCCGCAACAATACCGCCGCTGAAGCCCTCCATCATTGTTCGCGCCAATTCAACGCCACTGCGGCTGATTTTATTTTTAGTGTTGTTGTCGTTTCCGAATCCAAAGAAATATCCTGAGGAAATTACATCTTTCGCCGCCGGATCAATCGCCAGTATGGCGCTTAAATCACATGGGGCTCCTTCCGCCCAGGCCGTATATTCCACCCGCATATTCCGGCCGATAAGGTTCGTGCAGACAATTGCGGCATTTCCCTTTCCGTAGAGAGCCCCGTTTATTATTTCCCATTTTCCGTTGATGATTTTCCACGCATCTGAAATCTTTCCGGAGCTGAAATCATCCGCGAAGACCTGCTTTGCGCCCTCCGGCATGTCTTCGGACATCGTCTCGATCTGTTTCTTTTCCACCAGCTCCATCTCATCTACCCATACGATTCCCGGACCATCGCCGGCGGTATGAAAACCAAGATACATTTTGGCAGCATTGGTGGGCACGGAAAACGTCCAGGTCAAGAGCGCCCAGTCAACCTGGTCCTTATACGATTTCGACCAGTAGGTTTCACCCGGTGCATGCGGTAGTGCCTGTCCCTTCTCGTCAAGCATGGAGTATGAGCTGAATCCGTTGACTTTGCCGGTCGTTTTGACTCGGCCATGCAGGGTCAGCTCCTTTTGCCCCTTCAATGGGATATACTGCCCCACCGAGAGTCCGTTGGTCACTTTCGCCGAATAATTTCCGGCATAGGAGTCCGCCGACAATTCCACGCCTTGGCCGCAAAACCAATCTGCCGGCAGGCCGTTTTTAGCGTTTTTTATTTCAAACCCGGGATTCTGGATGAGATTGGTTTCTGCATAAATGGATGAGACAAGCAGTAAAAGAACCGCGCTTGTCAGCAGGTATATCCGGCAACGTGTTTTCATCCTTATTGCTCCTGTGTGGTTGGAAATTATTTTCGGTTTACATCTCCGCATGGACAGTAAAGCGTTGTTTTTTAAATTACCCGAACCTGGCCAGGCGCATATCCTACGCATTTCTTCCCAGTCACTCGACCGTCACCGATTTGGCCAGGTTGCGCGGCTGATCAATGGGGCAGCCCCGGCATTTGGCGATGTGATAGGCCAGCAACTGCTCGACGATCACCACCGGGATCGGCGCCAGGAAATCCAAGCAGCGCGGAACGCGGATAACGTCGTTGCAGTAGCGGTTCACTTCATCGTCGCCCGCCGTGGCGATGGCAATCACGGGAGAAGAGCGCGCGCGGCATTCCTGCATGTTGCTGACGGTCTTGCTTTTGCCGGGGAGGTCGGGCACGGCCACCACCACCGGCACATGCTCATCCAGCAGGGCGATCGGACCGTGTTTCAGTTCGGCCGCGTGGTAGCCTTCGGCGTGGATATAGGAAATCTCCTTGAGCTTCAAGGCCCCTTCCAGCGCCACAGGATACATATAACCCCGGCCAAGGAAAAAAACATGTTCGGCGCGGGCATATTTTTCAGCAATGACCTTGATCGCCGGCTCCTGCTCAAGCGCCGCGGAGGCGATCTCCGGCGCGCGCATGAGCTCGCGCACCAGGTCGCGCCCCTTGCTGCCGGAGAGGCGTCGCGCCCGGCCGAAGATGATCGCCAGCATGGCCAGCACCGCTACCTGCGCGGTGAACGCCTTGGTGGATGCCACGCCGATTTCCGGTCCGGCGTGCAGGTAAACACCGCGCCCCGTTTCCCGCGCAATGGTCGAACCGACCACGTTGCAGATACCGAGCACCGTGGCGCCCTTGCGCATGCCTTCGCGCACCGCCTCGATGGTGTCGGCTGTTTCGCCTGATTGGCTGATGGCCAGCAGGAGCGTGTCGCGTTCGATGATCGGATTCCGGTAGCGGAATTCGGCGGCCTGTTCGATATCGGTTGACAGGCCGGCCAAATCCTCGAAAAAATACTTTCCCACCATGCCCGCGTAATAGGAAGTCCCGCAGGCCGCGATGGTGATGCGGTTGATCCGTGCGATCTCCGCCGGCGTCATGCGGATGCCGCTCAAGCGCGTGGTGCCGTCCTTTTCGAGGAGCCGCCCGCGGATGGCATTGGCCAGGGCCTGGGGCTGTTCGTGGATCTCCTTGAGCATGAAATGCTCGAAGCCGCCTTTTTCGATCTGGCCGAGGCTCCAGTCAATGTGGGTCAGTTCGCGGCTGACGGGCACGTTTTTGAGCGAGGATATATCGAGCCCGTCGGCCCTGACGGTGGCAATATCCTCATCGTTCAGAAATACGACTTGCTTTGTGTAGTTGATGATGGCGCTGATGTCCGAGGCTACGATGGTTTCACCATTGCCCACCCCGATGGCAATGGGACTGCCCTTGCGCGCCGCCACGATCAGGCCGGGATGGCGGCTGCTGATGACGGCAATCCCGTAGGCGCCCTCGACCTGTTCGAGGGCGGCGGCCACGGCGCGATGTAAGTCCCCCTCGTAACATTCCTCAATCAGGTGCGCCAGGACTTCCGTGTCCGTTTCGCTGGTGAAAACGTAGCCTTTCTTGATCAGGCGCTCTTTCAGCGCCACGTAGTTTTCGATGATCCCGTTATGGGCCACCGCGAACTCGCCGTTGCGGCTGAAATGCGGATGCGCGTTGGCTTCTGTCGGCGCCCCGTGCGTGGCCCAGCGGGTATGCCCGATGCCCAGGGTGTAATCGAGGCCGGCCTGGCCGGGAACATCCGTTTCGATCCGGCTGACCAGCGCGGCGATCTTGCCGACCGAGCGTACGCGCACGAGGGCCTTGCGCTGCGATGAATACAAGGCCACCCCGGCCGAATCATAGCCCCGATATTCCAGGCGCTGGAGCCCGGAGACAATCACGCCTGTCGCGTTACGCTGACCGACATAGCCGACAATGCCACACATGAGTTCACTCCTATTAAATGCCAAGAAATTTCAAAATTGCACGTATTCTGGATTCCCGCTTTCGCGGGAATGACAGAATGGGTAGGCGTTATTTGTCATTCCCGACCTGACTCGCCTCGGCGAAACCTCCGGCGTAGCCTGGGTCGGGAATCCAAGGTTTTTAAAATACTTTCTTTCGCGTGATCAACTGCTTGCGATCCTGGCCGTTTGAAATCATGGTTACGGGCAGGTCCAGCCAACCCTCGATCTTTTTAATGTAGGCCCGGGCCGCCGCGGGAAGATCCTGAAAACGTTTGGCTCCCGTGGTCGGTTGTTTCCAGCCGGGTAAGAACGTATAGATGGGTTCCGCCGTGGCCAGGTCCACCGGGTTGGCGGGCCACTCGGTCCAGCGCTTCCCGCCGCAGCGGTAAGCCGCGCAAACGCCGATCTGTTCAAACCCGTCGAGAACATCGAGCTTGGTCAGGATTAGTCCATCCAGGCTGTTTAACCGCGCGGCACGGCGCAACTGTACGATGTCGAGCCAGCCGCACCGGCGCGGGCGCTGGGTCGTGGCGCCATACTCGCCGCCGATGCGCCGCAGGGTCTCACCCGTGGCGTCGTGGAGCTCGCTCGTAAAGGGACCCTCGCCCACGCGCGTGGCATAGGCCTTGCTAACGCCCAGGATGCGATCAATGGCGTGCGGACCAATACCAGTGCCGACGCAAACGCCGCCGGCAATTGTATGGGAGCTGGTCACATAGGGGTAGGTGCCGGCGCCGATATCCAGCATGGTGCCCTGTGCGCCCTCGTATAAAATGTGTTGACCCTTGTCCCGCGCGGCATCCAGCAGGAGACCAGTGTCCACAATCAGATCCCGGAATGGCCGCACCAAGGCAAGCACTTCCTCGGCCACGCGGTCCGCGTTGCAGACTTCACGCGCGCAGTCCTCCGGCAACAGGGCGCGATGGCTGTCCAGGCAGGTTTTCACCTGGGCGCGGAAATAGTCCGGGTCAAGCGTATCGCCCATGCGCACTCCCGTGCGCGCGGCGCGGTCGGCATAGGCCGGGCCGATGCCCCGCTGGGTCGTGCCTATTTTGCGGCTGCCCCGCTGGACCTCGGCGGCCCGGTCGAGGGCCAGATGGCAGGCCAGGATCAAGTGCGCTTCCCCGCTAAGGCACAAGCGCTTGCGCCACGCGGACTCCGGCAAGCGGATGGCGGCTAATTCCTCAACCAGCTTTTTCGGGTTTATGACGACCCCGCCGCCGATGAGATTCATGACGCGTGGCCGCAGAATACCGGAAGGGAGGATATGAAATACGAATTTCTGGCCATCGTGAAACACCGTGTGGCCGGCATTGTCACCGCCTTGAAAGCGAACGACTATGTCCGCCTGGGCCGCCAGGGCATCCACGATTTTTCCCTTGCCTTCATCACCCCACTGCGCCCCGATAATGACTAAAGACGGCATGTGTACACCTCTGAATAGGATTTTTTAACCGCGGATAACACTGATAGCACAGAAAGATATAACTATACCATGCCGCGCACGACTCTCTTCCACTGGAGTTTCGCGAACTTGAAATTCAATAACATGGCTAAATCGAGCCCGGTAATTGCCAAATACCCTATCATTTGCGCCATATGGTTTTCATTGAATACCGAAACAACTTTCGTGTCAACAATTACCAGATCATCAACGATCGTATCTGGAACTAATATTCCAATACAATGATCTTTGAAATTGACATGAAAACTTCTTTGCTGGTCAATCTTATGCCCCAGTCTTTGCAATTCAACAACCAGTGCGTTTTCATAAAGCTTTTCATCCAGTCCCGGCTTTAATTCATTCAATACTTCAATGGCCGCGCCGATAATTTGCCCGCTTAATTCTTTATGAATCAACTTGTCTTTCATAAATCCGCATCCGCGCCCATCCGTGTCATCCGCGGTCAATTCTTGTCCGATGCGACGAACAAATCTTTCGCTTTGATGTCCGGGTGATGGTAGCGCTTGCGCTTCTGTGTCGCCTGGCCGAACTGGATCGCCTCCACGGCGCACCATTGCAGGCAGGCCATGCATTGCTCACAATTGCCATGCCATTGCGGGCGGCCGTTTTTCAGGTCAATGTTGAGTCGCGGGCAGACTTTGGCGCACAGGCCGCAATGCGTGCAGGTTTCCATCACCCAGAATCTGCCGTCGGCGGTTTTAAACTTCGGCATACCGAATTTATACAGGAACCCCGTCAGCCAGTTGACCAGCAAAAAACTCTTTTCGACCGGCCGGTTGCGGCGCGCTTTGATTAGCTCAGCAATTTCAGCGACCCGTGCGCGCGCCCGTTCAAACAGTTTCTGTTGTTTGGCGTCTGCGATGGCGCCATACAAGGCCGTATAATTGCCGGGCATGACGATCGAAAACCCGGCAGACAAATTTCCGCCCTGCGCACGGAGCGCACGCTGGAGCAGTGGCAGCGTCCCGCCGGGAAATCCGCCGCAGGTGCAGACGGCAAACAGATACGGAATGCCGGTCCACTTGCGCGATTTGATGAAATCAGTCACGATCCGCGGCGGCCCCCAGGCGTACACGGGAAACACGATACCGGCGGCGTTTGCCGCACCGACGGCATCCGCCGCACTCGCGGTATTTGCCGCATCTGCGGCCGGTTCTTTGAGTGCTTGGGAAATGGCAATCAACGTTGTGTTGCTCAATGCTGCCGCCAGTTCGCGGGCTATGGCCAGCGAATTGCCCGTGCCGGAAAAGTAATATAGGATCGTGTTCATGGTTGATGCATAGGGATTTAGTTGTTGGTAGGAGGGGCGCTACGCGCCGCGACCGTCGCCGCACATAGTGCGCCTCCCACATGCAATAGCTGCCGAAGCCCCGATTCAGTCTCCTTATTCTACGCGGCGTTTTTGCATTGCGGCCAGAACGGCGTCTACTTGCTTCACGGCGGTGCCGATGTAACTGGCCGGGTCCAGGCAGCGGTCCAGGGCCGCCGCCGTCATGACTTTTGTGACGCGCCGATCCTGTAACAGGATTGCTTTGAGCGGTCGGTCGGTGGCAAACGCTGTCCGCGCGGCCTGCCGCAGGATTTCATGGGCTTCCTGCCGGCCTAAGCCCCGTTTTACCAGTTCCAGCATTATTCGCTCGCTCATGATCAGGCCGTTAGTCAGGCCCAGGTTTTTTTTAATGGCCGGTTCGCAAATATCCAGGCCCCGCAGAATTTCGTCGAGCTGCCGTAGCAGGTAATCGGTCAGGATGAAGGCTTCCGGAAAAATCACGCGTTCGGCGGCGGAATTGGTCAAATCCCGTTCATGTTCGAGGGGGATGTTTTCCAGGGCCGGGGCCACCTGGGCGCGGATGATCCGCGCCAGGGAGCAGATGCGCTCGCTCTTGTGCGGATTGCGTTTCTGGGGCATCGTGGAGGAACCAACCTGTTGTTTCTGGAACGCTTCGAACACCTCGCCGATTTCAGTGCGCTGGAGATTGCGGATTTCCTGGGCGATTTTTTCGCCCGTTGCCGCAAGCAAGGCCAGGTCAAACACGACTTCGGCATGGCGATCCCGCTGGATCACCTGGTTGGAAACCATGACCGGCGTGAGTCCCAGCGTTTTCATCACGAGGCGTTGCAGTTGCGGCGCATCTGGTCCGAAACTTGCCTGGGTGCCCACGGCGCCGGTCATCTGGCCCACCCGGATGCGGCGCTGGGCTTCCGCCAGGCGATCGAGGTGCCGCCGAACTTCACTGGCATAAATCGCGAATTTCAAGCCGTAGGTGGTTGGGACAGCGTGTTGGCCATGTGTGCGGCCGACGCATACCAGTTTGCGCGTGCGTTTGGCCAAAGTCGTGAGTGTCTTAAGCAAAGCCTGGGTGTCCTGCGCAATTAGATTTAGCGCGGTCCCAAGCTGTAAGGCCACGGCGGTATCTTCAATATCGTACGAGGTAGCGCCCAGGTGCACATATTTGCCAGCCTTGCGGCCGCATACTTCCGTCAGCGCCCGCACCATGGCCATGAGGTCGTGGTGAATGTCCGCTTCAATTGCCTTGACCCGCGCCAGCTTGACCTTGCGAACATTGGCGCTGCGGCTGATGACGGCCGCCGCTGCCTTCGGAATGTGCCCCAGCGCCGCATGGGCGCGTGCCAGGGCTGCCTCGACCGTAAGCCAATTCTGCAGTTTAGCCTCTTCCGTGAAGAGCGCGCGCATGGCCGCGGAATAATACCGGAATTCGATGGGATGAACACTCATGATAAAACCTCAATTAATGTAAAATGCAAAACGTTACGATTCGATCGTGCGCCGTAGGCGCGTAGGCTGAAACCGGTGGTTAGCCGTATTGGCTTATTACGACTCAGTGGGTAAGGCTGAGTTCAGTCTTGGCGATCCCAACAAGTGACCTCAAGACAGTGTTCACCGACTGTTCATCGGGGAAGTATCGAGCCACATCCGACGAGAGCAGGACAAGGTTCGTTCCCTGCTGAAACCGCTTTACGTACTTGCCGCGCACGCCGCCCTTGAGTTTGGAGAGATCATACTCCGGCCGCAGATCGTCTTCCATTTCTCTGTTATGCACCTTCTTCATAATGTTTTCTTTCCTGACGTGTCGTTTTTCTTGCGCTGATGATCCGAATGTTGTCCCCACGGTCTGCATGTGCGACCATTAGCACTCGCCCAAACTGTGACATTCCCACGGTAATAAACCTGTGTTCCGCGATAGAGTGATCCGGATCGTGATACGTGACCGAAAGGGAATCGCTAAGAACCGATGCGGCTTCCTGAAAAGACACACCGTGCTTCAACCGGTTATGGGCGGCCTTCTGTGGATCCCATTCGAATTTCATGGTCACATCATATCAGTTCGTTTGGGTGTCAGCAATCCTATTTCATGTTTTCTATCGTTCGAGCAGTGCATTCAATCCTTCTTCAATCCAACCCGATTGCCAATGGTGCTTCAGGTGTGGTCGAGGCAGGAAGACATGCTTGACCGTGGTCTTGGACCGCGCTTGCGCCAGCGTGCACATCTCCTCGTCATCAAATTATTCGCAGGTAAGGATACGGCAGGCATTCGTCATGCATCGTCAGCAACAAAATCATTTTGGATTCCGCATTTTTCATTTCTGCATGTACCCTTTTTTTGCAAATTGGCCGTGATCCGCTGGGCGATGATGTTCCCCCGTTGGGGGCGTGTTGCTCTATCGCTTTAGGCGAACGAGGGAGACCTGCGGTTGTTAGGTCAACCTATTGACGTTTCTTCCTATGTTCAATCATGGCACGGATGCCGGCCAGTGGGAGTGAAGCACTCGCCAGATAATGGGGAAGTTGATGTTGTGTGCCAAGAATCCATTCGCAGGCGCCTGTTTTCTGAAAAGCACTTACCATGTCAATCACGGTTTGATCTGCAAGATTGGGATCCACAAGATCAAGTGTGCAAACAAACCATCCCGTTGGCGTGGCCCAGAAGCCGCCATTCTGATATGTGTCGCGACCACAACCCTGTTCCCAGTAAACACCTCCCGGCAAGTGGCGGATCTGGCCGTTTTGCACGATTTGCTTGTAGTCCTCTTTGAGGTACGTCGCAACAGTCTTCGACTGTTCGCCGTCAGCAACTCCCAGATAGACAGCAAACGCCGATCCCCAAATATCATGCTCTCTACAGCGAACCGTAGCGGCACGGAATAACCCGGTTTGGGAATCCCAAAAGACTTCCCGAATTCTTGTAGCCACCAGTTCGCTTTCTGTCTTCCATTTCTCGGCGTCGCTCTTGCGCCCGAGCACGTTGAGCAGATCCGAGAGTTGCCGACTGGCCTGCACATAAAGAAGTGAGCAAAACAGTTCGTCTCCCTGCTTTCTGATTGTGTCAGTGAAGCCATAGGGACACCGATCCCATTCATCACCAGGCTTGATGTGGACCAAGCGGGTAGCGGGATTACGAGGGACGGCATTCATGGTCTTGACAAGAGGTTCTATAACCTCCTGGAGAAGTTTCGTATCCTTTGTCTTCTGATAGGTGTGCCATGCTACAGCAACGGTGAACTGCGAACCGTCAGCAACAGGGTTCTTGCCCATCGTTCCATAGCCGGGCTTGTAGATAGGAGTGCCGTCAAACTTGACGCAATCTACGCCGGCGCCGTCCGAGCGTAGACTTCGTACAAAGAGCCTGCACGCGTCGGCAAGCTCTTTGTCGAAGTATGAATCGACGGAACCTTCAAGGGTATAGGCGTAGTCTCGAAGCCAGAACGCCTCATAGCCAATGCCGATTTGCGGTGGAAAAGCAGATGTGCCATCATTCATGGTCCGTTTTGAGGCGACGATGATTCGATGCGCCTCCTTTTCCAGCCATGTGACGGAGTTGGCCAAAGTCGCAGGCGACGCGTCACCATCCTTTGAGTTGACCAATCTGAATTCCGCATTTTTCATTTCTGCATGTACCCTTTTTTCCGCAAATTGGCCGCAATGCGCTGCTCCACGGGTTCGTCCGTGACGACAAATTCGCGGCCGGTAATGGTTTCGTAGGACTGGATATAGCGCCGGGCCGCTTCGAGGCGCACGTCGTCGGGCATGGGGGGCGGGACGCCCTCCCCGCGGAAGCCGCGCGCGACGAACCATTCGCGGACATATTCCTTGTCGATCTTGCGCTGGTCGGCGCCCTGCGCGAACAGCGCGGCATAAGTGTCGGCGAACCAGTAACGGGACGAATCGGGGGTATGGATCTCATCGGACACGATGAGTTGGCCGTTGCGCCGGCCAAGTTCGTATTTGGTGTCCACCAGGATCAGTCCGCGCGCCGCCGCATAACGCACGCCGAAATCGAACAGCCGCAGGCAAATATCGCCGGCGGCGTCAAAAAGCGCGGCTGTGATCAGGCCTTCAGCCAAGGCCTCCTCACGGGATATGGGCCGATCGTGGGCTTCCAGTTTAGTGGTTGGCGTCAGGATGGGACGCGGCAGTTTCTGGTCCTTGCGCAGGCCCTCGGGCAACAGATTGCCGCAGTAATTACGGATGCCGTGCTCGTAGTTATACCAAAGCGAGGTTTTGGTGACGCCGGTGATATAGCCGCGCACGATCAGCTCGATCGGCAACTGCTCGCATTCGGCCACGACCATGACGTTGGGATCGGGCACATCGATGACATGGTTGGGTGCGATGGCGCCGGTCTGCTCGAACCAGAAAGCCGCCAGCTGATTCAACACCTGGCCTTTGAACGGGATTGTGCCGAGGACGCAATCGAAGGCCGAGATTCGGTCCGTGGTGACCAGGATGCGTCGGCCGGGTTGCTTGTATGAATCGCGCACCTTGCCGGTTTCGCGCTCGCCCAGGCAAAGGCCCAAGTTGGTTTCCCGCAAGGTACAATTCAATTCTTTGTGCAAGCGTGCTTCTGAGATCATAGGTTTTCTCCAACGCGGACTAATGCCCGCAACCTAAAAAAAATCCAAGTTCCAAATTCCAAAGAATAATCTCTGCCTTTGGCGGATCTGCCTATGGCAGAAAATTCTAATAAAACTGAAAATAAATCCTTGTTTTATTCTAATTTTTTCACCTTTGCCTTGATTGATTTCATTTCCTTGGAATTTGGAACTTGGAATTTAGTTAGAGCGACTATTTGTAGCAGTTTCCAACACTACGCGGCGCATCAGGAGGCGCCAGCGATACAGGCCTTCGCTGATATGTTTGCGCGTAAATTCGAATTGCAGGCGGCCGCTTGCCGTGTCCCGACTCTCCGGGAGGTCGGGATCACGGACCGGGAAAGCGCCTTCTACGCGATCGCTGTTCCACTGGCTTTCCGGGAGTTCGGCCCATTCCATGAGCCACGCCAGCAGGTATGCGAAAATATCGGCATCCACGCAATCCAACGGCAATTGACAGCGCCGTATTTCCCGGTCGCCGGCAAGCAGGATGAGTTGGACGGCTCCGGGCGGTCCGAAAATTTCGAATTCGGCCAGCGCCTCCTGCAGGGCCTGCTCGACCCGGACTGTCGGCTGAAGGCGATCCAGCTCGCGCTGGAGAGCTGTTTCCGGGAACAGCAAATCACGGGTCAGGACGGTGCCCGCCAGGGTTTCGAAGACCAGAGCGTTGCAGTCGGGATAATCGGCGGCCACTTCGCTCAGCAGGGAGGCCCAGAACCGGGCCGCCGCATGCGTAAAGCGCACCCCGTCAATTATCAGGGCGCGCGCTTTCGAGGTGGCGGCGGGGATTTTGTCGGACTCATCGCCAAGAATGCGCGCCATGGCTGGTTCGCTCGTTTCATGACATTTTTGGGTGGGGCGGGTGACGGGGGTCGAACCCGCGACATTCAGATCCACAATCGAAAAAAAAGCTCAAATACCCCGTGTTTATTGGGCTTTTTTGTGTTTGTTATGCCCGGTTAAAATTGGATGCGTAGCAAATATGTGGCATCAATTTTTTCAGATTTTCCATCCGATGCTTTGGATAGTATCCGGCCATAATAAACCATGCAAGAAAAATATCCTAACACGTAGATTTCGACGCTATAAAAGTCCTGTCGCCGGCCGGGTAAACGTCTAAATCCTGGTCGCCTCAGTTGGTTTGTTCATCCCCTGGCCCGCTATTGATTCCTTAAGCGCTTTCGCGGCTGCAACGAGGCGGAGGATGTCGGTGGCGGGAAGGGGTTTGCTGCAGCGGTATTTGTTGATGTAGTCGACAACCTTTTCGATGCATATGCAGTGGACGGCACCAGTCGTACCCCAGTTGGCTTCAACCTGGGTGTGGGTAAAGACGAATACGCACTGGATGTATGGATCGAGTTTCGTGAGGGCCTTCAAGCGTTCTTTCAAGTCCATAACCCGTCGAGTGAAAGTTCGGACCAAGGCTTTGTCGGTCGGTTTGCCATTTTGCAGGAGCTCGCCCTTGCCGTCGGCAGTGACGGTGCCACGCCAGTTCTTGACGTCTATGGCGAAGACACCAGTTGGGCCAATGACAAGTTGATCGATGTTGCCGAAACTGTCGGCGAAGTCAAGGTCACTGACGACGGTGAATGTGTCTGGAAGGCTTGTTAGGAATGGGATTATCTCCCGCTCCCCGGCAGCTCCGTTGTCTTCATTCCGGGCGCGGCGAATCTGTTTGTCAACTTGGCGTTCCATGATCCAGAGTGCTGGTATGGCGACTGCGAGCGCGGCAAACGCCCACAAGAGGGTTGTCTTGCCAGCAATGTAACCAAAGACGAAGACGATGGCCGCGAAAACCATGAAGAAGCCCATGAGGGCGTTCAGGCGGCGATTGATCGCCTTCTCTTTTTGGAAGTCGCCTGCTATGCCGATGAATTGCGCCATGGGACGTTCTTCCCTACGATGACAAATCTGGTCACGGTGAAAATGCGGTTTTGGCTTTGAGTTGAGCCGGGACATCGCAGCCGGCGGCGTCCTGCTTTATGGCCCAAAGGAAAAGGGCTTTGCCAGTGCTGTGCTGTTCCCATAGGCGACCGATGTCGCGCTTTGCCTCCTCGCTGAGCTTGCCTTCTAATTGTTCGCCCTTGTATTCGATAAGCATGCGCCTTCCGTCCCTGAGCTTGGCGGCGAAGTCGGGGAAGAAGCGACCGGAGGGGACGGGAAGGCAGTAGGCGGATGGGCCGTGGTCGAGGTTGCGAACCCAGTATTCGACTTCGGGGCTTTCGTCGATGGCAACGGCGCATTCAAACTCTTCACCTTTTGGGTCCAGGTCGCCGACCTCGGGATAGAAGTGTTTCGAGAAACGGCGGGAGCCCTGATAGTATTCGTGCGGCTGATAGCCGTCAGGCGGAAACTCGAAAGTATAGTCGAAGGACGTGCAGACTTCCGTAACGGGAAGAGCAAGAAGCTGCTGAAACCCTTTGCTGAATGCCGCGTAGCGGTGCTGCCGAATCTTCTGGTCAATGGTCTTGTGCAGTGAGAAGGCATAGTGCTGGAGGTCTGCCAATGTAATCCCGCGGTCGGCCGTAAGGTAGTGCGTGACCCGGCGTACAAAGGCACGGAGTGCGATCTGCTTGATGTCCTGAAAGTCGGCGATGTGGGATTCCTCGATGTGATGGACGATCCAACCTATAAGGAAGTCCTCGGTCCAAGGTTCCTCCATGTGTTTCAGGTCGAGGGTCATCTGGGCGCCGAGGTACCGTTCTACGACGCGTTTGTCTTCAATGCCTATCTCGTAGCGCTTTGCTTCGACTTCGGTGGAAAACTCGGCCGGTGTTAGGATGGCTGGATAGTTGGCAAGGTCCCAGCCCTCAGGGCCGATTAGGTTGTCCTGTTCGACAATCTCAAACTCGCCCTGAATCATCCGACATAGTTGAGGTATGCTGAAGGTCTTACCCTGTCGGATGGGAGCTTGGTCGCGTTGGCGCTGGCGGCGGCGAATAGCGAGCGTTTCGCGGAGGGCATTGCGCTCCCTGGGCTGAAGCTGCTTCTCGACCTTCCGTAGGACCGATTCCGGGATGTTCTCGTCCACGGACAGGGTTGTCGCGCCATCCTTCTGTTGGTGGACTGTGACATAGCCTTGCTCTTCCGGTTCGAGGATGCCCAGGTTCGGCGCCTCCTGGACTGTGAGATCGAAGAGCGGGAGGCCAGCGGTCGAGTCGCCCGTGGGGTACTGAAGGCCGAGTTGCGGGACCGGCCTCGGGCGCTGCTCGCGAATGGCTTCCTCGGCTTCTATTTCGTCGAAACCCATGTCCACGAGTCTGTCGCGCATCTGCTGCACGGCGAAGGGCCAACTGGTGGATGAAACGTGGGCATAGGCGCGGTTGAGCGCGGGCTGTGACCGGCGTTCGGCGTAGGGCATACGCAGCACGCGGCCGAGAATTTGCTCGACCTCGGTTTTTGAGTGTACGGTTGCCACAGAGCAGAAAACGTAAGCGAAGGAACAATCCCAGCCCTCCTTGAGAGCCTTGACGGTGATAACGTGCTCAATCGGACACTGGGGGGAGAAGAGGTCGATGCCGTCGAGTTCGCGCTCCGTACCGGTGGCCACGGCAATCTTCTCGCGCGGAATGCTCTCCTCCTTCTGGAGGTAATCCAGAACGAGCTGCCATGTGACTTCCTTGTCAATGCTCTCGGCCTGGATAAGCGTGATGGGGCGGATGTAGTCCTTTTCCTTCGGGGCGAGTTCCGCCAGTTTCTGGCGCTCCTGGACGGCATTGTGAATGGCCTCCTGCCAAGTAGCGTGCTGGGTGAGTTCGATGGGTAACTTGATCATGTTGGCCGCGTATAGGTCGCCGGCGGACGCGTGGTAGAGGATATTGCTGTTCGCTGCCGGGGTGGCCGTGAACTCGATGACACAGGAGGGGCGGATACGGCCCATGACCTCGGTGCTGAGATCGGATGTATTGTTGTGGGCCTCATCGACGATCACGAGCGGGCGGCACAGGTGTAGCAGATTGATGAATGAGAACTTGATGGGGTTCCCCTTCTTCTTCTCGTCGCGTTCAAGGTCGGGCATCGTATCCGGGATGC
>Ga0247841_10008187_pt1 | contig 15192 bp, 23 predicted proteins | sample LaCruzMarch2015__2_FD_192410 | JGI IMG/M metagenome (GOLD analysis project Ga0247841, IMG submission 192410) | Freshwater microbial communities from meromictic Lake La Cruz, Castile-La Mancha, Spain - LaCruzMarch2015_18m | ecosystem: Environmental > Aquatic > Freshwater > Lake | place: Spain...
TTTCCTAAACTCCCTTCCCAAATATCTCGCTTTCTCTCCGAGCTCTTCCTCGATTCTTATGAGTTGGTTGTACTTAGCGTTCCTATCAGACCTCGCAGGAGCACCTGTCTTAATCTGTCCTGCGTTGGTGCCGACGACTAAATCAGCAATAAAGCTGTCTTCGGTTTCTCCTGAGCGGTGGCTGACAACAGCTGTCCAGCCGTGCTTCATCGCTGTCTTCATTGCGCTGAATGTTTCTGTAACTGTTCCAATCTGATTCACTTTAATCAAAACAGAATTCGCTGCCTTCATCTTCAGCCCCTGCTGGATTCTTTTTGCATTTGTGACAAACAAATCATCGCCAACAATCTGTATCTTATCGCCTAACTTCTTAGTCATCTCTTTCCATGAATCCCAGTCATCTTCTGCCAAGCCGTCTTCTATGCTTACAATTGGATATTTATCAACTAAATCAGCATAAAAATCCACCATCTGAGAGCCTGTTAATGTTTTAGCGTCAACTGTATAAATTCCGTCTTTAAAGAATTCAGATGATGCAGGGTCAAGTGCAATCGCTATCTTGCCTTCGTATCCTGCACTTTTTACAGCTTCCATTATTAAATCCAATCTTTCATTTACAGTACTAACCTGCACAGGAGCAAAACCTCCTTCATCTCCGATTAAAATTGCGCCTGCACCGAACTTTTTCTTCAGAATCTTGTGCAAATGATGATATGTTTCTGCAACCATCCTGATGCCTTCTGTGAAGTTTTTCGCTCCAACAGGCATTATCATGTGCTCCTGTATAGAATTCTCCTGTCCTGCATGCTTACCGCCGTTAATGACATTGCACATTGGAACAGGAATAACACTTGAATCTGTCTTAAACATTGAGCCAATATAAGCATACAATGGCATTTTCTTTGCACTAGCTCCTGCTTTCATTGCAGCCATTGAAACAGCAAGGATTGCATTTGCTCCTAACTTATCCTTGTTTTCAGTTCCGTCAAGCTCAATCATTACATTGTCAATATCTTTCTGCTTTGTGCAGTTCATTCCTGTAATTTTTGGAGCAATAATTGAATTTACATTATGCACTGCTTTCAAAACACCTTTTCCAAGATATCTTTTTTCATCTCCATCTCTTAATTCAAGAGCTTCATGCTGTCCTGCAGATGCTCCTGAAGGAACCATTGCCCTGAATACGCCTTTTTTTGTGGTTAAATCTACTTCTATTGTTGGATTTCCCCTTGAATCAAGAACTTCTCTTGCTTTTATGCTTAATATTTCATTTGCCATTAATTTCACCCCATATTTAAAAATAAAAATGGCAAGTTCGTAAACCGAAGCTCACTCCTTTGCCATTTATCACCAATAATATAAAGATTTGATTTAATTTATAAAGTTTCTGTTAAATCGATATTTTTATAAACAATAATGAGATTACACTTTGAAAAGAGGCAATGATGGACATAACAATATTTTTAGCGAGATTCTGGGGCAGTTTATTTATAATTCTTGGTCTTTCTTCTATCGGAGCCAAATTGTTAGGAAGGATTATCAAGTATACAGAAGAGAGGGTAATAACTATCTCGACAGGCTACATAACCTTTTTATTGGGTTTGGCTACTGTTGTTGCAAATAATCTGTGGGTCAGAGACTGGAGAATAGCAGTTACTTTGCTTGGCTGGACTACTCTATTCAAGGGAATTGAGAAAATTGCCTTTCCAGAACGCGTCAATAAAATAGCGCAAAAATTTAAGAAACTCCAGGTATTGTGGGGTTTTGTAATTTTATCTATAGGCATCTGGTTTTTCTGGATGAGTTTTCTGTAGGAATTTATTTTTTAAATTCTTTTGTCTATATTAATTTAAATAAATTTAGCTAAAACGATATTTTTATAAACTATTATAGGATTATACAGTAAAAAGAGGGGTGTAATACACTCCAGTTTGTTCTGGGGTAAGGTGATACAAATGGAATACCAAATAAATGAAGAACAAAGAAAAAATGATATAATAGCCTCTCTTATGAAAGGGAAATATAATTTTACTCTTTTAAATTCTTGCCTGGAGAGCCAAGGGGGCTATAGTGTTCTATTCAATGTTGGTTTTTCAAGATTTAATTTTATCTCAATGTGCGGTGGTTTTTTTGGAGAAGTAAAAAGAACAGAAGGGAAAAAAATATATTTTAATATTTTTGCAGAAGATATTCCAAAATCAGTGGATGATTTAATTCAATTAGCTAAACTGCCTGATGATGATATAACAAGGCTGAAAGGCAAGGATGGGTATGTTTCTTTCAAGTGTGGAGAGCTTAAGAAAGAGTATATCTCATTATTAGTAGGTATTTTTAACAAAATAAACAATAAAAAGAAAACAGAAGAAAAAGTTGATAGAGTAAGACAAGGGCATGACTTATATTTGCTTGGAATAAAAAATAATTTGTATAAAAAGAAACCATTAACTCCTTCTAATACAAAAGAAAGTAAAGATATTGCAGAATCTCTTTTACCTTTTCCTTTTTCAAGCTTAGAACCAACTATGTTATAACTACTTTAATTTTCTTTTAACTGTTCTTTAGCTTCTCTTCTATATTTAGCATATTTGTCATCCACAGAAAACTTCGCTGGCTTTGTAGTTATTGCTTTACTGCCACAAGAACATAATTCTTTCATAGTATATTTACCGCATTTTTCGCATTTCAGGATGTGTTTCATTTTATCAGATACTTCCCATTCTCCATAAGTTGTTTTCCATCCAGCCATACATTAGCTCTTGTTATTATATGGTCAGTATGTGTTTTGCTTTCCCATTTTGCTCCTGTTTTCTCTCCAATAGGGTCTCCGTTTGCAAAATGAACTCCTGGATATTTTTCATCTTGTAAACCATGTCCGATTAACCTTTTAATAAAGATATTTGTTCCAAACGCAAGCTCACCTATAACAGAAGCATTTTCATCTGTATTTATATCTTTTAATATTTTTTGTTCTAAATCCTTGTCTTTGCAATGTACCCACATTATTTTGCTATCTTGTATAATCATTTTCACAGGATTCTGGTACGCATCCTGATTTATACTCCCGCAGACAGTTCCGTCTACAACCACATTTCCAGAAATAGAATAAGGTGTTGTATAAACTTCTCCTGAAGGAATATTTCCCCATGTGCCTGGTTTTATCAAGCCAGTACTTTTAACCCAGTTATATTTTCCAACTAAAGCAGTTAAATTTGTGCCTTTTTCTGTTTTTATCTTAAGTTTTTTTCCTGTTGAAATAAAATCATAAACTTTTTGCGAAAATTCATCAACTTTATCAAAATCAGCAAGCATAGAATCATCTAACATTTCTCTGCTTATGCCAGGCATTGTAGCTAATCTTAATTTTTTGTTTTTTTCAGGCATATCCAGCAACGGTTTCTTAAATATAGCATACTCTCCTTTAATTTGATCATTCATAATAAATCCAGCATCTGCTTTTTCAAAAGAATTTAATATATTTCCAGGAAGTGCATACGGTCTTGTGCCATAATCCTCAATTACAAAATAATCCAGGCTTGCTCCTCTTTTAATAATTTCTTCAGCCAATACTTTTGCAAAAAATTCTTTTGCGACATCTGTAATTATAACTACTTTTTCCTGCTTTGCAATTTTTAAAGCATTACACGCGTTTTCAGCTGCCTTTTCATATGCCATGTTTAGAATCCTTTTGTTATTTTACTTTTCGCTTCTAATAAACTGCACTGTTCCGTCATGCCCGATTCCTTTTATCACGCTGTCTGTAATCTTTTCAAGGACTTTCTCAATATCCTTGAAGTTTGTGCCTTTTATATCAAGATGATACCTTCCTCCTCCAAGATAAATTATGACTGCTTTGCTGTAAATTTTCTTTGTAGTTTTCAAAACAGATTTTATTTTTTCAATTCCATCCGGTATATAGGTTGAAATCTTGAAATAGCCCTTAATCTCCACTTCAGGAGGCTTTATTTTGTCTTTTATCAATGGAACAAGAACATCTGCATATTTTTTTGCAATTCCAACTTTTTCAAGATTAAGATTATCATTTATCACGCTCAAAAAGCAGGAATAAACAGTTGGATAATTTGGCAGAATCTTTGCAATCATTTCTGCGAGAACTTTTTCATAATCTTCCTTCAATTCTTTTGCAGCAAACTCAATAATCTTCATTGCTTTCTGCTCATACTTAATCTCGTTGCCCTTTTCTTTTTTCTGCCTTTCGTTAACTCTCCTCAAACTTAAGTCAATGTAGCCCTTTTCCTCGTTAACATTCAGAACCTTGCAGATTATTATCTTTCCTTCGACAACAAAGTCCCTTATGTTCCTTATTCTTCCAGGGCTTATTTCAGAAATATGTATCATTCCCTGCCTGTTATATTCCTCAACATTGCAGAAAACAGAATTAGGCAGGACTTTTGTAACCTTGCAAACTACAAGTTCGTCTGCACCAGGATAACCTTTTTTTGTATACATTTTAAAAATCTCAATTTTTGAAATACAGAAAATCAGAACAAATTTTTTATATAACTTTCTGATTTTCTTTATTTTTATTTTATTCTAAAACTTCTAATATTCTTGCTTTTATCCTTCCCTTGCCGCCTGTTGGCTCTGCGATTTCCTTGCCGCAGACAAGGCAGATGACTGCTGTAGAAGGCTTGCCGAACATTATCTGCTCGTTCTTGCATTTCAAGCATCTTACTTTGATAAACCTGCTGGTTGGTTCTTTTTTATTCATTTTATTATACCTCCATAAATGTGATATATAAGAAAATAATACACGGTTTAAATAGGTTTTGGTTTTTATATTTTATCTATAACGTTAAGAAAAAATTCCTTGTCTTTTTTATGAGTCAATAAATCAGCAACCTTTTCCTTTTCAACCCATCTTGCCTCTGGATTGTCCTTATCAACTGGCTTCAAATTTTTTTCTTTTGTTTTAAACAAAAACATGAAAATAGTTTTTAATTCGGATTTATCCTCTTTAGCTTCTTCGCTTATCCTGCATCTTTGATAATGCCCCAGTTCTTTGATAAGTTTCAAATCAGTTATGCCAGATTCTTCGTAAATCTCTCTCTTTGCAGCTTCAATTTTATTTTCTCCTTCTTCAATATGCCCTTTTGGCAAAGACCAAGAATTTCCATGCTGATTAACAACCAATACCTTACCTTCTTGATTAATTACTACTCCACCTGCGCTTTCAGTATGTTTCATAAAATAATTTTTGTGCAGAAGTTTAAATATGTTTTGATTAATGAGAAAGATTTATTAAGATATATTCTTTATTATTTTAAACATGGCAATAAATATTTTTAAAACTAATGCTCTTCCTATGATAATTCTTGGAGTTGTTATGGCTCTAATGATATTGAATCAAGCAGGTTATATTGACCTTCCTAAAGCTGGACAACAAATTAAAGCAGTGTTTGATAAAACAGACGATGAAACACCAGATATACAAACTGTTAAATTAAATGACGGTGTTGTGGGAAAACCTTATTATGACAGTATTACTAAATATATAACAAAATGCACTCCTACATGCAAAAAATATTATACAGACACAGTTCTTCCGCAAGATCTTGAAATGAACATTGACGGTTCAATAAATGGAATACCTCAATGGGCAGGAACAGGCACTTTTGGAATGTGTTTCGAAGATACAGAAGGTGGTGAAGCATGTCTTGATGCTGTTGAATTTTCTATAACTATAAAACCAAAAGAAGAACCAAAGAAAACTCCAGTTAGAGAGGATTGCCCTATAAAACCAAATCCAACGTGTGGTTCACAGCCAGAAGGAAAAGGTGATTTAATGCCAACAACAGTAGGAACACTTAGTTATGAAGGTTGCGAATGCCCTGAAGGCACTCATGATTCAGGTGGAAGAGATGCAATAACAACACCAGGCACTGTTTATATGATGTGTTTGTGCGACTAAAATAAAAAATAATATTTATTCTTCTAAAAAATAATAGAAAACTAATAAAAGAATTTATACAAACTCAACTTTCTTTGCTCTTAAACCCTTGTTCTGCATATGACTTTTCTTGCAGACAGTGCACTCATATCTAAAGTCAGTCTTTTTTGAAGATTTCTTATTATATCTCTTCCATTTTGTTAATGCACCTTTAGACAATTTAGAGTTTCCCTTTCCTCTTGCCAAACCTCTTTTCCACATTCTCTGTTTTGCTCCTCTTTTCAAAGCACTAGGAGCTTTTTTCTTGTTCTGGCTAACTTTATGAGGACTATGTTTCTTGCAGAATGGGCAATATCTATTGATTGTCTTAGGTATTTTCATTGTAGTATTTGGAAACTTTAGTCGCTTTATAAAGATTTCTTTTTCCGCTAATATTATATACCACTTATCCAAACATTATTGTATGAAATCCATAAAGTCAAAAATACCTGCAGAGATTTATGAGATTCTGGAAAAAGAAGGTATAACAGAATTAAGACCAAGCCAGAAAAAAGCAGTTGAAGCTGGTTTGTTTGAAAACAAAAACTTGTTAGTCTGCACTCCAACTGCGTCAGGAAAAACATTAATAGCAGAACTCGCTGGCTTAAAATCAATTATCGAAGGCAAAGGAAAAGTCATCTATATCGTGCCGCTAAAAGCACTGGCAACTGAAAAATTCAAGGATTTCAAAAGAAAGTACGGCAATTTAATCAAGATAGCACTAAGTATTGGAGATATTGATTCATCAGATGACTATCTAATAGATTATGACTTCATTATCTGCACAGCTGAAAAACTAGACAGCCTAATCAGACATAACGCTGTCTGGCTGAAATATGTAAGAACAGTTATTATTGATGAAGTTCATATGATAAATGATGTGAGCAGAGGACCGACATTAGAAGTTCTTATAACAATACTAAAAGAGATTCTAAAAAATGTTCAGCTGATTGCACTATCAGCTACAATCGGAAACCCGCTTGAGCTTGCGAAATGGATTGACGCAAACTTAGTTATTGATGACTGGCGTCCTGTAAAGCTGAAAAAAGGAATTTATCTTGACGGAGAAATTGAATTCTTTGAATAATAAAAAAATCCAGCACTAAATTGCATGGATTTTTTTAAGTTCAAAATTAGTTTGACCAATTTTAAACGATTAAGAAAAAATAATCATCCATATAATTAGGAATACTAATCCTATTGCTATAAAGATAGCAAGCCAGGTAAGCCAGACAAGCAAAGCCTTGTTCCAGTCCAAATCATATTCTTTCTTTGCAAGAAAGACAAAGAAAATATTTGCAGCAATAACTAAAACCCAGCTTAAAATTCCGATTGGATTAAGATAACTTATTAAAAACAAGGCAGCGCTAATCCAGACAACAACTGCCATTGCAGTTGTAAAGCTATCATCTTTTATTCTGAAAAGTTTTACAACAACAAATCTGAGAACTACTGAATTTATAAGAACAAATAGAAGAGCGATTACAATTTTAATTCCTAATTCTAATATTAAATCTATTGCCATTATACCTCTTTTTATTAATTAATTTTTACTGATATTTAAACATTGCTGTAAAACTTTATTTGATAATGTTATACTGCAATATATATCTTATAACAATTATATTGTTATATATAGTTTAATGTATATGATAAATAGTTTTTGTTTCTAAACAAAAATTATATAAACTAATCAATTATCAATGTTCTTATGGCGAAAACAATATCAAAAGACACTGCACTAGCTGAAATCACACTGCGAAAATATGAAAAGCCAGAGAATCTCTCAAAAAGAGAGCTTGTCAGAAAACTCTGCCTAAGCATAGGATTGTTACAGCCAGGAGATTCAAGAGATATTGTTGTTGATGTTCTCTATGCTATTCTTGAAGCAAGAGAGCAAAACCTTGAATTGAGCTCAGAAGAGATTGAGGAAAAAGTAAAATCATTAAGAAAAAAAAGCAATCTCTCGCAAAACGGAAGCTCATCGCCAAACATAAGAAGGCAGCTGAAGAGATTAAAAAATATATTCATAATCGAAAGCATAAAAAATAAGTACAGGCTTAAAGAAAATCTCACAATCCTTGAAATTTTCAAAGAAAAGATAGAAAAATTTCATGTTCATCCTATAATTGCAAGAGTTGAGGAATATTTTTATAGAGTTAATGAAGGGTTCAAGAAATCCTAGTTTGAGGTAAGTAAATGAAAAACAAAAAAGCATCCTTAAAACTTTTTATAAAAACTATTCTTATTGTGGTTGTAGTTTCATGTTTAGGTTTAATATGTTTAAATTATTATTTTAATAACATATATTGGAGTCATTCTGCTCAATCATCACTTGTGGTGGTGATGAAAGGAACTGACCTGGATAAGATTGTAAATCCTCCTTCAAAAGAAAACCCTCTAACTATTACCCCCAGCCTTATTAATTTGTATAATTATACTGTTTTGAGTCAAACAATGATTACAAAAAAGGGAAGGATGGGAATTAGTTTTCTCAATAACGATATAAATAATAATGCTTTTACATTAAAGATTAAGGATGGAGATATAGATTGTATCCCTAATAATCTATGCAATAATATCGTGTATACTTATACAAATACTCCAGTTATTTTAAAGCAAAATGAAATTGCTCACTGGACTTTACTAATTGAAGCAAAAGTACCAATAGCATCTTCTCAAACAGAAATGATAAGTATAGAAGTGTCTAATAGTGATGAATCAATTATAGAAAAGGCAAATGTAACAGTAATAGTGAACCCTTAAGAAATCCTAATATCTCAGCCTTATTTTATTTCTCTCGCTAATCTTTGATTTTATTCTGACAGGTGTTATTTTAACCTGCTTGTTCTTTGGAAGAATCTTTGACATTTTACTGCTGCATATAGGGCAAAATCCTGTTACAGACTCTTTTTTATTTTTCATAATCTTTATTACAGGATTTTTCATATATCTCTTTGCCCTGCACTTAACACAATAAGCCCTTACCATTACATAGGGCTCTGCTTTTTTAATTTTTTTCACTATTTTTTTCTTTTTCGTTCTAAAAGTGTATTGTATCAATTGCGCAATCAAAACAGTGCTAAAAAGCAGCAAAGTTTCCCACCAAACATTTATTGTTGTTGCAAATTCATTTATTGGCTTGAAAAAAACAAGGAAAATAAACAGTGCAATTGTAACTGCAATCGCATATTCCTTATACTTCTCATCCCTCAGAACCTCAACTCCTCCGCGCGCATAAACAATCCAAAGCAAAACTATGTTCAGAAAGAACTGCAGCACTATTGGATAGAGTAATTTAAGCAAATACAGCATGAATACTATCAATAGTATCAGCACAACAATGAAATACAGCACCATAGGTTTACAGTTATTTGCTAATATATAACTTTTTCTATCTAAAGTTATAGAAAGTATAATCTAATAATTTTATATAAAAATGCTTAAAATCATAGAAAGGTTTATATATGAAATTAATTTGAATAAGAATATCCTAATAATAAAATACGAGGTGAATATAAATGGAAAATAAAAAAGGAGCTTTAGAGCTTTCTATCAATGCTATTGTTATAATTGTTATTGCAATTACAGTTTTAGGCCTGTCTTTAGTTTTTGTAAGACAGATGTTTGTAGAGACAAGCGAGACAACATTTTCAGTTATGAAAGGAACTGACTTGACAAAACTTGTTAATCCTCCATCAAGAGACAATGCTTTGACTGTCACACCTGCATCAATTGAATTAAGGAGAAGTGAAACTAAAGAAGTTGGAGTTGCTTTTATGAATACTGAACCAAGTGGTTATACTTATTCCCTTAGTGTTGATGATACATCAGGGTCTAATCTAGGATTTATATATTCTATACCCGGAAACATACTACAGCCAGATGAGATTGGTTATTGGAAAATTGTTGTAAAACCTGCTTCCACTGGAACATCAACAACATCTGTAGGTACTTATATAGTAACTGTTAAGATTAATGGTGATCCTTTGGTAGCTGGAACAGATCCTGTATCTAAACAAGCTGATATTGTTATAAAAGTAAATTCATAAAAAGAGGTGAATATAAATGGAAAATAAAAAAGGAGCTTTAGAGCTTTCTATCAATGCTATTGTTATAATTGTTATTGCAATTACAGTTTTAGGCCTGTCTTTAGTTTTTGTAAGACAGATGTTTGCACAGACAACTGAGACAACTTTCTCTGTTATGAAAGGAACTGACTTGACAAAACTTGTTAATCCTCCATCAAGAGATAATCCTTTAACAGTAACTCCTGCAAGTTTGGAGATAAGAAACACTAAAGAAAAAATAGTTGGAGTAGCATTCATAAATACAGAACCTTCTGATGCTAATTTTGCTTTAAGCGTAGAATATGACTGTACTGCAACTCGATGTGAAGCTTGTGTTCCTACTTGCGAATATAATGGCGGAGATGAAGCAGATGCAGACAGTAGGCGTGTAAGATTTATTTATAATGGTGGATCTATGTCCTTAAAACCAGATGAGATTGGTTATTGGAAAATTGCAGTAAACCCTGTTTTTAATAAAGGTGTTAGTACTATAATTCCTATGACTGGTTCTGAAGTTAGGATAATGACTGTAAAAGTTACTATAACTGATGCAGATGGAGCACCAATACTAGATGCAGCAGGCAATGTAAACTCCAAAAAAGCTGATATTGTGTTAACAGTAAGCTCTTAAGCAACTAAAAATGCAAAAGAAATCTAAAGCAAAAATGACGACAAAAGTAAAGAAAACTGCAAAAGTCAAGGCTGTCAAGAAACAAAACTCTTCTTCTACTAAATATAAAATAGAGAATCTTAAGGATTATGATGCTAGAAAAGAAGAGGAACCACGAGAAGAGATTGAGGAAAGAAAAGAAAACAAACCTTTAGCAAATGCTCATATCAAACAGATAGAGCATGCATTAAAGCTGGATGAGAAGATTAAATCGCATTTATCAGCGCAGCAGGAGTTTGACTTAGTAAAATCAGTTATTGACAAATTTCTTTTTGTTCCTGTTGCAATAATTGTTTTCGGACTTTATCATCTTTCATTTAAGGATATTATTACAGGAGTAACATGGATTCTTATAGGGGGCATTCTGCTTGCTGTTTTCGTTGTTCTTGTAAAAAAGAAATTTGAGATAAGGTAGTATAGTATGAAATCGCGAAAAGGAACAATTGAATTTTCTATGAGCTTTTTAATTACTGTAATAATTGGAGTTGTAATAATTGTGCTTGGAATTATATTAATAAGCAATATGGTTAAAAATTCTATGGACACAGAAAATCAGGTTAACCAAGAATTAGAGGCACAATTGAACAGCATTTTCAGCTCAGGAAAGATAACAGCAGTTGTTCCATCGACAAGAACCACACAGCCAGCTAAGACAGCCATTTATGCTGTTGGAATTGATAATGTTCTTAATCTTCCTGGAGGTGAAAATAATTTTAGAATAAGCATAGGATTTGCTTCAATGACTAACAAAAACGGAGATACAGATTCACCAGCACCCCCTCCGATTCTTGCTCCTGATGACTGGCTTGTTGATGATTCTATTGAAGTTACAATAAAAAATAATGAAAATCAGAAGAAATCTGTTGCAATCGATGTTCCTAAAGGAGCAAAACTAGGAACATATATCTATAATGTTAATATTGAATATGATGATGGTACAGGTGTTTATGTTCCATATGGCATAGTGGCTGGTTCAACATTAAAAATGTATCTTGTTCTAAACTAGAATTTCTTACTTATTCATAGGAGCTTGCTGATGCTGCTCAACTTGTTTTGGCATTGCAGCTAATTTAGGAGCTCTTTCTTTTTTATTCATTTGCTTTAATTCTTTCAGCTCTTCTTTTTCTTCTTCTCTTGTTGTCTTTTCTTCCTGCTCTTCCTCTATCTTTTTCTCGATTTTCTCTGTTACTTCTTTCTTGACTTTCTTTTTTGTTTCTTCCTTTTCTTCTATCTTAGCTCCAAAAAGATTTACTTTAACTAAGCCAGAATCATATTTTATTGCATTTATCTTGATGTGATGAGGAGGATTTCTTATTCCATGCTTCCATAGAAAGTCATTCAGCTCTTTTCCAATAGAAACGTTGTCTGACTTCATATGCTTTATGACAAATGCTCTAAACACTCTTGAAGCTTTCTGCGTTCTCCTGTATTCAGGAGCTTTAAGATATCCTTTTCTAAGAGGAACATTATAAACTCTTTCAAGTACAATTTTTGGTTCGTCTTTTGCTTTTGCCATTTTAGTAAATATTCAATTAATCAAGCTTTAGTTCTTGTCCTTCTCCAGCTTCTCTTTACTGCTGTATGCCTTGAAGGATGGACGTTTCTTCCTTTGCCGTATTTCTTAGGTATTGACCAAAAAGGAGCCCATTTAGTATGCTTTGCATGCTTGTTCAGCCTTTTCTTTTTGCTCGGATGTTTGTATCTTGACATTGTGTTTTATTTTTCAGCTTTTTTCTTTTATAGTTTTTTATTTCTGTATCTGCTTTACAGCATTATTTATGAATTCAACGCCTTTTTTTGTGATTTTTCTTCCTTTGTGAGTTCCTTTCTGTGATTTTTCAACAAAGCCAGCTGCTTCCAACTGCTGCAATACTTTTCTTATGATATTTCCGCTGGCTTCTTTTCTTGCTTCAGAGCCATAGCCCCTGCTCTTTTTTCCGCCGTATTTTGTCCTCAGCTTTCCAACTCCAATCAGATTCATCTTTGCAACAAGCCTTAGGACAGAAGCAGTTCTCTGATACCACCAGTCGTCTTTTAAAGGAGGCCTTTCTTTCTGCACTCCTGTCTTGACAAATATTGCCCACTCAGGAGCTTTAATAGCATCAACTTTTTTCAGCTCTTCAGCTAGCTTATTTACAAGTTCCTGCTGGCTAACTTCATACATGCTCATTTTGAATTACCTCTGTAATTTGAAATACAGAAAATCCCTCAGGATTTTCTTTATGTTATTTCAACTCATTTATTTTATTTAATTATAATGTTTCACACCTTGCGGTGTTAGACGAGCTACGAATAGCTCATTATAAAGAGTAATGGGGTTATTTATAAAGATTATGTTTTTATCTCTGATATGGATCTCTTTCTCTTTTCTTTTCAATGTAAGCAACAGCTCTTTTTCCATCACTTTTCATATGAATTAAATCTCCTGTTTCTACTTTGTTATAAAAATAATTCATATCATTTATATCTCCTTCAACACCCATAGCCATTATTCCTAAATCCCTTGCAACAGTCATTGCATGAGAAGTTCTCTTTGCTTCGAGACAAGTTACAATTGCTTTTTTGTTTGGAGTCAAACTATTCATTCCTATACATGTTTCATCTAATTTATCACAAACCAAAACATACTCTGAAAATAAATTATTACCATATTCCCATGCTTCATTGTATAAATTAATAATTTTTTCATGATCCCCTCCTAATCTATCCCACTCATAAAGTTTTGTAAACCTTTGAAAATCTTCATTAGTTACAAGGTTACTTTTTCTGTTAAAGATATCTGCCCTTTTATCTCGTTCTTTAAAACCAAGAATTTGCTGTCCGCTACTAACTAGTATTTTAAGCAATCCTGCTTGGCTTGTTGTTACATAAGTAGGCAAAGTTAATTCTCCTGCAACGCCATTACATATTTCACTCTCTAAAAAAGCGGTTCCTTTTGGAATATCTAAATTTAAGTATGCTGAATGAGCCTGTATTTTTGGAAGTTTCCTTATCTGCACAAAATCAGGAACTTTTCCAGCGCCCATTAAAAACTCAACCTGAACAACAGGTTCTAAACCTAACTCTGTTGTAGCTTTATATGCACAATAATGTAAATATTCAAGTTCATCTTCAGTTAGAGCGTCTACAGATTTTGAACTTTTTGTTGGCTTCCAAGATTCTAACTTTGAATCCCATAAATCAATGTATCTTATCATAGAACTAAATGTTTTTCCTTTTTTATCTACAGATTCTCTGATTACTCCATTTTTTTCAAGCTGGATTATTCCTTTTTCTAAAAAATCAGTAACTTGTTCTTGAACTATTATTGCCATATCACCAGTCATTTTAATTCCAAGTCTTTCCGCATATTTTTTTACATCATCAGAATTAACAGAATGATATACACTGCCAGCAGAACCTGTAAGCTGTTCATAATTTTCCTGGTTTAAATATGAACGAAACATTCCTGCGAAACTAGCATTCACGCCATCTTCCAAAGAATAAGAGGATCTTACTGCAACTGGTTTTTTTAATCTTTCAAAAGCATTTTTAATTTCATCATCCTTAAATGTTACTATTACTTCATATATAGAATTTGGGTTAGATGTATAACTTTTTACCCTTCCAGGAGGTATTATAAAAAAGTTAGGAACATTGAACAGTCCTGTTTTTTTAGCAAATTGACTTAATCTAAGAAGATTTAATCCTTTTCCACCAACAATTTCCTCGTTATACTGACTTGGTTCTTCTCCTGCCCATATAATCTTATTTGCCATTTTATCTTCCTTAGAATAAGGCTCTAAGAGTTCAGCACCTCTTAAGTTTGTATCTTTCTATTAGGCGAACCATAACTCTGTAAAATTCTTGGTTTGAAATGATAGTAAACTTTTTCTCTTAATTCTTCAAATGGAATATTTCCATTCTTTGTTATTTCTCTTCTGTATCTATTTATTTCAGGAATTTTAACGCCCTTACTATGCCAATAATCAGTTAATTCCTTAAGATCTTTAACAGCCATTGCTTTTTCTATTTCAGGTTTATCCATTACTCCTCTAATAGCAAAAGCATCGTCTATAACTTTCATGAATCTTGTTTGTGGCTTTTCAGTTTCTTTTTTTTCCATTTTTGTATTCCTCAATTAAAAGTTTATTCCTTCATTTGCTTATACTGGCAAAGATAAAATATATTATGTGCAGTTTCAAAATTTAATGTTGTTTCTGCAGGAGCGATTATACTGCTATAGGGTTGTAATATTGAAGATGATTGTAGCTCTTTTACAGTTGAACTAGCAATCAATCTGCCTTCGAGAACAGTCATTGTTTCCCTGTTTTTTCCTGTATTAAAGTTATAACTCCCAGGAGTAATTAAACCTATAGTAGAAGGAATTATCCCATCTTTTTTTGCTATCCCTGTAAAAGAATAAGGTATTAATCTTCTGCTTACAACAAGCCCACTAGAACTTTCATAAACATTAAAATTTTCAAGTTTGTTAGGCTCAAATTCACCCTCCAATAAATCACAAA
>Ga0247841_10008191_pt1 | contig 15176 bp, 17 predicted proteins | sample LaCruzMarch2015__2_FD_192410 | JGI IMG/M metagenome (GOLD analysis project Ga0247841, IMG submission 192410) | Freshwater microbial communities from meromictic Lake La Cruz, Castile-La Mancha, Spain - LaCruzMarch2015_18m | ecosystem: Environmental > Aquatic > Freshwater > Lake | place: Spain...
GAGGGACAAACCCGTCGGCACTCACCCACCAAATTTTTCGGGGCTCAACACCTTCAAGGTCGGCTCCACCCGTTCCCTTTACACCTCGCCTGCTTTCGCGCCTACGCATCGACACGCCCGTTACCGTGCGCGCCGCAAGGCTCGATACTGGGCTCGCGGCTCACGATTACCCAGGTGGGATTTGCACCCACTAGATTACGCGGCATTGCCAAGCCGCACTGACCCCTATTCCCTTTTTTGTTTCCTGATAAAGAGAGGATTATATGAGTCTCAATACCTTCTTCGTCAGGTATGGGTGTCGGCCGCCGCGGATGACCCACGGCGCTCTCGAAGAGCACGTCTCAATACCTTCTTCGTCAGGTATGGGTGTCGGCCAGCACACAAAGTCCGGCCCCAACCCGACGCCAAAGTCTCAATACCTTCTTCGTCAGGTATGGGTGTCGGCCCGCCCATGTCCATCTTGGTCGTTTCCGTCTCCTCCGTCTCAATACCTTCTTCGTCAGGTATGGGTGTCGGCCGTTCGTATATTGTGCAATGCTCGTTGCTGAAGAGTCTCAATACCTTCTTCGTCAGGTATGGGTGTCGGCCATGGGCACACATAACACCCGCCATGGAAAGAGGTCTCAATACCTTCTTCGTCAGGTATGGGTGTCGGCCTGTGAAGGCATGGGTGAAGGCGGGCTGGCATGGTCTCAATACCTTCTTCGTCAGGTATGGGTGTCGGCCCATGCTCGATATGCATAGACGGATGCTTGCTGGGGTCTCAATACCTTCTTCGTCAGGTATGGGTGTCGGCCCTTCCTGCAGGAGTAGATGTAGAAATAAAGATGTCTCAATACCTTCTTCGTCAGGTATGGGTGTCGGCCCCGTTCGACTGATGGAAGAATGACTTACCGTCAGTCTCAATACCTTCTTCGTCAGGTATGGGTGTCGGCCGATATGGCGGATACCTGGGGAAGTTTTTCTTTGGTCTCAATACCTTCTTCGTCAGGTATGGGTGTCGGCCGAATTGGCCGAAATCTTCTGGGATATCAGTGCCCGTCTCAATACCTTCTTCGTCAGGTATGGGTGTCGGCCAAAATCTGGGCATACATGATAACGGAGATGATAGTCTCAATACCTTCTTCGTCAGGTATGGGTGTCGGCCGTTGTCAATCATGATGACCCTCCCGTCTTCCTAAGGTCTCAATACCTTCTTCGTCAGGTATGGGTGTCGGCCCCTGGTCACGGAACCCTGCCCTCGGGCAGAGGGTGTCTCAATACCTTCTTCGTCAGGTATGGGTGTCGGCCTCAGGTTCCCCACCCCCCCGTCACGAAATCCAAAGTCTCAATACCTTCTTCGTCAGGTATGGGTGTCGGCCCCTCTATCTGAAGCTGAGAGCGGAGCTTTTAGGTCTCAATACCTTCTTCGTCAGGTATGGGTGTCGGCCATGTCCCAGCTGCAACGCAAGCTCGACGATGACGTCTCAATACCTTCTTCGTCAGGTATGGGTGTCGGCCAAATTCATCCGCAGTTCAATGTCGACTCGACCGGTCTCAATACCTTCTTCGTCAGGTATGGGTGTCGGCCAAGGTTGAGTTCGAGGGAGAAATCCTTCTAGTGGTCTCAATACCTTCTTCGTCAGGTATGGGTGTCGGCCGATCGGACGTGATCATCCCCTCTAGCAACCGCTAGTCTCAATACCTTCTTCGTCAGGTATGGGTGTCGGCCAGTGCTTCATACCTCTACCGTCGCGCACAGGAGGTCTCAATACCTTCTTCGTCAGGTATGGGTGTCGGCCATAAGGGGCGTGTCATAACGCCTGAAATTCTGGGTCTCAATACCTTCTTCGTCAGGTATGGGTGTCGGCCGAAGCACTTGAGAATTTGGCGGTTGCAAGAATGGTCTCAATACCTTCTTCGTCAGGTATGGGTGTCGGCCATTCAAGCAAGTTGGAGTCGTTGGGAATGGTGAGTCTCAATACCTTCTTCGTCAGGTATGGGTGTCGGCCCACTCAGCACATGGTGATTGGTGTGAGTGTCGAGGTCTCAATACCTTCTTCGTCAGGTATGGGTGTCGGCCTAAATCGTTCCCTGACAGGAGAAAAATCATGTTGGTCTCAATACCTTCTTCGTCAGGTATGGGTGTCGGCCAGTGAAAACAAATCGGAACAACCAGAGGAGAAAGGTCTCAATACCTTCTTCGTCAGGTATGGGTGTCGGCCTCATGTGCACTGGAGGTCCGTGTTCACGACGAGTCTCAATACCTTCTTCGTCAGGTATGGGTGTCGGCCTGTCCCTGCTGCGATTGAGGGGCACCAAGTCCGTCTCAATACCTTCTTCGTCAGGTATGGGTGTCGGCCAAAAAAAAACCCCTGATGGTAACCCCTCTTCTGGTCTCAATACCTTCTTCGTCAGGTATGGGTGTCGGCCCAACTGCGAAGCTGCGGGGCGGCAACGGCGTTTCTGTCTCAATACCTTCTTCGTCAGGTATGGGTGTCGGCCAGACTGCCAATGCTGAAGCGGATGCCAAGGTCGTCTCAATACCTTCTTCGTCAGGTATGGGTGTCGGCCTTGCCGAGTCGTGCAATAACCCCGACTGTCCGTGTGTCTCAATACCTTCTTCGTCAGGTATGGGTGTCGGCCGGAAAGGGGAGTTTCTCCGCAGCAGATCAAGCTGTCTCAATACCTTCTTCGTCAGGTATGGGTGTCGGCCGTCCCTTTGTCCCGCCGACGACTGAAGATGGTCTCAATACCTTCTTCGTCAGGTATGGGTGTCGGCCCGAATTCCGTCGCCGCTACATCGCCGCGCAATGCGTCTCAATACCTTCTTCGTCAGGTATGGGTGTCGGCCGGCGTGGAATGTGTCATTGGGGCAGCCTGCATGCGTCTCAATACCTTCTTCGTCAGGTATGGGTGTCGGCCGATGTTTGCCGATCAAGTCCAGAGCGGCATCTACGTCTCAATACCTTCTTCGTCAGGTATGGGTGTCGGCCGATATAGGTTGTGGCTTGGGGTAGAAATGCAGTGTCTCAATACCTTCTTCGTCAGGTATGGGTGTCGGCCCAATCCTGCGTGTTCGGGGCTTGGTTTTGATCGGTCTCAATACCTTCTTCGTCAGGTATGGGTGTCGGCCTTCTTCATTTTTCTCACCTTTTTGGTGGCGAGGTCTCAATACCTTCTTCGTCAGGTATGGGTGTCGGCCCTAACTTACGCCCCACTCAACAACATCCCTCAGTCTCAATACCTTCTTCGTCAGGTATGGGTGTCGGCCTAAGGAAGGTGATTGAGGCGTACGATACAACCCCGTCTCAATACCTTCTTCGTCAGGTATGGGTGTCGGCCGGAGGATTCAGTGACGAAGCGGTCTACAGGAACGGTCTCAATACCTTCTTCGTCAGGTATGGGTGTCGGCCGGGGGGCTTATTGCTCATTGTCTCGCTTCGTGTCGTCTCAATACCTTCTTCGTCAGGTATGGGTGTCGGCCGTCCTACGATGTGAAGGGGATCATGGATGAAGGTCTCAATACCTTCTTCGTCAGGTATGGGTGTCGGCCGGCTGCGCGCCTCAAGGCGTTGGAGCCTCCCAGTCTCAATACCTTCTTCGTCAGGTATGGGTGTCGGCCGAAGATGCCATCTCTTTCTCGGGGCTTCCTCAGCGTCTCAATACCTTCTTCGTCAGGTATGGGTGTCGGCCTCAGGAATTTCTGATTTCCCTCTTCACTCAAGAGTCTCAATACCTTCTTCGTCAGGTATGGGTGTCGGCCCAGAATATGAAGGCGAGGGGAGAATCATCGACGTCTCAATACCTTCTTCGTCAGGTATGGGTGTCGGCCCAGAATACGCTTCCGCATCCGACCTGCTCACTCGTCTCAATACCTTCTTCGTCAGGTATGGGTGTCGGCCTCGCCGTCGCCGTCGGGAAGGTTGGTGGTGTGAAGTCTCAATACCTTCTTCGTCAGGTATGGGTGTCGGCCAACCCTTTTTCTTCACGAAAGACTGTTTATTCAAGTCTCAATACCTTCTTCGTCAGGTATGGGTGTCGGCCCCTTCCCATCCCATGTCCGACGACGACATAATGTCTCAATACCTTCTTCGTCAGGTATGGGTGTCGGCCGAGATAGGGAGTCAGCTCCCCCCAGAACTGATAGTCTCAATACCTTCTTCGTCAGGTATGGGTGTCGGCCGCTTTATAGTGTTCTCGCAACAATCCTCAGGGAGTCTCAATACCTTCTTCGTCAGGTATGGGTGTCGGCCAGGCATTTCTGGTTTCCCCATCCTAGAGAAACGTCTCAATACCTTCTTCGTCAGGTATGGGTGTCGGCCGTCCTGGGAATGTGCGGAGGGGCTCTCATTTGGTGTCTCAATACCTTCTTCGTCAGGTATGGGTGTCGGCCCGCAGTGGGAGTTGTGCTCGCCTCCCTAGTTGGGTCTCAATACCTTCTTCGTCAGGTATGGGTGTCGGCCATATGAGCAACAGCGGACCGCCTGTCGCCAAAAGGTCTCAATACCTTCTTCGTCAGGTATGGGTGTCGGCCAACGTGCCGCCACACAAAGAAGATAGCTCGTACGTCTCAATACCTTCTTCGTCAGGTATGGGTGTCGGCCTTTGGTGGTGGTGCAAAAGGAAAACTACCCACGTCTCAATACCTTCTTCGTCAGGTATGGGTGTCGGCCGAGTGTGAAGATGCGCCCGTGTCACGGGCAGTTGTCTCAATACCTTCTTCGTCAGGTATGGGTGTCGGCCAGTCATTCCCATGGAAGTCATTGAGGACTTTCAGGTCTCAATACCTTCTTCGTCAGGTATGGGTGTCGGCCCTTTCTCGTAATCATCATGGCGCTCGTCGCCGTGGGTCTCAATACCTTCTTCGTCAGGTATGGGTGTCGGCCCGAGGGGGAGGCCTTATCAAGACGGGTCTCGTCGTCTCAATACCTTCTTCGTCAGGTATGGGTGTCGGCCTTTCCACACCAATGAAATCCGATTCATTGGTGTGTCTCAATACCTTCTTCGTCAGGTATGGGTGTCGGCCGAAAAGCTCTGGCCAAGGCATCAAATCGTACAGTCTCAATACCTTCTTCGTCAGGTATGGGTGTCGGCCGCGCCCAGGAGGCACGTAAGGCAAGTAAGGTAGTCTCAATACCTTCTTCGTCAGGTATGGGTGTCGGCCCTGTACTCAGGAGTACAGTATCTCCAAGCTGGATGTCTCAATACCTTCTTCGTCAGGTATGGGTGTCGGCCGGACTATTTCTGATTATCGGGATAGCGGCGATCGTCTCAATACCTTCTTCGTCAGGTATGGGTGTCGGCCCTGGTGGACGGACGAAGGGCCGGAAGGGGCGGTCTCAATACCTTCTTCGTCAGGTATGGGTGTCGGCCCGACGGGATCGTCGGGTCATGTTCCGGTTGTCGTCTCAATACCTTCTTCGTCAGGTATGGGTGTCGGCCTCATGACCACTCGCACAACGTCCCTTAATCACCAGTCTCAATACCTTCTTCGTCAGGTATGGGTGTCGGCCCTCCTCCACCACTGGAGGCATCAGCGAAGACACGTCTCAATACCTTCTTCGTCAGGTATGGGTGTCGGCCGCCTTCGTGAGCGTGGGCGAACGCTTCCTTGCGTCTCAATACCTTCTTCGTCAGGTATGGGTGTCGGCCGGTTGGTTCCAACCTTCCCCGAACTGGTCATGAGTCTCAATACCTTCTTCGTCAGGTATGGGTGTCGGCCATCTATGACAGGAGCTTTCCGCTCCCTAATAGCTGTCTCAATACCTTCTTCGTCAGGTATGGGTGTCGGCCAAATTGGTTCTGCCGGAGAGGGTTCCTATGAGCGTCTCAATACCTTCTTCGTCAGGTATGGGTGTCGGCCTACCGCGGGTGCTACTTCGGCCTCTTCACTGGAGTCTCAATACCTTCTTCGTCAGGTATGGGTGTCGGCCAGAAATCGACACCGTCCTGGACGGTGTCGATTTGTCTCAATACCTTCTTCGTCAGGTATGGGTGTCGGCCTGCGTTCGCACGCACGACCGACGATCTGGTGAAGGTCTCAATACCTTCTTCGTCAGGTATGGGTGTCGGCCGGGGGGAAGAACCCGACGGAGACAGATCTGCAGGGTCTCAATACCTTCTTCGTCAGGTATGGGTGTCGGCCCCGACGGGTGGCGGGGAAGGTGTCGTTGTGAACGGTCTCAATACCTTCTTCGTCAGGTATGGGTGTCGGCCGTCTACCAGAAGCACAAAGACTTCTTCAAGAGGGTCTCAATACCTTCTTCGTCAGGTATGGGTGTCGGCCCCTGCCTGTTCCCAGAACCGCCGCCACGTCAAGAGCTTACAACGATCTTCGGGAGGTATCAAATCGGCTCTTCCGAGTTAGGGTCAGACAGTGGGTCTTGGGCCTGGACCCTGCCCTCCCCGGCACCGGTTCCGCATGGCAAAACATTCTTCGCATCAACGTCTTGGCCGCGTGCGCGGATCGGGTCCGCGGGACTGGATCGGACGGGCCGGAGCCTTCGGCGGCATCCCGGCCGGCCCGGGCAGGGTCTCGCCGAGGAATGTTACCGCGGGACTGGCGCGGACCACGCGGGTTTTTTCCGGGTGGATCGTGAGTCCCAGCCGGTCGAGTTGGCGGGCGGCGAAGGCGCGGGCCTGTTCGGCCTGTTCGGGGGCGGTGGCGAAGAGCAGGAAGTCGTCGGCGAATCTGACAAAGGGACACTTGGCGCGCTCCAGGGCGGTGTCGAAGCCGTGCAGATAGAGGTTGCAGAAGAGCGGGGACAGGATGGCGCCCTGGGAGATCCCGCGGGCGGTGCTGAGCAGGCTCTTGACGTGGGCGCCCTGGTCGAGCCAGCGGGCGATGAGCCTCATGGCCCGGCTGTCGGCGATGAAGGCGTCCAGGACCTTGAGCAGGGGCCGGTGCGGGATGGAGTCGAAGAACTTTTCGATGTCGGCGTCGACCAGCCAGTCCTGGCCGATCCGGATGCGTTCGCGGACCTTGGCCAGGGCCTGTTCCACGTTGCGGCCGGGGCGATAGGCATAGCTGTCGTCATGGAACAGACGCTCGGCGCGCGGTTCCAGGACCGTCAGGATGGCGCGCTGGACCAGCTTGTCCTGTAGATATTGGGCAGTGATCACGCGGATGCGCCCGTCCGGTTTGGGCATGGGGAATTGACGCAGGGGCAGCGGGCGGTAGTCGCCGTCCAGGACTTGCGCGCGGCATTCCAACAGGTGACGCATCAGGTTGTGCTGGAGTTCCTCCCGGCCGATCGTGGGGCTCCAGGGCGTATGCTCGGTCTTGAGCCGGCGCCAGGCCTGGTTGAGGGCCTCCGGGGCCATCGCCTGGTCGAGTAGGGTGGTCTTCATGGGGAGGGCTCCGGGGTGCGGGGCGGCATGGCCTTCATTTCGGCGCGCAGGCGCTCGATCCAGCCGTGGATCTGTTCGCGCAGGGTGCCGCGCGGCCATTCGGGCTCGGTCTGGTCGCCCAGGGGATAGGGCCAGTGGTTGCGGTAGGCGGCCCAGGCGCCATAGAAGCCGGGGCGGGCGGCCTTGCTGAGCCGGCAGCCCTCCTCGTCGCGGTAATACCAGTGGGACTGGTCCGGGCCGGCGGGGTCGATCCAACCCAGGACGAAGTGGTCGACGCCGCCGCGAAAGACCTCGGTCAGGTCCAGGACCATGGACTCACGCCCGGGCAGCGGTTGGTGCAGGAACCCGAGCGAGGGGTCCAGCCCCAGGGCCATGACGCCCTGGTGGACCTCGGCGCCGAGCAGGGTGTAGCCGAGCGACAGCAGCGCGTTGACGGGGTCGCGCGGGGGCCGGCGGTTGCGGCCGGTGAAGTTCCAGGCGGGGTTGAGGACCTGGGCGAGCAGGCCGAACTAGGCGTGGGCGACCTGCCCTTCCACGCCCAGGGTCTCGTCCAGGGTGCTGGTGCCCGCCAGCGCGAGCAGGGCCTGGTCGCGGCGGCGGCGGAAGGTATCGCAACGCGCCTGATCGGCGCCCTGGTGTCCGGCCAGCGCGGTCAGCGGCAGTTCATAGCCGGCCAGCTTCTGGCGCACCACCCAGCGCGCCAGGTCCAGGGCCGCGGCGGGGTCGGCGGCGTGGCGGTGCTGGAGGCGGCGCAGCGGCAGTTGGGTGGCGAGCCCGCCGGCGAGCACGGCCGGGCCGCTGCGCTCACCGGCCGGGCCGCGCGCCGGCAGCATCAGGGTCGGCACGCCCGCGCCGGCCAGGGCGCGCCACACGGCGGTCTCGGCCAGGGGGTTGCCGTAGACGACCACCAGTTCGAGTTGGGCGATGGGGGCGCGGCGGGCCTTCTCGCCCTCGTGCTCGAGACGCAGGCAGCCATTCTCATAGCGCAGGGTGCAGTCGCGCCGGTCGATGACGAGGATCATGCCGCCTCCTGGGCGAACAGGCCCTTGAACCAGCGGCGCAGGCGTCCGGGCGATGCGCCGCCGGTCGCGGCGTCGCCGCCATAGAGCCCGCCCAGGCGTTGCGCCTGCTGTCCGGCGGCCCACAGGGCGGCGGGGCTGGGGATGGCGTAGAGGCGCAGGTCGTCGTCACGCTCCACCACCAGCGCACGCAACTGGTCCTGGACCTGGGTCAGGGTGGTGAGGTCGGTATGGATGATGAAGACCGATTTCTGGACCGCCAGGGCCTGTTTGCGCAGGTAGTAATGGACCTTGCGCAGGCGCTTGGGGTCGCGCACGTCATAGGCGATGAGATACCAGTGTTTGAGTGGTAGGGTCATAGGGTTGGTCCTCAGCCGAGATAGAGGGTGGGGGTCTGGAAACCGATGCGGGCGCAGCGGGTAATGGGGCGGCAGGCGCGGCTCGCATCCATCCAGGCGAGCAACAGCGCGTCCTCTTCGGTATCGATGAGTTCGACCAGTTGCATGAAGAGCTCATCGGCCTCCGCCGCGGTGAGCCGGCACTCGAACAGTGAATACTGCCCGTCCAGCCGCCAGGTCCGCAGACAGCGGGCGACCTGGCGGCGGCGTTTGTCACTGACGATGTCGTAGGCGATGACGGCGGCTTTGCGGGCCATGGCTGGTACCTGTGGGTGCGTGGTGGTTGGTGGTTTTGGGCTTGATCAGCGTGCCGGCCGTGCAGAGGTTCCAAACCAATGCCATTGAGTTGAGCCCGGTGCGGGCCTCTCGTTCCCACGCTCCGGCGTGGGAATGCAGTGCGGGCGCTCTGCGTCCCGTCTGGTTACCGGACGCGGAGCGCCCGCTCTTGCTCCCACGCAGGAGCGTGGGAGCCAGCAGCGCTTGTCGACCGGCTGAAGCCTCGACCTCCTGTCTTCCTGTCTTCCTGTCGCCGGAGCGGGTGCCTGGTGGACTGCGCTGCGCTTGTCCACCCTACGCTGCTGCTCGGGTCGGTCGGTTAGCCCCCGCGCCGTTCCACCCCCTCACTGATGATGCTGCGGAACTCGTCCATCAGCCGGTCCAGGGTGTCGAGGAAGTCCTGGGCGCTCTTCTCCTGGCGCTGGCGCTCGCGGTTGCGCAGGTGGTCGCTGCGGATCGACTCGAGGCGCTCGAAGCGGGCGTCGGCCTCGGTGATGAAGCCATCGGCGAGTTGCTGCATACGCCCCTCCAGCTTGCGGTAGACCTCGCCGAAATAGTCGATGCACTGCTGGCGCAGGTGGGTCTTGCCGGTGACCAGGACGTGGTTGCAGGCCTCGCGGATGGATTGCAGACGGCTCTCCAGGGCCATCGACAGGGCGGCGCGGCGATGCTCGAAGCCGAGCGCGAGTTCGGCCGCCAGGTGCTCCCGCACCAGGCGGTGCTCATTGCGATTGAGCAGGGCGGGCAGCACGGACTCCGTATGACGGCGCACGGCGCGGCCGATTTGCAACTCGGCGTCGTCGCCGCGACGGGTGGCCTCGGCGGGGAGGTTGTCGAGGTTGGAGACGAGGGCTTGGTGGTCGGTGGTCATCGGTGTTCTCCGGTGGGTTGGGTGATTGAAGGGTCGGATTTTCATCATCGTTGCGGCCATCGAGGCGGGTCGGTCGGCCGCCAGGCCGACTGGGAGCGCCGCACCCCAGTGCGGCCCGGCCCATCCGCCGCACGCAACGCCGCGCGTGTCTGAGAGATCTCGCCGCACTGGGGTGCGGCGCTCCCAGCCGCACTGGGGTGCGGCGCTCCCAGTGGCCTTATGTTCCAGGTCCGCACAGCGGACCCTACGGGCGCCGGCAGTCGCCGCTGTGCATTCGGCATCAGGCCGCCTTGCGCGGCTGCGCGGCCTGGGAATGCGCCTGGGCGCGCTCGGCCACCCGGTCGGCGCCCCTGCGCACCCGCTCCATGGCCTCGCGGTGGCGGATCGCATCGCGGTTGGCGGTGCCCTCGACCTCGGCCAGCAGGGCCTCCTGCATGACCGCCTCGCGGTGCTGCGCGGCCAGTGCCGGGATGACCGCCAGGGTCACGGTGTCGAAGGCGAGCAGGATGCCCACCTCGGTCAGCACGCTGAGGAAGAGGGCAAAGACGAAAACGAACTGGGGGGCCGTCATCCGCTGGCCGAAGCAGTCCGCCGACATCCGGATCAGGGTCGTCACCATCGGGGCCTGGGTGCGGTCGTCCTGGTCGAAGTTGGACTCCAGCACCGCGCGGCGGCGGGCCTCGGCCTCCGCGAGCAGCGACCGGCGCGCCCCGTCGAACTCCCGGGCCAGGGCGGCGGCGGACTGCGTGGATTCGCGGTGTTGGCGCTCCGACAGCGCCGTCAGGGCCGTCTCGCGCGCCGCCCGCGCCTCGCCCAGGCGCCGTGCCAATTCCTGATAGCGCGGTCCTTTGAAGACACCGCCGACCACGCGCCCCATCTCGGCCCGCAGCAGGGACTCCAACTCATCGATCTGGCGCTGATGGACCTGCCGGGTGTCCTCCAGATCCCCGCGGCGGCGCGCCAGTTCGTCGCCCTCGCGCCGCTCGCGGTCCGCATCCAGTCGCCCCAGGTCGGCCTGCCTGCGGGTGTCGATGGCGGCCAACTCTGCGGCGCGGATGGACGCCAGGTTCGGCCGGTCGAGGTGTACCCCCAGGTACAGCAAGGAGCAGAGCACGGAGAGCACCACCAGCCCGATCCGGAAGACGGCCGAGAAGAACAGGGTCGCCCGGGGATAGCTGGTATCGCCGCAAAGGCTCAGATACCGATGCCAGACGATCGCCGCCGCCTTGCCCAGTTCCAGCGCGACGGCCAGGGTGAGCGCAATGGCGGGCGCCGCGAAGAAGCTGTGCAGCACCTGGTTCTCGATCAGGAACGAGACGCTGAAGAGCGCAATGCCCACCCCGAGTTGGATGGTCCAGGTAATGCGAAAGAAGCCGGTGAGCGGCATGGGGCGGACTCCACTGGGTTGACGATGTGGCCATCGTGCATGAACCCGCGCGGATTAGGTCCCGTCGCAAGGTTGTCGCGGACCATGATCATCGTCCCGGCCAGTGGCGATCCATCGACAACCGGAGGTCGAGGCTTTAGCCGGTGGCGGTTCCCGAGATATCCATGCGAAATCAGTGGCGCCTGCTCGCTGGACCGGCTAACGGCCATGAGGGGTTGTTCGTCACCCCCGAAACATGAAAGCCCCCGGCGGGAGCGGCTTTCACGGTAACCCGACTAACGCGCTTCTTCTCTGCGTCTCTGCGTCTCTGCGTCTCTGCGTGAGATTCTTCAAGATGTCTCACGCAGAGACGCAGAGACGCAGAGATAGTGACCCGTCACGCTCGGGTAACCCGCCCGCGAGACCTCGTCGCGGCTGAAGCCGCTCCCACGCACGCCGTTCATCTTCCGGAGAGTCTGCTGTCCCTTCCTCAACCAAGGCGCCCGTCGTAGCCTGGATGGAGCGCAGCGCAATCCAGGTCCCCACGGCAATCTGCGAATCTCGGGTGTATCTGCGAAGTCGCTCCCGGATTCCGCTGCGCTCCATCCGGGCTACGGGTCGGTCGCAGCGACTACTTGCCTGCTCTCTCCAGCGGTGTCGCGCATCTGTCGGGCGCTTCAAAGCTGCCCGGCCGCCCTCGCCAACCACAACCTTGCCACCCCGGACAGCAGCGCCGCCTGCGCCCAAGATCGCCGGTACGGACCTGGATGCCACCCGAGTGGCCCGCGGCGACCGGGACGTGAGGCCCGACCCGAACTCCCCCAAGCGCCGTTGCCCCCGCGGTCCCCGACCCGCGCAACAGTGTCCGCCGCGCGGCACCGAAGCGCTTGTGTATTGCCACCGCTTTTGAGGTAGGATTGACGATGTCAGACAACGAGAAACCAATGGAACAGGACGCACCCCAACGTCGGATACTGCTCGCGGTTACCGGTCTCTCCCCGCAGATCGTGACCGAGACCCTCTATGCCCTGGCGGTCCAGGCGCAACCCCGCTGGGTCCCCACCGAGGTCCATCTGGTGACCACGGTGGAGGGCGCGGAGCGTGCCCGCCATAGCCTGCTCTCCGCCGATCTGGCGTGGTTCGCGCGCCTGCTCGCCGACTACGGGCTGCCGCCCATCGCCTTTACCGAGTCCCAGATCCACGTCCTGGAGGACGCCGAGGGCGCGCCGCTGCCCGACATCCGCACCCCCGCCGACAACGACCAGGCCGCCGACCAGCTCACCGAATTGGTGCGCCGCTTCACCGCCGACCCCGACACCCAGGTCCACGCCTCCATCGCCGGCGGGCGCAAGACCATGGGCTACTACCTGGGCTATGCGCTCTCGCTGTTCGGCCGCCCCGGGGACCGCCTGTCCCACGTCCTGGTCTCCGAGCCCTTCGAGTCCACCTGGGACTTCTTCTACCCGACCCCGTACAGCCGCATCATCCAGACCCGCGACCACAAGCTGGCCGACACCGCGCAGGCGCGGGTGATGCTCGCCGAGATCCCCTTCGTGTCGCTGCGCCACGGGATGCCGCCGGGCCTGCTGGAGGGCAAGTCGAGCTTCGGCGAGGCCGTCGCCGCCGCCCGCGCCGGGCTGGGGGCGCCGGAGTTGGTCATCGACTACGGCAGGCGTTTGAACTGCGCCGCCGGCCGGGAGATCCGTCTCGCCCCCACCCAACTCGCCTTCATCGGCTGGATGGCCCGCCGCCGCCTGCGGGGCGACCCGCCCCTGCCCTGCCCCCTGCCCGACCATCCGGACGGCCCCTGCGCGGCCGAGTATCTCGCCGAATACCGGGCCGTGATCGGCGCCATGGGCGATGACGAGCGCACCGCCGGGCGCCTCGCCGACGGCATGGACCGCGCCTTCTTCACCGAGGTCAAGTCACGGCTCTACGGCACGCTGCGCCAGACGCTCGGCATCGGGCGCAAGCCGTACCTGATGGATGGTGATGGCAGACCGCGGCGGTACGGGTTGGCGTTGGGGGTGGGGCAGATTCGGTTTGTCACGCCCGGGGCGGGTGCTTGATTGCGGTTTCCGTCATTTCGGAAGGCATACGGGCATCCAGGCGAGCGCACTCAGGGGCGCTGGTTATGTTTCAGAAGGCATCACAATAGGAGAAGGTGCTTATGATCATTGACGCATATTTATTCGACGCAACGTCTATCCAGACGTGCATCTGCATTCGTCTCACGCAATCACGCCGATCATGGGCAGCGCTGACCTCCGACGACCGCCAAGCCGTCGCTGCAATCGCACGTAATGCCAGCATTTAGCCGGCACCTTCGCTTCCTAACCTTCGCGAGGACAGCCAAATGACAAGTCCAGTTCTCCCCCCCTACCGGCGTTTGAGCCCGCCAGACACATGCGAATGCTGGGCAATCCCCATGCAAATCGTCACACCGCTCTATGGCGGGGGCGCAAGCACGCGCCAAGTCGACGAGCAAACCCCGGTCCGCGCCTCCTCGATCCGGGGACAACTACGCTTCTGGTGGCGGGCGCTCTACGGCGGAGTCTACAGGGACGCGAAGGGGCTCTACCAGCGTGAGCGGGAGCTTTTCGGTGGTCTGGGGAAGGACCCCAAGGATATGGCTCGGTCGCAGGTCAACTTGGCCGTGCATGACATTCGGCGGACAGCGATTGACAACAGTGACGTGGCATTCTCCGACAAGGCCGGATATGCCCTATGGGCTGCCCGCGCGACGACGCAGGGGGACAGGCAGCCACCGGCGGAGCGTTGGGCAGCAGGTCTGACCTTCACGTTGGTCGCTCGGCTCATGGAAGGACGGGACGCGGCGAGGGACCGCCTTGAGGTCGAGCGAACGCTGCGGACATGGCTGCTTTTCGGCGGTATCGGCGGGCGCACGCGACGCGGTTGCGGGGCGCTTGGGATTGCCGACGCGACCGCCCGCGATCAATGGCTACCCGAGTCTCTCGATCCAGGGAAAGTCCGTGCATGGCTTTCGCCGGAAAAGTCCGCGAGTCAGGGGTTTCCGTCGCTGGACGGCGCACGACTGTGCATCGGCCGCTCTCAGGCTGCTGCGGGAGCTTGGTACGATGCCATAGGTTGGCTGCGGGACTTTCGGCAAGGGACTCATCCATCTAGAACCGATATCACCGACCGGGGCGCCTTTGCCCGGCAACGGCCCTCCCTTGCGACCGGCAACGCCGGTCGGCCCGGGCGGTCACGTTGGCCGGAGCCGGATCTCATCCGCCATACGTTTTCTGCCTTCGACCATACCGCGCTGATCCCTAAGGACCCAAAGAGCTGGCCGCGGACGCAGTTCGGACTGCCCATCCAGTTCCGTTTTCAGAACAAGGACCGGACCGGCAATTTCCTCGCGAACCGGCCCCCAAAGCCCGGGGCACTGGGATGGGAGGAGGGAGGGAAACTACATCAGCGGCTCTCAAGCCCGCTGATCGTAAAGCCGGCACAGGATCGTAAAGGCCAATTCGTGGGCGTCGCGTTGTGGCTGAGTCGCACGCTGCCACCCTCGTCGATCGTGGGGGTGCAGGAAGGAAAGCACCTGAGAAACCCGGCATTGATAACTCAGATGCCTCTAGATCCGCTTTTTAGTCCCTTGGAAGGCAAAGCAAGCACGCAGGACGCCTTCATGGATTGGCTGGAAACCGCACATCACCTGACCGGAGGCAGATTATGAGCCACACCTTGCTTCTCGTCGCCATCGGGCCGGTACAGCAGTTCATTGGACAGGCGCGCCGTATGCGGGATCTTTGGTTTGGGTCACACTGCGTATTCCACGCCTAAGTGGACACCGATTCCACGGCAAACTGGACACCCAGTCCGCCGGAAACTGGACACTGATTCCAGGGCAACCTGGACACCTGTTCCAGGGCAAGTTGGACACCTGA
>Ga0247841_10008192_pt1 | contig 15175 bp, 14 predicted proteins | sample LaCruzMarch2015__2_FD_192410 | JGI IMG/M metagenome (GOLD analysis project Ga0247841, IMG submission 192410) | Freshwater microbial communities from meromictic Lake La Cruz, Castile-La Mancha, Spain - LaCruzMarch2015_18m | ecosystem: Environmental > Aquatic > Freshwater > Lake | place: Spain...
GGGAGGTCTACGACAAGGTGGACTTGCCGCTGGGCGTAACCCCGGTTGGACCCGGCTGACCAGCACCCCAATCGTGCTACACAAATGGAGCGCAATGGCTTTCCACTGAAGGTGCGCACGGCGCACCTACGCCAATGGTCCGGGCAATTGCGTCAGGTGGTACCAGGGCCCACGTAGGGTGGAATGTGCCAGCGGTTCCGCCTTATCCTAAGTCCCGCGGTCGACCGGCTGAAGCCTCGACCTCCGGTCTCCTCGCGGCCGGAACGACGAGCGACACCCCCTGGACTGGAGGCTCACACCGCCGCGGGACCCGGCCGCAAGGAGCTGGGGACCGCCCCCCTACCCCTGCACCAACAGATTACGCAGTTCGATGATCGCCGCATTGGCGCGGGAAATGTAGGACGCCATCACCAGTGAGTGGTTGGCGATGGGCCCGAACCCGGTGCCGTTGAGGATCGCCGGGCTCCAGATGGGCTTCTGGGTGTTTTCCAGCTCGCGGATGATCTGCTTGAGCGATACCAGCGCGTTCTTGTCCTGAAGCACCGGGGCGAAGTCTATCTCCATCGCCTTCAGGCTCTGGAGCAGGGCCCAGGTGTAGCCGCGGGCCTCGAAGAAATAGTCATCGATCTTGAGCCAGGGGGTCTTGGTCCGCGTCTGCTCCGGGACCGGCTTCGACTGGCGGGCATTGGGGTCACCCGCCAGCGCGGTAGCGAGCTGGGCCTGACCCACGGCATAGGACAGCCGCTGCCCCAGGCTGCCGAGGCGCTTGCTGACCACCTGCAGGTAATCGGTCAGATTGTCCGCCCGCGCGAAGAACTGGCCGTCATATTGCTGGTTGTCGGAGAGCCGCACCAGATAGCGCTTCAGCGACGCGACGCCGTCGCGGTATTCCGATTCCGACGACGGGAAGATCCAGGACTCGGAGTCGTAGTTGAACTTGGGCTCGGCCACCTGGAGATCGGCATCCTCAACCGATTGGGTCTGGGCGCGGGCGAAGTCGTTGCGCAGCGAGCTGGTGAGGTCGCGCAGCTCGGTCAGGACGCCGAATTCCCAGTTGGGGATATTGTCCAGGTAGAGTCCGGGAGGGCTGATGTCGTTGGTCAGGTAGCCCCCGGGCTTATTCAGCAGCACCTCGGTGATGCCGATGGCGGTCGCGGTGGTCAGACTGCCGGGTACCAGCTTGGCCGGGTCGTTGCCCACCAGCTTGAGGGCATTTTCCCTGACATCGAACCCGCCGGGCGAGCGGGACCAGTAGACGCCGAGGACGACGATGACCACCAGATAGGTGACCACAAAGAGCCCCAGGGTCCACCACAGGCCCTTCTCTTTCCAGGTACGGGGGTCGTAAAACGCCACCACCTTGGTGACGGTCTCAGTCAGGCGCGGGGCTCGGGGAAATCGTTGATCCATTTGGAACTCCTGTGTTTCAGGTCAAGACGGTTGAGGACGGGGACTCGATCGAGGGAGCCGGCGGCACCGGGGAGGGGGCCGCGGCCGACTCGATATCCGCAACCGCCTTATGTGATAGCGGTCGCGGCGAGTCTCAAGCGAGGGGGGTTGAGCTGGCGGACTGGCGGCCGAGGGCCGGGCAAGCACAGCGCAGTCCACCAGCGGCGGCGCGCAAGTCGGGGGACTTCGCAACCAGCTACCGCAGGGCCGATCGGTCGGAGGCGGAATAGCGGCGGCCTGCGCGAAACCTGGTGCCAAACCGTCGGCCGCCTAACGGCCGGCCGGTGTCGGGGCGGTCGCGGTCGGCTGCTGCTTGGCGGGGCCCTTGAGCAGCGCATCGAGCCGGTCGATCTCGGCGCCCAGGCCCGCGGGCAGCGCCGACCTGACCAGCCGCAGCTTGTCCATGACACCCGCCGCGAGGTCCGGTCTGTCCTTGGCGATGAATGACTTGGCCTGGTCGATCCATTCCTGCGCCTTGGCGGTGGTGACCTCGGCCAACCCGGTACCCCGGATCAGGGCCGAGTCGGCAACCGCCCTGACCTTGTCGGCAGCGGTCGCGCTCGCCTGCGAGACCGCACCAGTCACCGACGCGGTGGCCTGCTCGGTGACGGTCCTGGTCGCGTCCTTGCCAAGGCCGATGGCACGCTCGATCAGGCCCGGCTGAGCCTGCGGGGCCGTCCCCGCGGTGCCTGCTGGTCCCTTGGGCGGCTCGCCCTGATCGCAGGCGCCGAGCATCAGGGCAGCGGCGCCGACGAGGCCGAACCGAAGCGCCTGGTTCATGGGCCTCTGACCGGTCGATTGACGTCGATTGACTTTCATGTACAGCCCTTGTTGTGGATGCGGCGTGGATTATAGCCTTCGCACCTGATATCCGGACAGGCGCCTGGTGTAGGGGCGGGGTTGAAACCTGCGCCTTGGTTCCGGCGATCACGTCCGAGGGCTATATTATCGTGCGAATCAGGGTAATCCAGGGCCGCTGACGAAAACCTGTCCGGCCTTGTCAGCGAACAGTCAGGAGCAGCGCCGCGTAGACGGCCAGATCGGCAGGAGAGTAGCAGCAGAAGGTGACCTCCCGGATCCCCGGATGCCGCGGCAGGGCGGCGCGCACGGTGTCGACGGCGATGGGGGCGGCGGCGGCGATGGGGTAGCCGTAGATGCCGGTGCTGATGCTCGGGAAGGCCAACGAGCGCACCCCGGCCGCCGCGGCGACCTCGAGCGAGCGGCGGTAACAGGCGGCGAGCAGGTCCGGTTCGCCCGCGGTGCCGCCGTGCCAGACGGGGCCGACGGTGTGGATGACGTAGCGGGCCGGGAGCCGGTAGCCGCGGGTGAGCCGCGCGTCACCGGTCGCGCAGCCGCCCAGCGTCAGGCACTCGGCCAGCAGTTGGTCCCCGGCGGCGCGGTGGATGGCCCCGTCCACGCCCCCGCCGCCCTGGAGCGAGCCGTTGGCCGCATTGACGATGGCGTCGACCGCGAGCGTTGTGATGTCGGCCGCGATGGCCTTGAGTGTCGCCGGCATGGTTCCCGAACTCCGCTGCGCGCAAAGTGACTCAAGACTATACCAGAGGCCCGCCGGAACACATCGCCTCCCCCAGGCGCTGCCCCATCGGTTAGCATTGGGGGAGTTCGCGCCGCGGCGGCGCACGGACCCCAGATCAACCCTTGGCCAGGCAGAGCAACCATGAGCGAATCCACCCCAGCAGAGAACCCCGGCCAGACCCAGGCCCCTGCCCCAAGTCAAACCCAGGACATCAGCACCGAGATTGCGATCATCGGCGGCGGACCCGGCGGCTACACCGCGGCCTTCCGCGCCGCGGACCTCGGCAAGCGCGTGGTCCTGATCGAGCGCTACGGCGCCTTGGGCGGGGTTTGTCTGAACGTCGGCTGCATCCCCTCCAAGGCCCTGCTGCACACCGCCGCCATCATCGAAGAAGCCAAGGCCCTGGGCGTGATGGGCGTGACCTTCGCGCCCCCCGCCATCGACCTCGATAAGATGCGCGCCGGCAAGGAGCAGGTGGTCACCCGGCTCACCGGCGGGCTGGCCGCGCTCGCCAAGCAGCGCAAGGTCCAGATCCTGACCGGCAGCGCGCGTTTCGAGGGCCCGCGACGCCTCAGCGTCGAGACCCGGGAGGGCCGGGTCACGGTCAACTTCAACCAGTGCATCATCGCCTGCGGCTCCAGCCCGGTGCGCATCCCCGGCTTCCCCCACGAGGACCCGCGGGTGATGGACTCCACCGGGGCCCTGGAAATCCGGGACATCCCGGGGCGCCTGCTGATCGTCGGCGGCGGCATCATCGGTCTGGAGATGGCGAGCGTCTACGCCGCGCTCGGCTCGCGCATCGATGTGGTGGAGCTGCAGGACCAACTCATCCCCGGCTGCGACCTCGATCTCGTGCGGGTGCTGGAGAAGGTGGTCAAGCCGCGCTACGAGCGCATCCTGCTGGAAACCAAGGTCGCGCGCATGGACGCCGCCGCCGCGGGCATCAAGGTCGTCTTCGAGGGCAAGCACCCGGGGGAGGAAACCTACGACCGGGTCCTGGTCGCGGTCGGGCGCCGCCCCAACGGCAAGTCGATCAACGCCGAGGCGGCCGGCGTCACCGTAGACGCCCAGGGCTTCATCCCGGTCGACGGCCATATGCGCACCAATGTGCCCAACATCTACGCCATCGGCGACGTGGTGGGCAACCCCATGCTGGCCCACAAGGCGACCCACGAGGCCAAGGTCGCGGCCGAGGTCATCTGCGGCCTGCCCGCCCTGTTCGATCCGCTCACCATCCCCTCCGTCGCCTACACCGACCCCGAGATCGCCTGGATGGGACTGACCGAAACCGAGGCCAAGAAACAGGGCATCGCCTATGAGAAGGGCGTCTTCCCCTGGGCCGCCAGCGGCCGGGCGCTCGGCATCCACCGCGAGGAAGGCCTGACCAAGCTCCTGTTCGACCCCCAGACCCACCGCATCCTCGGCGCCGGCATCGTCGGCGTGAACGCGGGTGAACTGATCGGCGAGACCGTGCTGGCGCTGGAGATGGGCGCCGACATGGAGGACATCGGGCTCACCATCCACCCGCACCCGACGCTCAACGAGACCATTGGCCTCGCCGCCGAGATGGCCCATGGGTCCATCACCGACCTGATGCCGCCGAAGAAGCGCTGACCCGACCGGGGCGCTTGGGGCGCCCCGGTTTGACTTGGAGGCCATTCATGCAGACACCGCTGCGCACTATCGAGGCGCTGCTGCCACGGCTCTCCATCGGCGAAAAGGCGCAACTGCTGCAATGGATTGCGCTCGACCTGACAGGGGCCGCGCCCGGTATCGACGCGACCCCAGGTATCTGCGGCGGCGAAGCACGGATCATCCGCACCCGGATCCCGGTGTGGGTCTTGGAGCAGGCCAGACGCCTGGGCGCGACCGAGGCCGGACTCTTGGCAAGCTACCCGACCCTGAGGGCCGAGGACCTTGCGAACGCCTGGACCTATGCCCTACTCCACGGGGCCGAGATGGATCGCGCGATTGCGGAACAATTGAACAGGGGCGACGCGAGGTAGATCGTGACAAAACTCCGTGACCAGGACCACCCCATCGCCCATGCCGCGAAAGACGACAGCGGACAATGGCGAACGCCCCACGCGCTGGAGGAGCACTTGACCGGGGTGGCTCGGCTCGCGGCTTCGCACGCCCGCACCTTTGGTGCAGACGATTGGGCAGCCCTCGCCGGCCTGTGGCATGACCTGGGCAAGTTCCTCCGGGCGTTTCAGGCCTATATCCGCAACGCCAGCGGTTTCGAGGCGGAGAACGCCCATATCGAGGGTATCGGCAAACGGGTCGATCATTCCACGACCGGTGCGGTTCATGCCGTGGCGGAGTTGGGCGAGGGCGCCGGTCGACTGCTGGCCTACCTCATTGCCGGGCACCATGCCGGGCTACCCGATTGGAACGGCGATAACGGGAGCCTGTTCCAGCGGTTAGCTGCGGCGCGAAAGAAAGAATGGCTGCAGGAAGTCCTGGACCAGCAGCCCTCACCGGCTATCCTACGAGGCCAGTGCCCAAGCAGCCGCCCGAAGGGCAGCAGGGATGACTTGCACGTCTGGCTGCGGTTGTTGTTCTCCTGCCTGGTGGATGCGGACTTCCTCGACACCGAAAACTACATGAATCCGGAACAGGGCCGTCACCGCACCAGTTATCCGCCGGTTGCGGACTTGCTTGATCGTTTCACCGTCCACATGGAAGGACTCGCCGCCCAGGCGACACCAAGCGCGGTCAATCGCCTGCGGGCCGATGTGCTGAACCAGTGCATCGCGCACGCGGGCACGGCAAGGGGCAACGGGCTCTATTTCGGCAATGCACCCGCTCACAAGCTGTTCGACCTTGTCCGGATCACGCGCAAGGACAAGAGCGCGCCGGCTCGGAGCATCGAGGATTACCACCTGCCTCCACTGTCGGCCGGGCGGCTTGATGAGTTCCCCGGCGTCGAATTGCAGATCCTCTGCTGAAGGAGTCCATACCATGACCGACTGGAAAGACCACATCGTCGTCCACCCCGAGATTCTGGTCGGCAAGCCCATCATCAAGGGCACCCGGATCTCAGTTGAACTCATCATGGACCGTCTGGCCGACGGTTGGACGCTGGAGGACATCACGGCCGCCTACCCCCGCGTGACACGCAGCGATGTGCTGGCCGCCATCGCCTTCGTGACCCAGGTGTTCCGTGAGGAGGACTATGTGGCGACCCGGATGGCGTCTGCATGAGACCGCGCTGGCTGCTCAACGAAAATTTCCCCACGCCGTCCGTGACGCGCCTTCGGGCCCGCGGCTGGGACTTCATCGCCATTGCGGAGCTAGCGCCGTCGGCAAAGGACCCGAAGGTCCTGGCGCGCGCCCACACCGAGGGACGCTGGCTCGTCACCTTCGATCGTGACTACGGCGAATTGATATTCAGTCGCCGCCTGGCGGCACCCCCGGTGGTGCTCCTGTTGCGAGTCCCTTCGTACCGCCCGGAGGAGCCCGCGGACTGGCTTGAATTGCTGTGTTCGCAAGGACTGCTTGTACCGGGTTACTTCCACATCTTCGACGGGCAAAAGGTTCGCGGTGACCAATGTGTGGTAGTGTTGAAGATTTAGCATCATCGTGAGGAGCGATCATCCGGTATGGACGAGCTGACACCATCAGACCTCAAAACCATCCTTCACTCCAAGCGCGCCAACCTCTATTACCTGGAACATTGCCGGGTACTGGTCAACGGCGGCCGGGTGGAATATGTCACTGACGAAGGGAAGCGGGCGCTATACTGGAACATCCCTATTGCCAATACGACTTGTCTGCTGCTCGGGACTGGCACCTCCATCACCCAGGCAGCAATGCGCGAACTGGCCAAGGCCGGGGTGCTGGTCGGTTTCAGCGGCGGCGGCGGTACCCCGCTCTTCAGCGCCATCGAGCGCGATACCGACATCATTTGGTTCTTGCCCCAAAGCGAGTACCGTCCCACGGAATACCTTCAGGCCTGGGTGCGTTTCTGGTTCGACGACGCGCGTCGCCTCGCCGCGGCGAAGGCGATCCAGCGCTTACGTCTGACGCGGATTCGTGACCTCTGGCTAACCGACCGCACCCTGGCCGGCAGCGGTTTCGCGATCGACGCCAGCCGTCTGGACCCCTTGCTGCAACGTTCACTGGAGGGCGTGGCGGCGGCGGTCGATGTCACCGCCCTACTGACCGAAGAAGCGCGTTTGACTAAACAGCTCTTTAAGTTGGCCGTCCAGGCCGTTGGCTACGGCGATTTCGTACGCGCCAAGCGTGGCACTGGGACCGATCCGGCTAATCGCTTTCTCGACCACGGCAACTATCTCGCCTATGGCCTGGCGGCCACGGCCACCTGGGTGCTTGGCCTGCCGCACGGGTTGGCGGTACTCCACGGCAAGACGCGACGTGGCGGTCTGGTGTTCGATACCGCGGACTTGATCAAAGACGCGACCATCCTCCCCCAAGCCTTTATCTCAGCGATGCACGGGGACGATGAGCAGACCTTCCGACGCTGCTGTATCGAGTCCCTCACCCGTACCGAAGCGCTCGACTTCATGATCGACTCGCTCAAGAGCATTGCTGACGAACTGACGGACGCCACGCGATGAACGTCATGCTCATTTCGCAGTGCAGCAAGAACGCGCTCACCGAAACCCGTCGCATCCTTGACAATTTCGCCGAGCGGCGCGGCGACCGCAGTTGGCAGACGGCCATCACCAAACAGGGATTGGAGACCCTGCACCGCCTGCTGCGCAAGACCGCCCGCAAGAACACGGCCGTGGCCTGTCTCTGGATCCGCGGCAAGGATCATAGCGAACTGATCTGGGTGGTCGGCGATAATCGCCGCTTCAACGCCGACGGCGGCACCCCCACCAATACCACGGAGCGGGACGTGCTGCGTGCCGGTGATGAGAATGACTGGCACCATGCCGCAGACATCCAGTTGCTCGCCGCACTCGCCGCCCTGTTTCATGACCCGGGCAAGGCGAACGAGGCCTTCCAGAAAAAGCTCACGAACAACAAACCCATGGCGGACGCCTACCGCCATGAATGGATCTCGCTGCGCCTGTTCGCGGCCTTTGTCGGGCAGGACGACGATCGCCAATGGTTGCAACGCCTGGTCGAATTCGCAAGCAATCCCACCGCGGACTTGCGGACCCGGTTAGTGCGCGACGACTTAAAGCAAAAACCATCGGCCCCACTGACAAAACTGCCACCCCTCGCGCAGGCCGTGGGTTGGCTGATCCTCACCCATCACCGAATGCCCGCCAACCCCGAGTACGACGCCGGTCTCAAGGCGAAGGAACTGAAAGAAAGTCAAAAGAGCATCAACGCCGAGTGGTGCGGTAGCCGCGACGATGCCAGCCCAAAGGACAAGCTTGCTTGCTGGACCTTTCGCCACGGCCTCCCGTTCGCCAGTCGTCACTGGTGTGCGCGTGTCAGCCGGACCGCCCAAGCCATGCTGTCCCGCCCCGCGCTATTGGCCGACGGGTGGCTGGATAACCCGTACGTGCTGCACCTGTCGCGCCTGGCGCTGATGCTGGCGGACCACTACTACTCCAGCCAACCCACCGATGCACGCTACGGGGATGCGGCATTTCCCCTGTACGCCAACACCGAAAGAAAAACCGGTAAGGTGAAGCAGCGCCTGGACGAGCACCTGATCGGTGTCGAGGTCCATGCCTCCCGCATCGTGCGCAGCCTGCCGCGTATGGAACAGCAATTGGCACGGATCGCCCGTCACAAGGGGTTTCGGCAACGCTCGCAGGACGCACGCTTCCGGTGGCAGGATCGCGCCTTTGACCTGGCGCTGAGTCTGCAACCGCGCGCCGCAAAGCAAGGCTTCTTTGGGGTCAACATGGCCTCGACCGGCTGCGGCAAGACGCTGGCCAACGGCCGGATACTCTACGCCCTGTCGCATCCCCAACTCGGCGCCCGCTTCAGCATCGCCCTGGGACTGCGCACCCTGACCCTGCAAACCGGCGACGCCTATCGCGAGCGCCTGGGGCTCGGTGCGGAGGATATGGCCGTTCTCGTGGGCGGCGGCGCCATCCGTGAACTGCACGAACACCACCGGGCATTGGAGCAGGCCGGTTCCGAATCCAGCGTGGACCTGTTCGCGGAACAGGACTATGTGCACTTTGAAGGCAGCCTGGAAGACGGCCCACTCAACCGCTGGTTGCAGCAAAGCCCCGATGCCCAACGGCTGCTCAACGCACCGATCCTCATCTGCACCATCGATCATCTGATGCCGGCCACCGAGGGCACCCGCGGCGGACGGCAAATCGCCCCGATGCTGCGCCTGATGAGCGGCGATCTGGTACTCGATGAACCGGATGATTTCGGCCTCGAGGACTTGCCCGCGCTCACCCGCCTGGTGCATTGGGCCGGCCTGCTCGGCGGCCGTCTGTTGTTGTCTTCCGCAACGCTCCCGCCCGCCCTGATCGAGGGATTGTTTCAGGCGTATCGGGAAGGGCGGCGGATCTATCAAGACAACCGCGGCGAACCCGGGCAAGAACGCCCGATCTGCTGCGCCTGGTTCGACGAGTTCTATGCCGATGCCGGGGACCATGCGACGGACGAGGGCTTCGCGGCGGCCCATCACGCCTTCGTCGATCGACGGCTGGAGAAGCTGGCGAGGGCCGAACGGCGCCGCCGGGCCCTCATCTACCCCCTGCCCATCGCCATGGGACAAACCCGCGAGGCCATCTGCCTGGCCCTGGCCGTCTCCCTGCGTGATCAGGTCACTGCACTGCACGCCGCCCACCATCGCCCTGACCCGCAGACGGGCAAGCGCGTGAGCTTCGGCCTGATCCGCATGGCAAACATCGACCCGCTGGTCCTGACCGCCCAAGCCCTTTATGCGCTGGGCGCACCCGCGGATCAACGCATCCACTTGTGCGTCTATCACTCCCAGCACCCGCTGCTGGTGCGCTCCGGCATCGAGCGCCGTCTGGACCGCCTGCTCAACCGCAAGGACGAGGATGCGATCTTTCTGGACCCCGACCTGCGCGGCTGGCTGCACGATCACCCTGAACCGGATCAGGTCTTCGTCGTCATCGCCACCGCGGTGGCCGAGGTGGGCCGGGATCACGACTACGACTGGGCCATCGTCGAGCCTTCGTCGATGCGCTCCATTATCCAACTCGCCGGCCGGGTGCGTCGGCATCGCACCGGCCCCTGCGCGACGCCCAACATCCACCTGCTCCAGACCAACTGCCGCCACCTGGAACGGGGCGCCCGGGAACCCGCCTACTGCCGTCCCGGGTACGAGTGTGACGGGTTTCCCCTGGACCGGCATGGCCTCGCCGACTTGCTGACCGAGGCTCAACTGACCGTCATTGACGCCTCACCGCGCATCCGGGAGCGCACCCCCCTGCTGCCCCGCGAGAATCTGGCCGATCTGGAGCACGCCTGCCTGCGCGCCCTGATGTTGGGCGACCACGGGGACGGTGAGCAACAGGTCAACCCGGTGCATCTGTGGTGGACGACCCGGGCCGCGCTCACCGGCGAACTTCAGCGCACCGACCCCTTTCGCAAAGACCCCCAGGGACGCCGGCGCTATGGCCTGCTGCCTGACGATGATGGCGCGATCGAGTTCCGGCGCTTCCAGGACGACGGCTCAACCAAGGCAGTCAATGACTTAAAACACGACCTCGACCCCCAACCAGGCCCCCGGATCAGCTTCTGGGGCGAGCCTGATTACGGCGCCGCCCTGGAGGCCCTCGCCGAGGCTCTGGGTCTGGAGACTCCCGCCTGCGCCCGAAAATTCGGCACCCTGGACTTGCCCGAAAAGGGCTGTGATCAAGGCTGGTACTACCACCAGGCGCTCGGCTTCAGTCGCTTTAACTAATCCCGCGCGACCTCTGCGCCAGTGGACGAACTGGCGGCGAGCGCCCGTCGCCTCGGTGCCGTCTTCCACGCTGCCTATGCGGCAGTGAACGCTGATATTATCCGTATAACCAGTAAGTTGCCTTTTCTGAGCTGCCTCTTCTTCCGCCGTTTCGGAGACGGCAGTGCGCCTCAGTATGCCACTGCCGCAAGGTTTCAGGGTTCTTGACTTTTCTAAGAAGGAGGACTACCGTTTGTCAATAATGTTTTTATAAAACCTGTAAGTTGCCTGGCGTCTATATTTTTGGAGATATTATGGCCACGCCTTCAGCCCCCCCGCCTGATGCCCCTCGCATCCGGGCTCTCATCGACGGATTTCTTCAAGAACGGCTCAAGACCAGACTGGACGCCTGCAAAGACGACGACAAGCGTCAAGCCTTGCTGGACAGCCACCAGCCCGAGACCTGGATCGCCGACGCTGCCCACCGCGTCGGCCAGATCCAACAAGTCACCCATGGGCTCAAGTACACCCATCCGGACGCCCGCGGCACCAGTCTCAGCAGTCAGGGCAACCCCGCGGCCGGGGACGCGCTGGTCGGCACCCACACCTTGAACGGCAGCGGCGTCCCCGATGTGGTGGGTAATGCCGCCGCCCTGGACGTGCACAAGTTCCTGCGCCTGGACGCGGACGGCAAGACCCTCCTGGCCCGAGCCATCGACGCCGATCCGGCATTAGCGGCGGCGCTGACCGACGATGTCGAACAGGCCCAAGCCTGGATGGCCGCCTTCGCCGGACTCGGCGGACCCAAGGACGAGCCGAAGTCCCACACACTCGCCAAACAGATCTATTGGCCCCTGGACGACGGGGAATACCACCTGTTGTCCCCCCTGTTTCCCACCAGCCTGGTGCATCGGGTCTGGTCCACGATCCGCGAAGACCGCTTCTCCGACACGGCCAAGGCCGCCCGCGAGGCCCGGCGCAACCAGCAGCCCCACCCCCACGGATTCCGCGAATACCCGGATTTCGCCATCCAGAACTTCGGCGGTACCAAGCCGCAAAACATCAGCCAACTCAACAGCGAACGCTACGGCGAGAACTATCTGCTCGCCTCAATACCGCCCAGTTGGCACAGCGATCCGGTCCGGCCGCCGCTCAAGGTAGAGACGGTCTTCGACCACTGGTTCGGCCGCCGGCCGCGTGTCTATGCGCTAACCAATACCCTAGGAAAATTTCTACTTCGCGTGCACGACGTGAATAACGTGGATATCCGCCACAAGCGCGCCGAGTTGGTCGACCTGATCCGCGATGAGCTGGTGCAGTTCGCGGCTGAGTTGCACGAACTGCCGCCTGGCTGGAGTAGCCATGCGGACTGCCGCCTGAACCTGGACGAACGCTATTGGCTCGACCCGCGGCGCGGTCTGGAGGACGCGACATTCGCCGCCGGGCGCACGGCAAGCGAGTGGCGCGACGCCATCTGCGGCCGGTTCGGCAACTGGCTCAATGCCCGTCTGAACAGCGACCGGATTCCGATGGGCGACCCCGAGCACCAGGAATGGAGCACCGTGTTGGACAGCAAACTGCGCATGATGCGCGAGGAGTTGGACCTCGATGACTGACACCGCCGCACTCTTGCTGCTCCCGCGGCTGCGCGTGCAGAACGCCAACGCCGTCTCCGGCCCGCTGACCTGGGGTTTTCCGGCCCCCACCGCCTTTACCGGCTTCGTCCATGCACTGGAGCGCCGGTTGCGCGAACGGTTCGCGGTCGCCTTCGGCGGCGTCGGCATCGTCTGCCACCGCTTCGAGCCGCAGGTGTTCAGCCCCCCGGGGCGCCGCAATCAGGTGCTGCGCCTGACACGCAACCCGGTCTATGCCGGCTGGAAGAAATTCGTCGACCAACCGGCCGCCATCGTCGAGGAGGGCCGCACCCATCTGGACCTCAGCCTGCTGATCCAAGTCCGCACCGACTTGGATCAGGATGACCGTGACGAACTGATGCAGGCCTTACCCACCGCGGTTCACTCCATGCGCCTGGCCGGCGGCAGCATCCTGCCCGGCTATGACCAGCGCCAGGAACCCGCCTGGATCAAGTGGTACGACGCCGCCAAGGACAACGCCAAGGCATTCGGCAAGCTGCGCCGGCGCCTGCTGCCCGGCTTTGCCCTGGTGCAGCGGGACGATCTGCTGGCCGCGCGTTTGGCTGAGATTCGCGTGGATCAAACCGACGCCACCGCCCTGGATGCGCTGCTGGACCTCTCCCGGCTCAACATCGAATCCACCGCACCGGACCCCGATAAGCCGCAAGCAGTGCAATGGCAGGTCCGCAAGCGCCCCGGCTGGCTGGTCCCCCTCCCGGTCGGCTATGCCGCCCTTTCTCCCCTCTACCCGCCCGGCACCGTGCGCAATACCCGCGACAATGAAACCCCCTTCCGCTTCGTCGAGAGTCTCTATTCGCTTGGCGAATGGCTAAGCCCACACCGAATGACCGAACTGAAGCAGATTCTGTGGCACCTGGAAGCCGACCCCGCGGCCGGACTCTATCGCTGCATCAACCGTTATCCCGACACCATTCCAACCGCCAGTAATGGCATTGCATAAGGAGACCCGCACCATGGCCAAAAACGCCGAGACCGTACTTAAGACCGCCTCCGTCCTCGCCTTCGAGCGCAAGCTGGACCCCTCCGACGCACTGTTCCACGCCGGTCGCTGGGAGGACCGGGATAACGCCGCCCATTGGCCCGCCATCGGACTGCGCGAGAAATCCGTGCGCGGCACCATCTCCAATCGGCTCAAGGCCAAGGACCAGCAGGACTCGGCCAAACTCGATGCCTCGATCCAGTCCCCGAACCTGCAAACCGTCGATGTTTCGACCCTGCCGAATCAGTCTGATACGCTCCAGGTGCGCTTCACCCTGCGGGTGCTCGGCGGGGCCGGCGTACCCTCCGCCTGCAACAATGCCGACTACCAGGCAAAGCTGCGCGCGACGGTGCAGGGCTATGCGGAAACCTCGGGCTTTGCCGAACTGGCCCGACGTTACGCGCATAATCTGGCCAACGGCCGCTTCTTATGGCGCAACCGCATGGGCGCGGAACAGGTCGCGGTCCGCATCCGCCATCTGGAGCAGGGCAAGGAAAGTGGATGCTGGACCTTCGACGCCCTGAGCCTATCCCTGCGCGGTTTCGATGCTGCCGATGCGCCCCCACCCCCGGCGGATGCCGCCGTGGCGGAACTCGCCGCCGTCATCGCCCGGGGTCTGGCCGGATCGGCCTATGTCCTGCTGGAAGTGACCGCCTATGCCCGCATGGGCGACGGGCAGGAGGTCTACCCCTCCCAGGAGTTGATCCTGGACCGGGGCGACAAGCAAAAGGGCCAGAAAAGCAAGACGCTCTATAGCGTCGGCGCCGTCGCCGCCATGCACAGCCAGAAGATCGGCAACGCACTGCGCACCATCGATACCTGGTATCCCGATGAAGGTGACAACCTGGGACCGATCGCCGTCGAGCCTTACGGGTCAGTCACTTCACAAGGCAAGGCGTACCGCCAACCGAAACAACGGGTCGACTTCTACAATCTCCTCGACCGGTGGGTGCTGAAGGACGAGGTGCCCGCCATCGAACAACAGCACTATGTCATGGCGAACCTCATCCGTGGCGGCGTCTTCGGGGACTCGGAGAAGGACTGAACCATGGATCACTACGTGGAGCTACGGCTACTGCCCGACCCGGAGTTCAAGACCACGGTACTCATGAGTGCCTTGTTCGCCAAACTCCACCGTGCCCTCTTTGATGGTAACAGCACAAGGATCGGGATCAGCTTCCCCGGCGTGCGAGCGGACCCGCAACACCCGGGCCTTGGCGACCGTCTGCGCCTGCACGGCACGGCCGCCGACCTGCAGGGACTGATGGCACGCAACTGGCTGACCGGGATGACAGATCACACCGATATCCATGGACCGGCGCCAATTCCGGCGACGGTTAGTCATCGCGTCGTGCGGCGCGTCCAGGTTAAGAGCAGTCCTGAGCGGTTGCGCCGCCGTCTGGCGCGCCGCAAAGGCATTAGTTTAGCCGAGGCATCCCGAGCCATCCCCGAGGATAGGGCAGAACGGCTTGATTTACCTTACGTTACGGTAACAAGTCGAAGCACCGGACAGAGCTTCCGACTGTTTGTCGAACACCTACCGCCCGGCAATCAAGTTGTGGACGGGATCTTCAGCTACTATGGTCTCGCGCCTGCGGCCACCGTCCCATGGTTCTAACCCTTTTGGCTCATGAGGCCAAATGTGTGATGCTTTACTATTAGCCAATAATAATTGATAATGAGGTAACCTATACTAAAATATTTTTGGATCCACGCACATGCTCATTTTCTCACTCGTCGAATTATTG
>Ga0247841_10008193_pt1 | contig 15173 bp, 14 predicted proteins | sample LaCruzMarch2015__2_FD_192410 | JGI IMG/M metagenome (GOLD analysis project Ga0247841, IMG submission 192410) | Freshwater microbial communities from meromictic Lake La Cruz, Castile-La Mancha, Spain - LaCruzMarch2015_18m | ecosystem: Environmental > Aquatic > Freshwater > Lake | place: Spain...
TTCCATACTTCCCGAAATACCGGTTTCCGTCGGCGATTCCCGCACTTTCCACAGGGCTGTTATGGCCAGCACGATGTTTGAGATCATGCAGACATGCAGCCGGGGAATGGTTGATTACGCGATTCTGGGTGGCGCTCAGATTGATATGTACGGGAATATCAACTCCACCATGCTGGGGAAAGATTACTCCAAGCCCATGGTTCGTCTGCCGGGCAGCGGTGGCGCCAACGACTTTGCTTCCCTTTGCTGGCGCACGATCATTATGTCCATTCAGGAAAAAAAGCGGCTGGTCAGCAAACTGGATTTTATCACCGCGCCGGGATGGCTGGAAGGGGGAGATTCACGAGCACAATCGGGATTGCCGCTGGACACCGGACCTTATCGGGTCATTACCAATATGGCCGTTATGGATTTTGAACCGGAAAGCAAATGGATGAGGGTCATCTCGATCAATCCGGGCTATACGTTTGACGACATTCAGAGCAACTGCGAATTTGAATTGCTCAAGGCCCCCAGGATATTTACCACCAAGCCGCCGACGGCGTTGGAACTTAGAGTGCTGCGGGATGAAATCGATCCGAATCGTCAAATTATCGGCCGCTGAGTTGCCGGTCACTCCACGAGCTTGTTCTGAACCGCGTACAGGGTGATTTCCGCGTTGTTTTTCATCTTCATTTTTTCCAAAACGTGGGAGCGGTAAGTGCTGATGGTCTTCACGCTCAGGTTCAGGCTCCCGGCAATTTCCGTAACCGTTTTTCCCGAAGCAATCAGCCGCATGACCTGATGTTCCCGATCGGATAAGGTTTCATGGGGAGATTTTGTCATGTCCGCATCCAGATAGGAAGCCAGCTTTTCCGCCAGCGATGCGCTGATGTAGCGCCCGCCTTGAGAAATTTTACGAATGGCTGAAATAAGCTCGTGTGGCGCAGATGCCTTTGTCAGATAGCCGGCTGCACCTGCTCTCAATGCCCTGATGGCGTACTGCTCTTCGGGATAAATGCTGAGAATGAGAACGGGAAGTTTGGGATAGTCCGTTTTCAAATCCTTGAGAATTTCCAGACCGTTTTTCCCGGGCATGGATATATCCAGGAGCACGACATCGTATTTTTTCTTTTTGAGGAATTCGAGTACTTCCCGCCCGTTTCCAGCTTCATCTGCGACAACCAGATCCGGTGTTTCCGAAAGAACCTGTTTGAAACCGGCGCGGACAATGGGATGATCGTCAGCAATGAGAATTCTGATCTTTTTTTCCGTCATGACGTTTTTCCTGTCTTTGGCAGAGGAATGCTGATTGTTATGGTAGTACCCTTACCGATTTTTCCGACGATGGCTTCCCTGCCGCCCCAATGATAGACACGTTCGTGAATGCCCAGCAAACCGAACGAATCCGGTTTTCTCAACTGCTTATCGGCAATGCCTTTTCCGTTATCCTTGACAACAAATTCGAGGCGGTCATCGGTTGCCGTCAGGCGAACGCTTACTTTCGTGGCTTTGGCGTGACGCTGCACGTTTGTCAGCGTTTCCTGAAAAATGCGAAATATGGTCGTGGTCAGATCAGGATCGATAACCATATCTTCCGGATTGAAGGATACGTTGCACGCGATACTTGTCCGCCGGGAAAACTCTTCTGCCTGCCAGGCGATGGCGGCCGTCAGGCCAAGATGATCGAGCATACCGGGGCGCAGCCCCATGTAAATACGTTTAACTGTCTGCATGGTCAGTTCAACTAAAGAAGACATGCTCTCCGCTCTGTCCGACAGGATCTTCTGCCCCTCTGGTATCTTGTTTTTCAAAAGGACGATATCAGTATTAAGAGCCGTCAGGAGCTGCCCTAACTCATCGTGAAGCTCACGCGCGATGCGGGTTCTTTCCTTTTCGCGGATCGATTGGAGGTGCGCCGATAATTGGCGCAGTTGATGTCGTGAAAGTTCCAGTTCTGTTGCTGCCCGCTTTCTATCCGTTATATTTTCGTAGGTGATGACCACCCGCCTCTCTTTCAATTGTTTGCCGATTCGGGCAGCGCTGATCATGCATTCGATTTCCGTACCGTCCTTGCGCAGGCAGGGGAACTCCATGCTGGCGATCGGTTGTTTCTCCAGAATGGAATAAAGCTGACCGGCAATTCCTATGTAGTCCTTTTCCGTCCGGTACAAAAGACGGGTGGTACGGCCGATCAGTTCATCGGATGTCCAGCCAAATACAGACTTCACGCCATCATTGACAAATATTATCCGTCGGTCTTGAAGACCGATGACTGCGTGGGGTATGGCTTCCAGGATGGACGCTTCCAGGGCTTCCATTTCGGCAACCTTATTGCGCGCCTGGATCAACTCCGTATTGTCTATTGATTTTTTGATAAGGGACTTATTTTTCACGGCTATACTCTATAACAAATATAAAGCTCAGGCAATTCTTATTTCTGTTAAAAATGTTGGTTAAAAATTGGTTAAAAATGTGTTGACAAAATCAAGCCGGGTATGATGTTCTTTAAACGCAAATCATTAAAAATAAAATCCAGGAGTTCATTTAGCCATGAAAAAAAAGATATTGCTTGCAATCGTTTCTCTTATAGTAATTTTTCTCATTTCGTTGCCCATTACCCGTTATCGTCTGGACGAAAAAATTAACCCTTTGAAACTCCCGACCTCTGCTGCAGATTTAGATTCTTACCTTGCGCAATCAGAATCTAAATTTGGTGATGTAGTTCCCGGAACAGAGAAAAAAATTGTCTGGGCTTCAGCTAAGCAGGAACAGACAGAGTATGCGATTGTTTATATCCATGGCTATAGTGCCTCCCGGCAGGAAGTCGCGCCGCTTATCGATTTAGTCGCCAAAGATTTAAAAGCCAATCTGTTTTATACAAGACTGTCAGGTCATGCCAGAAACCCGGAAGTATTTGCCAATTCTAACGCCAATGACTGGTTAAACGACACAGGGGAAGCTTTCGAGATCGGGAAAAAAATCGGTAAGAAAGTTATTCTCATTGGGACATCAACCGGGTCTTCACTTATATGCTGGCTTGTTAGTCAGGATAAATACCAAAAAGATGTAGCCTCTGTCATTTTAATTTCTCCAAATTTTTATCCGGCAAGCAAGATGACCAAACTATTTCTTTATCCTGCCGGAGTCGGGTTTGCCAAAATGGTCTATGGTAAAGAAAGATCCTGGGAACCGCGAAATGAAGAGGAAGGTAAGTATTGGAATCATAAATATCGCTGGGAAGCGATTACTCCCATGATGGTTCTTGTCGAGCATATCCAGAATATTCCGTATGCAAAAATCAGCGTTCCTGTTCTATTTCTTTATACCGAAAAAGATAAGGTCGTTGATACAATTGAAATTGTAAAAAAATTCGGATTATTTGGAAGCAAAGACAAGAAATTGCTCAATCTCAGCCAATGTAAAGACCATATTATGGCAGGAGATATTATTTCCCCGGATACTACGCCTTTGCTTCGTTCAGAGATTGTTGGATTTATAAAAAAGACCGGTTTCAAGTAGTTACTTTGCTATGCCCCAGAAGCGTCTTGCGTTTTCCGAGAAAATCATTTTCCTGACTACTTTATCCTTTTCCGTGGCCACCAGCATGCGGGAAAGTACTGTTGCCAAAGGATAAAACGGGAAGTCTGATCCGAACATCAGTCTTTCCGGTCCGAGTTCCTTGATCATCTTTCGAATGTTATCGACGCTTTGCCCCTGCACATCCATCCATACGTTCTTGTTTTTCTTCGCGATCACTATGGCCTCCGCGTTCTGCAGGGCGCCAGCATGACAGAAGACGAAGCGAACCCGGGGAAACGCCTCGACCGGTTCAGAGAAATTTTTTATATCCGCGTAGTCCTCGGAGTAGAGCATATTGGCGATGCCCTTTTTCGGTTCCTGCCCGGTGCGCCCGCAGTGGATGAGGACGGGAAGATTGTTTCTCCCCGCAGCCTCGTAACATGGCCAGGCCGCCCTGTCGTTGGGATAAAATCTGGCGAAATTGGGATGCATCTTTACCCCTTTGAGCCCCATGGCTTTATATTCCCCGACCTCTTTTACGGCATTGTTCGAAGTTGGTTTCACGGAACAGCAGACGATAAAGCGATCCTTTTTCCCCGATTTTTCAATCTCACGGAGATACCACTGCGTCATGTCATCGCCAAAGGGCATGCCAGCCTTAATCGGAAAGACCACCGCCTTTTCGATGCGTAGCAGATCCATCTCCGCTAGCAGATTCGGGATGGTGTGTGTGTCTGTCACGCTGCTGCCCAGTGGCGTCATCTGCAGCAGGGTGGTTTTGGTCATTTTCTGCTTGTCTGCCGGCGTCTGGTTCTTGTTCATGTAAACATTCAGTGAAAGCTTATCATCAGGTTCAATATAATATTCAGTCTTAGGGGTTGATCTCTGCAGGTCGGGCTTTAATCCGGCAAGCATGTTCATGGCGAAATGCGTGTGCCCGTCGATGCCGCCATCAAGGCCGTCAACAGTCAGTCTAAGCAGGCCTCGATCGGTCATCTCAAAATAGGGCAGGTCGGTCAGGCCTTGAAATCCGGAATAAATTCTTTTGTTCATCAGCTCCTGGTTGAAAATCTTTTCCGCCCAGGACAGCTCGCTTGATGAAAGAACTGCCGCAGCAGATCCTGCGGCAACTAACGCAGATCGAACAAATTCACGTCTGTTCATATTTTTTTTCATAGGTCACCTCGTATCCCTTCCAGAAAATTATTGGTGAAACTCCAATCCCGAAAGTGAAATCCGGCGCATGCCGGGCGTAGCGCAACGGAATTGGTAAGTTAATGAGACCGAAGCTTCAGAAACAAAGTGCACTGAAGCTTTCAGGTCGAATTATCCCCCAAAACGGAGGGTATGTACCCGCAAAGTGATGGTAAATACCCGTGATTAAACAGCAATGCTCAAAGGGTGAACTTCACGATCAACTTGACCAGACAATTCATCTTCAGTTATATCCATGTCGTAACGGCTTTGCAGGTTAATCCAATAACGCGGCTCCTGGCTGAAATACCTTCCCAATCTCAAGGCAAGTTCTGCATTTACCGCCCTTTTACCATTAACAACATAATTGATACGCATGGCAGTAATTCCTAAATCCTTTGCCAAACGATACTGAGATAGTTTTAATTCATCCAGTAATTCTTTCAAATAAACACCTGGATGCACGGGTTTAATACTTTTTTTTATCATAGCAATTCTCCCTAATGATAGTCAACAATTTCTACTTTTTCAGCATTACCATTTCGCCAAATAAAACATATTCGCCATTGGTCATTAATTCTTATACTCCATTGTCCCTGTCGCTTCCCTTTTAAAGATTCGATGCGATTTGATGGCGGCAATTTTAAATCTTAAATGCTGATTGCGGCATCGATGGCATTTAATTTCATAAAAGCACGCTGTTGAATATAGTGTGAAAATTTTCGTGAAGATTCACGATGAAAAATCTTCTCTGTTTCCCCACAGCGAAATGATATTATCATAATTAGTTAATAAACAATATGGTTATTAATGTCAAGAAAAAGATAGCTGAGATTAATTCAAAACAGTTTCCGTTTTGACCACTCGAATATGACCGAGCTGATCGGTATTGTATCCCAGCACATTCATGATAATATCAACAGGACGCGCTGAACCGGACTGCGCGTGGCGTATTGTTAAATCAACTTTTTTACCGTCTGTATCAAGCGACATTCTTTCGATAAATGGTCTAATATCCTTGGTTATGGTTTTACCTTTGGAAAGTCTCTGGATGTTAAATGATGGAGCCGCCATAAATTTATCCATGTTTTCTTTAATTGCGGACAGGCGATCAGTATCAATATTCGCGGGCAGACGCAGTTCATAGATGAATCCCCGCAGAGATTTTGCCAGATCTTTGGCAGTATAAGAAAGCATCCGCATATCTGATACCTCAATACCATGTGGCAGGGCGGAATTAATTTCAGTGATCAAGGCGTTCAAATCGCCTGAATACTCCCGTGCGGTGATATCCATATATTCATGTTTGCTTTCCATCCCTACCGAAGTGGCTGTGGCAAAGGAGATTTTGGGATGCGGGTGGTAGCCTTCGGAATAACAAAGTTCAATGTGACTACGCCGCAGTGACCGAATCAAGGCCATAGACAGTTCCAAGTGCGAGAAAAAACGGGCGCGGTCAAGTTTGGTAAAGATAAGGCGATATACTTTTGACAGCAAATTCGTCCCGGCATTCGCGGTAACAGGCATTGCCGCGATTGATTTATCAGCGTCCGCCAGTTGTGATGTCTCTGAAAAAATATTTTTTGCTGCGGTGGAATCACAAACCCCGCAGTCTTGACAACTGGCATACCGGCAATCTTCAGTAGCGGAAGAATCTAACGATCTATTTTTTTCCTGGATCAGAAATTCCCGGCTCACACCGCAGTCAATGCTATCCCAGGGCAGGGCTTCACTTGTGCTACGCTCCCGCAGATAATATTCCGGGTCAATGCCCACTTCTTTGATTGCTTCCTGCCAGAGATCGAAACGCAGTATTTCACTCCAGCCGTCAAAGCGGCATCCTTTATGGTAAGCAGCCGCAAGAAGGGTGCCTATATTTTCATCACCACGGGAAAACAATCCTTCCAGCAGGCTCATCCGGGCATCATGCCATTTAACGGTGAGATTTCTTTTTGTAATCCGCTCGCGGATAAAATTCTGTCTTTTGTGAGTTTCGTCGGTAGAAAGCTGACCATGCCATTGGAAAGGAGTGTGCGGCTTGGGAACAAATGTGGAGAGGCTGATCGTTACCTGCCCGCGATTTTTAGCCGCCCGAAGCGCCTGATTGCTCAAATCAATAATTCCTTCCAAATCCGACTGCTGCTCACCGGGCAGACCCAGCATGAAATAAAGCTTGATCGATTTCCAGCCGGCGGTAAAAACTTTATCCACCGTTGCCAGCAAGTCTTCGGCGGTATTACCTTTATTAATGATCTGACGCATCCTATCGGTTCCGGCTTCCGGTGCCAGTGTAAAACTGGTTTTGCGGGTTTTCTTGATTTCATCAATTAGGGCTCCGGTCAGTGATTCGACTCGTAATGAGGGCAGAGCCAATGCTACCCGGCTTGCATAATAACGTTTCATCAGATTTTGAATTAAAGGTTCGATACAGCTGTAATCGCCGGAGCTTAAAGACAACAGCGATATTTCATCATGGCCGGTTGTTTGAAGTGCTTTTTGTGCCATTTCCAGAAGTAATGAGGAGTTTCTTTCACGATAGGGACGCCAAATCATTCCGGCCTGGCAAAATCTGCAGCCGCGTGTGCAGCCACGGGCTATTTCCAGAATGATGCGGTCGTGAATTGTCTGCATTACCGGCACAACCGGTTTTTGCGGATGCGGCCATAAATTAAGATCGATGACTTTCCTTTTTTTGATGATTTGATTTTTTTTGTGGTGAGCAGGAACGTAAATGCCTGGGATTTGCGCCATTCTGCTGATCAGGTCTATTCGGGATAGCTTTTGTTTTTTGCCTGCACGCATTGCCTCGGTAATTTCAATGACAGCTTCTTCTCCTTCACCAATGACGAAGGCATCAATAAAATCAGTCAGTGGTGCCGGATTAAAACAGCAGGGGCCACCGGCAATTATGATTGGATGGCCTTCTTTTCGATCTGCGCGCTTAAGCGGTATTCCTCCTAAATCCAGCATATTTAAAACATTGGTGTATGAAAGCTCATACTGGAGGGAAAACCCGACAATATCAAAATCTGTCAGCGGCGTTTGTGATTCCAGAGAAGTCAGAGGTAAAATACCTTCGCGCAACTGGCTTTCCCGATCCGGCCAGACGGCGAAGCATCTTTCCGCGGCAACGTGAGGGATTTCGTTGAGAATAGAATATAAAATCTGAAAACCAAGATGAGACATGCCGACTTCATAATTATCCGGGAAGGCCAGCGCAAAACGCACATCAGCCTTATCTTTGCGAATGGAATTTACTTCCGCGCCTGTATAGCGGCTGGGTTTTTCGGCGCGAAGCAACAGCTCATCATGGGAATCATTGTTACTCATAGTATTTATACCAAATTGCTATCAAGCATTAACCCTACTTAGCTTCGCACGTAGGATAATTTCCAATAGCCTTTGGCTATTGGATAGTTCGACTTACAAATTTCACTACATAGCACTTGTGAAATTTGAGTCTCACTACGCCTTATGCTTCAAATTTCACTACGTTCATTCTCAGCTTGTCTCACTATCAGCGAGTCTCATTAAAGGTTTATTTACCAGGCATAATACCAAGTAAGCTTTCAAAAATTTGTATTTTAATGTTTGAAAGCAACTTGGTATTTTTATTCTTCCGCGTCCGCAAAGACGCGCGGATGATATTTGTAGGGATCCTTTTTGATGTCCCGAAGCATTGATAGCGCCAGTTTTTGAGAAAAATTAGCCGCGGAAAGATAACCCAGTAAATTATTTTTGAAAGTACTAATCAACTCTTCACGTACAGCATCCTCATTTTCCTTAGCTACAATAATTCTTTCCGCTTTGTGACTGTAAGTAAGTTCTTCACCAAATATATTTCTTACCTGATCATAGTCGGAAGTGTCGGCAAAAAAAGACGTTTCCAGGTTAATTTTTATTTGCATGGATAATTCCACTTTAACCGTTTTGGTTGCTATAGCGCGGGATAAGTCGAAAATTTGTAATGTCAATCCATTGCTGAGCTTTATTTCTTCTAGTAGTTTCATTTGCGTCAATCCTCTATATTATTTACAAGGATTTGCCCTTAGCATTTTTAAGCTTGACCTGCAACGCCAATCATTTTATTGTGAAACTCCAATTCCGAAAGTAAATAAACCCGGCGCATGCTGGGCGTAGTGCGGAGGAATTAGCAAGTTGTAATGAGACCCAAGTTTCAGAGGCGAAGTGCACTGAAACTTGCAGGTCAAATTATCCCGCGCAGCGTAGAGTATAACCCCCCGTAGCTTGCTGCGGAATCTGTTTCTAAAGCTTGCTTTGGGGTTCATACCCGTGATAAATAGCGGCAAGATTTAAATACTTCAGGAAAGAAGACATATTATGGACGAAGCCAATGCGATTTTACTTTTATCCTGTCCGGATCAGAGGGGTCTTGTTGCCAGATTATCAAATTTTATTTTTCAGAATAGCGGAAATATTGTTCATGCCGATCAGCATACTTCCAAAAGCGGTAAGCTCTTCTTTATGCGTATCGAGTGGGAACTAAACGGTTTTGCGCTCAGTCGGGAGGAAATCCCCGTTGTTTTTGCTCCTTTGGCCAGGCAGTATGATATGAAATGGGATTTGAATTTTACCGATTATGTACCAAGGATGGCAATTTTTGTCTCTAAACATCTACATTGTCTGCACGATCTTATTTTACGGCGGCACATGGGAGAATTACCAGCAGGGATTGAAGCGGTGATAAGTAATCATACGGATGCGCGAGAGCTTGTGGAACAATTCGGGTTGAAATTTTTCCACTTTCCGATAACACAGATAAATAAGGATCAGCAGGAAGAGCGAGAGTTGGAGTTGCTCAGGGAGATGAAGATTGATTTGGTTGTATTGGCGCGTTACATGCAGGTGCTCAGCGGAAAATTTCTAAAATATTACGAAAACAGAATAATTAATATTCATCATTCATTTTTGCCAGCGTTTGCCGGAGGCAATCCTTACCAGCAGGCCTATGATCGTGGTGTGAAGATTATCGGAGCAACAGGCCACTATGTGACAGAGCTTCTCGATGAAGGCCCGATCATCGCACAGGATGTGATCAAAATCAGCCACCGTGATACGATTGCCGATATTCAGACGAAGAGCAAAGATTTGGAAAGAGTTGTTTTGGCCAGGGCTTTGCGTCTGCATCTGGAAAACAAAATACTGGTTTATGGATCGAAGACAATCGTCTTTGAATAAAACATAAACCGGCATGCGAAAAGTAAGTTAAGTGACAACAAACACAAACCTAATCATTCTCTGTCAGCCTGACGCGGGTAAATCCTGCGGGGCTTGCTGCGGGCTTTACAACTACGTGGATAGTTCCCGATCTTCTCTTGAGCAGCGTTTACATGAGCGCGCAAAGCGCTTTAGGGAAATGGTCAAAAATCCTGGCGATGTGGAGCTTTACGCCAGCCAAACACTTGCGGCTGAAGACTTTGCCAAGAGATACGAAGTAATTTATTGCTGTGAATATTTGGGTTTTTTGGATGGCGAGGAAAAGAAAGTAGGTTGCTTGTTGCATCCCCAGCAAAATTCCGGTATCGATTTGCGTACCTGCTCTTTTTACGGACAGGAGATATGTGCCGGGCACATTTGTCCCAGCCATCATTTCATTCCCCGTGCTCAATCGCAAATCCTGATAAAAATAATTGATGACTGGTATCTTTACGGTTTGTGTCTGACCGATATTGATTTAGTCAAGACTTATTTCCGCCTGATTGCTGATAGGATTGGTGGGGAACTTAAGCCCGAAGTCTTCAATAACGAGTCTTTAAAAAATATTGCTCTTGAATTTTTCCATTGGAAAATTACCTGGCCGTTTCGGTCACCGGAAACAAACCGTTTGGGGAAGTATTACTTTGACGGATCGCAATACATGATCAGTTATATTGACTATGCAAAGTTCGGCAAGGAGATTTCTGTGTTCGATCCGATTTTTCTGAGCCTTTCTTCCTCTTTTCAGGATGTGGCCCAGCTTGATGCGGCGGAAAGATTGGTTGGGTCAAATATTGAAAAATTTGTCTCTACATATCATCGTCATTTCTGATTTTTATTGACAGGGAGCGCTTATATTGAGTAATATACACCACTAATTGATTTTGAGGAGACGCGTTAAATGAATGAAATGTCCAAAGAAATACTTTTATCCCGCGTGGCGATCCAAAAACGAGTGCAGGAGTTGGCTTCTCAAATCTCTGGCGATTACGCCGGCCGTGAATTAATCGTTATTGGCATTCTTAGAGGCGCGTTCATTTTTATGGCTGATTTAATCCGGGAGATCAATGTCCCTTGTAAAATAGATTTTGCCAGAGTAGCAAGTTATGGCGCGGGGGCGGAAAGTTCCGGTAAAGTTGTGATGTCTAAAGACATTGAAACACCCATAAGCGACCGGGATATTTTGATTGTTGAGGATATAGTTGATACAGGCCTGACCTTACAATATCTTACCGGTTGGCTGAAGGAACGCAATCCCCGTTCGCTTAAGGTCTGTACCTTTTTGGATAAGCGTAAAAGAAGAAAAGTATCATTTGAAGCTGATTACGTTGGCTTCACCATTGATGATGGTTTTGTGGTAGGTTATGGGTTGGATTTCAACGAGCAATATCGATATTTGCCGGAAGTTTATATAATAAAGCAGTAGGGATAAGGAAGAAGGTAGTAAATGATTATTCAATGTCGGCAATGTCGGACAAAATTTTCTTTTAATGACGCACTAATGCAGGGAGATGGTGTCTGGCTGCGTTGCAGCAGCTGTCAGCATGTCTTCTTTCATGATAGTCCGCACGCGGTAAAAAAACCGGCACAAGCCTCCGTAAATCAATCATTTGCTTTCATGCAAGATTCATCTTCCGCAAAGGGAGACGATGACGCATATTATGAAAAGATGTCTAATGCCGGTAAAGATGCCGATATTATCCAGTTTCTCGATAACGTCATGGACGAAAAAAATAAGTACAGCAAAGAAATGGACGACAAGACAGAGCAGAATGAGGAGTTTGACCAGACACTGCCCGCGGAAGTGAAAGGGTTCTGGAAAGCATGGAAGATGTCCGTATGGTCAGTTTTTGTTATTCTAATCATTCCTGCCATAATCTATATTTTTATTTTTCCGCAATATGGCGATCGCTTGGTCAAAATAGCGAACATGTATTTGGGCACACTGGAACCGGAAAGTAAGGATGCAGTTACAGGTCAGGTTAAGCTGCAGGATATCCGCCAAAGAATATTGAATAATTATATTTTAGGGCAGATTCGCATTGTGGAAGGCACAGCCGTGAATCAGGCTGATTATCCCATTGCCCGCATAGTAATTAAGGGTGAGATTGTTGACGCCTATGCCGTAATTTTGAGCGAGCATTCGAGCTTTGCCGGCAACGTGCTGACAGAAGAGGAACTAACGACTCTGTCCGAAGAAGAGATTTTAAAGATACTTGCGCAGCCGTCAGGACGCATTAATGCCAATGATAAGATTTTACCTAATGCGCATATAGACTTCATGCTGGTGTTTGCTCATGAACCGCCCGGTCTGATTAAGACTACTTTGATGACGATAGGCGCCGAACGCCTTCTTTAAGGTTGAAAACATTGCGATACGAAGGCAACATATTCCGGCCGTTTAGTGAAGCCAACAGCTATATTCTTCAATGCACTGTCGGCTGTTCCCACAATCAGTGTACATTCTGTGGCATGTATAAAGACAAAAAATACCGTGTACGTCAGATTGCCGAAATTATGGAAGATATCGCCATGGCCAAGGATCAATATGGCGATCTGGAAAAAGCATTTCTTTGCGATGGTGATGCCATTGCTTTGGATACAGATATGCTTCTGGCAATTGTTAAAAAACTGTATTCAACGTTTCCATCGCTGCGCCATGTGGGAAGCTATGTCGGGCCTCAGAGCACACTGTCCAAATCCATGGAAGAGCTAAAAGAACTGAGGGCTGCCGGTCTCACCAAAGCTTATATCGGTGTGGAAACAGGCGATGACGAACTTCTGAAAAAAGTGAAAAAGGGAGTTGGTTATGGGCAAATGCTGGAAGCCGGCCGGAATCTCGTTGCGGCGGATATTAATCTGTCGGCAATGGTTTTGCTGGGACTTGCGGGCAGGGGAGGGGCATCAAGGCGTCATGCCCTGGCTACGGCAAAGATCTGCAATGAAATGAAACCGCAATACCTGGCGGCTCTCACTGTTACGCCAGTGCCTGGCACTGTATTGTACAAGCAGTTGCAGCAAGGCAGTTTTGAATTATTAGATCCCTTTGAAACCCTCGAAGAAATGAAGCAAATATTTGAGAATATTACTGCCGATAACCTGAAATTTGTCGGCACTCACGCCTCGAATTATCTGCCCATTTCAGGCACCCTTCAGCGCGACAAAGATAAGATGATCAAAATGGTTGATGACGTTCTGAAAAGCAGGGACGAGCGTTTGATCCGCCCGGATAGTATGCGGGGGCTGTAAAAAAGTCATTAGCAGTAGTTCAATTTAGCTTATTTTATCCATTGACATTCCAAGCGAACTGCCCTAAATGTTTGCCTCCGAAAAACTATAAAACTCAAAGAATCACGGGTTTTTTAAATACAACAGATAGAAAGGTCTGATGTTATGCTGAAAATATTGTTTATGGAAACCCGGCCGCAATATCTGTTGCTATCGGTAATACTGGCTTTTTTAGGCGCATGCATGTCATGGTTTTATAATGGTATTTTTCATTTGGGTTACGCACTGCTTGCGGGTTTCGGTTTAGTGCTGACGCATATCAGTGTCAACACGCTTAACGATTATTTTGACTATAAAAGCGGCGTTGATCTCAAAACGCAAGTGACCCCCTTCAGCGGCGGCAGCGGCATACTTAAGTCCGGCCTGATGAAGCCCGGACAGGTTTTATGGATGGGAATAATTACCCTGCTTTTGGCCACGCCCATCGGGATATATTTTGTGTTATTCCAGGGCTGGTTGTTGTTACCACTACTTATTGCCGCGGCGCTGTGTGTGGTTCTCTACACGCCGTTGATACTAAAGCACAGATGGCCGGAGTGGTCGGCAGGGTTCGGATTAGGCCTTCTGCCCGTAATGGGGGCTTATTTCGCGCAGACAGGGTCTTATTCGCTGCCGGCGTTATTTGCCGCCATGCCGTCCTTTATTTTAGTGCACAATCTCCTTTTGCTCAATGAGTTTCCCGATTTTGATGCAGACAGAACAGCCGGCCGTAAGACTCTGCCCATCACGATGGGAAAACCGAAAGCGGCCTTAGTTTTTTCGGCGCTGACCTTATTGGTTTATTTGTGGATAATCGGGAGCGTTGTTGCCCGGATAACGCCCGCCTGGACGCTGATCGCGCTTTTGACGCTGCCCTTTGCGGCAAAAGCGATTCGCGGTTCCCTGAAACCAACTGACATGGCTGGCCAGATTTCGGCTATGGGCAGTAATGTAGTTGTTGTGCTGGCAACGCAGCTATTACTTGGTGTCGGTTACATACTGGCGGCGGTATTATTGTGAAACTCAGGAGGGATTTTGGCTGTGGCGGCAGATAGTGAAAATGAACTTTCCGGCGAATCGCTTTCGCCGATGTTTGGCGGGATAATCAGGCACTATGATTTGATTAATCATATCTTTACCTGGGGCATGGATAAGCGTTGGCGAAAAAAGCTGGTTGCCCAATGCCTCAAATTAAATCCGGAAAAGGTGCTCGACATCGGCTGCGGAACCGGTGATCTGTCCATCAATATTGCCCGCCATGCCCTAGGAAACCTGCATGTCACCGGTTATGATTTCAGCCGACCGATGCTTGCGGTAGCCGTCAAAAAAGCGCGGGTTCAGGACTTGGATAAAAAAATATCGTTTATTTCCGGAGAAGCCTCACAGATGCCTTTTCCCGATGAGTCTTTTGATTGTATAGGCATTTCCTTCGCCTTTAGAAACCTGATATACAAAAATCCCCTGGCCTCGCGGCATCTTGCGGAAATATTAAGAGTGCTCAAACCGGGCGGTAATTGCCTCATTGCCGAATCCAGCCAGCCGCAAAATAAAATAATCCGCCTGCTCCACAACCTTTATCTTCGTACTTATGTGTATGCCATAGGTGCGCTGATTTCCGGCGATAAGAAGGCGTATAAATATCTTACCCAATCCGCGATAAACTTTTATCCACCGGAAGAATTGAAAAAACTGTTGCTTGCCGCCGGATTCCGGCAGGTTCATTACCGGCCACTTTTTTTCGGTGCCACTGGAATTTACCTGGCGCTGAAGTAATAAACTTAATTTAATAAAACCTTTTCTCGCATCTATTTCCTGTGGATGTTATGGGCAATCATCTCCTGATCTACATGATGTTTGACTTGACTATAAACTTATAGTATTAATGTGATGAATTAAAGCAATAGTTTGTGTAACTAATGTATATTCAGAAAAGAGGAGGAGAAAAAATGAGGCGTTGGATGGGGCTTGTCTTATTGTTGGGCTTATTATTGGCG
>Ga0247841_10008194_pt1 | contig 15173 bp, 12 predicted proteins | sample LaCruzMarch2015__2_FD_192410 | JGI IMG/M metagenome (GOLD analysis project Ga0247841, IMG submission 192410) | Freshwater microbial communities from meromictic Lake La Cruz, Castile-La Mancha, Spain - LaCruzMarch2015_18m | ecosystem: Environmental > Aquatic > Freshwater > Lake | place: Spain...
CGTCGCCCATGCCCCATACGCCCGTGGCGCGGATGAAGACGCCCTTCATGTAGGGCGTGGCGTCTGGGTAGCGGGATTTTAGCATTTTTACTAGAGTCGGATTCTTACGTGCAAGGGTCATGAGCGCGCGTTCTGCTGCCTGCTGCTCCAGGGGGTCTGTCACAGAGGCGGCCCGCTTGACGACGGTCTTCGATACCCAGGCAAGGGCTCTTATGGTTTCATACGCTGCAATACGCACCTCAACCGATGGGTGATCGAGGAGATCAACGATGTCGTCACCAACCCCGACTGCGTTGCGTGCCGCCAGTACACGCAAGAGCTTTACTGTCAGTTCAGGGGTGAGATCATCATCCAGATAACGGGCAATCACCTTGTCGGCCTTGTCTACGCAAAGTTTACTGAGGCAGATTCGTGCGGTCTCGGCCAGCGTAGCGTCCTCGGATGCCATGGACTGGACGAAGATCGGGATATCTTTTTCAGTGCAGTTTTTTCTAAGGCCTTCTAGGGCGATGATGCGTAAATCAGGAGAATAGTCGGAGGCACTGATCTTTCGAAAGAGACCGAAATCCTTATATTTATTATTGTTGGCTAACGCGGTCAGCAGCGCCAGGCGTCCCTCGTGTGGCAATTTCTCGAAGATACTCGGGCGAAAAAAACCCGTGGCAGCAAACTGAGCCGTGGTATTGCGCCAGAGGGGAGAAGGTGAGGAGAGCCCCTTGACGCTCCATTGTTCATACCTCCATGAATCATGGGCGATTAATCGGCAAAGGGCCAGCAGACGCACGTTGTCCGGCGTTTTTTCATCCTCGAAAATACGCTGATAGGTTGGGATGTGGACGGGGCTATGTTCCGGTACTGCGATCAGCAGGCAGAGGTCAGGTGGGCATGCCGGGTTCGAGAGGAGTTCATGATGCATGAGGGTATCACCTGTTCGCGCACAATAATACATGGCTGCCAAGGCCACAGTGGCATCGGGATCTTTCAGGAGTTGCTTTGCAATGACGACCGCACCTGTGTAGTCACGGCGCGTCAAGGTGTTGAGTAGCGCAATCTTTTGCATCGGCACTTGGTTTGTCGCCAAGGTCGCTGCAAGGGCTTGGTCAGCCAGCGGCTCTTTCAGGGCCTCCAGCAGGGCGAGCGCCTTGTCAAAGGAGACGGGATTTTGTAGCAGGGGTGCAAGCACCGGGACGTGCTCGGCTTGAATCGTTGGCAACAGCTCCTGATAGGCTGCGTCGCGTTCGGCGACCGAGGGTGAGGCGAGCTGCTGGATCACGCTCTCGGGCGAAGCGTGAATGAAGCCTGCGCTGAGAAGGAGAGAAAGAATGCGTGTTATTTTCATGATTTTTCTTAAAAGGGTTAGAGTGTCCAGGGGGCGCGGCAGGGACGGTAGAGCAGGCGGTTAGCCTCTGGGTCATCCTTGAAGGCGAGCGTTCTAGCGTCCATAGTTAAGGGCCGTCCGAGTTCGTAGGCGACGTTGGCTGCATGGCAACAGACGTGCGCTGCGAAGACCTCCTCCACGGGGGCGGAGGGCGTGAGGCGCGATTTGACGCTGGCGATAAACTCCGTCGTGTGCCCGACAGAGCGCATCCAGTTCTCGCTTTTGATAGCCCGGTTGCCGAGCAAAAAGCGATAGTCATCATGTATCGCGATCTCGCCCCTGTCGTCCGTCTCGACCCACGCGTGGTCGACACTATTTTCGAAGCGCACGGCGCAAGATCCCTTAAACCCCTTGCTACGCAGGACAATTTTACTTTTAAAACCAAACGAAAGCTCCAGCCGGTCCTCATGCTCTTTCTTGAAGGTCATGACAGGGAAGGGCAAACGCTCTCCACAGTGTGTATACCCCTGCACCAGCAAACAGAGATCAACGGTATGGCAACCCCATTCAGTCAGGTCACCATGGAAATCCCTTTCGTGGCGCCAGTTCTTCAAATACCCCTTGTTGTAAGGACGCCAGGGTGCGGGACCGAGCCACAAGTCCCAGTCAAGTTCTTTTCGGTCTGGGAGTGGCTCTTCTGGCAGGAAGTGGTTCTGACGGGAGGTGCCCATGGGGGTCATTCCTGCGTGAAGCGTTTTTGTCCCTTGGAAGACAAAGTCCCTTGCCACGGCAATCGCGCTCTTGAAGTTGCCGACGTTGCGGCGCTGGCAACCGGCCTGGAAGATGCGCCCGTAATGCTTGGAGGCTTTAAGGAGCGCGAGAGTCTCCTGAATGGAGAGGGAAATGGGTTTTTCGCAGTAGACATCCTTTCCGGCCTGCATGGCGAGGATGGACATCTGAGCGTGCCAGCGGTCGCCGGTGGCGATATAGACGGCATCGATATCCTGACGCGCCAGTAGTTCGCGATAGTCGCGGTAGGCGGTACAGTCGGTGTTCCCGTAAAACGTATCGGTCGTGGCTTTTGCACGATCTCGGTTATCCCGTCGCACATCGCAGATGGCGAGGATGCGAACATCAGGGATGTTCAGGAAGACGGGCAGCATTTGCGTCCCCCGGTTCCCAGCGCCAATGAAGCCCAGTGTGACACACGCTGATGGCGTGATAGGGGTAGCAAAGGCCTTGCTGTAAAGGGTGCTCGCGGTGAGCGCTGATGCTTGAAACAGGAATCCCCGACGGCTGAAACGGTGTGTTTCATCACGTAAAATCATAGTTTTTTCCTCTTGGCGTCCTAAAAGATTATCTGTCCATCTAGCGCACAAGAAACTTGCGAAGGACGGCAGTCAGAAACTTTCGACGCTCGCTGGAGAGCATGGAGCCAAAGCGGATGAGCTTGCCCTCCTTAGTTTCAATAATTATATTGGTCTTTTGCTGGCGGTCCCCATCGCTGTCGCGCCACTGCTTGTCCTCAATCCGCACATCAGAGACGTGTGAGGGCATAAAACGTCGGCGATAACCCAGTGGACCCACACCGGTGAACACGGTTCCTCCCGTTGGATCTGCTTGGACTTCTGTCCGGCCTCCAACACTTAAGAAAAAAGCACCCATCATTGAAACGCCGATCACGATGAAGGGCGTCAAGAATATCCACAAGAAGAGGGTCATCCCCGTGCTCATGGGGCTGCCATTCATATCGGGCGATGGAAACCAGGTGGGCAGCGTTACCCCCAGATTCTTCAGTGTTCCAGCAATTGCAATGAGGACAAACACCGACACAATTCCATTCCAGAAGAGCGCCATGGCCAAAGTACCTGCAGCCATACCCAATGAACGATGTGTGGCCGAGACATTGAGGTGCCCGCTTGCGAGGTCATAGTGTACACCAAGCGGGGGCCGATCAAAGTTTATGCCTGTTGTGAGCTCGCTAGTCTGGAGGAGTGCTGAGAGGCTGTGTGCGAGGTTGCAGGAGCGACAGTAAATGATATCTTTAGCAACGTTAACATCGTCACTGAGGATTGTCTTGCTGCACGTGGGACATCTGGGTATGAATGTATCCATTAGAAGATCACGCCAAAGGTGATGCCACCCCAGATCATGTTGTCTGTGGGGTTATTATCGTATACTGGATAGACGCCCTGAATGTCGCTGTCGAGAAGAGCGGAGTAGGCGATCTTTGCGCCAAGGTAAATATGGTCGGTGATGTCGAACTGGCTGTAGATGGCAATGTTGCCGTCCACAAGGCCGCTCTTACTGTTGTTGTCAAAGTAATAGTTGGTGTAGGGGTTTGTACCTGCACCTAAGGTCGCCTCTGCACCTACCATCAACTGATCCACAACCTGCACTTCCTTGCGGAGTCCCAGAAGTCCGTAGATGCCGTCGGCTCGTGCATAGTCGATATCCACTTCGATAAAAGGGATCACATAGTCGTTGTCAATCTCTGCGTTCAGATTGATCTCGCGTGTACTTGCTTCGTATTGGCTGTCTGTCACGCTGGGGTAGGTCCACCACGTGTGGGCAATGCCGAGCTTCAGAAAGCTGATGTCAAATTCGTAGCCAAGGGTGTAGTCGATTTCATCGAGACCCCCGCAGTGATTGTGTCCCAGACGTGTTGACGTGTTGAAGTTTGCAAAAAAAGACGTGTAGAGTTTTCCGTACTCATCAAAATTGAGACCGAGATTTGCATTGGGTTGCCAGACCGGATTTTCTGTGAGGATGAGTCCTCGCCAGATGTATGCAGAGTAGAGGTCTACATAACATTCAAACGAGAAGAGGTTTTCGTCCTTCTCCTTCTGTATTATTTTCTCGTCAGGTGGTTGCGCTGGTGTTTGAGCGGTGGCCACGAGACTCAACCCCGAGAGGTTGAAGCCGATCGCGAGTAAACAGAAGAATGTATTGCGAAGAGATTGTTTTTTCATAGCTTTCACTATTCCTGTATTCCATCATTCCAATATTCCGCTCACAAGTTACTTTGGCCAATACTTGCTGATCAGTTTGGACGGGATTCCAGCCTCATCGGGGCTGAAACAGTCCGCCAAAATTTGCCAACCAAGGTCCAAGGCTTTTTCCAAAGGGATATTGACGGAAAGATCCATCATCTCATGTTCAAAGCGTACCCCGTATTTCAGTAGTTTCCCATCCCATTCGCTCATGCGGAACCCCATGGATTGCTTCTCTTGCGTCTCCTTGAAGGAGGCATAGAGCTTGATCATGGCGTCCATGATGGTGCGATGGTCATCACGGGTGTCCTTGTTGACCTGCTGTTTCAAACGGCTGAGCGAGCCGAAGGGTTCGATGCGGCCATTGCGGAGGTAGAATTGGCCTTCGGTGATGTAACCCGTATTGTCAGGCACTGGATGAGTCACATCATCACCGGGCATGGTGGTCACCGCGAGGATGGTGATGGAGCCTGCGCCTTCGAAGTCAACGGCCTTCTCATAACGTGAGGCGAGCTGAGAATAAAGATCGCCTGGATAGCCGCGGTTCGAGGGGATCTGCTCCATGGTGATGGCGATCTCCTTCATGGCATCTGCAAAGCTGGTCATGTCGGTGAGGAGTACAAGTACCTTCTTTCCCTGTAAGGCAAATTGCTCTGCAGTTGCCAAGGCGATGTCGGGCACGAGCATGCATTCGACGATTGGATCAGAGGCTGTGTGGACAAACATGACTGTTCGCGAGAGAGCACCTGATTCATCGAGCGTATCACGAAAATAGAGGTAGTCATCATACTTGAGGCCCATACCACCCAGGATGATGATGTCCACCTCGGCTTGGAGCGCAATGCGTGCAAGCAGTACATTGTAGGGTTCGCCTGCACGTGCAAAGATCGGAAGCTTCTGGGATTCAACAAGCGAATTAAAAACGTCAATCATTGGGATGTTGGTGCGAACCATGTTGCGGGGCATGATGCGCTTAGCAGGGTTGACCGAAGGAGTGCCGATATCAATGAGGTTGTCGGTCAAGATGGGCCCCTTGTCACGAGGTTGCGCGCTTCCAGTGAAGGAACGTCCCAGCAGGGCGTCGGAGAAGGAGACGCGCATAGGATGACCCAAGAAACTCACCTTGGCATCTGTAGCAATGCCCCGTGCGCCAGCAAAGACTTGGAGTGTGACGTTGTTGCCATCCAGTTTGATGACCTGTGCGAGCGATGTCCCCGTGCGAGAAGTGACTTGTGCGAGTTCGCGATAACGGACATCATCCGCCCGAAGCGTGATGACGCTGCCGGCAAGTTTGTCAATCGAATGATAGATTTTATGCATGGGGTTCTCCTCGATCAAAATCAAATAATGAAGTGCTGGGATAATGGGCTTTAGTGCTGACTGGAGTGATCTGAGACTGTTTTGAAAATGCCATCACGGCGAGAGGCGAAGTCTGGTGAGTCTGAGGGTGTCTGGTTCCAGTCAATAAAGGCTTGGGTGACCTGTTGGAAGAATTTTCTGGCTGAGGCTTTATTTTCGAAGGGGTAGTCAGCCAGCATGGCGTTTTCAACGACGCCAAACATCTCTCGCTGGCGATCCGCGGGCGTGGCGGCATCAACCTCATTGAAGGCGTTTTGTTGCAGATAGACTGCGTCGAGTAGCTCGGCCTTTAAGTAGTTTAGGAAGTCCTTGTTACTGGTACCCTCTTCGCCGACGACTTTCATCATCTGGGCGACGTTGTTACCGGTCTGCAATATTTTGCGAAGTCGTTCGACGCGCGTATTCTCAATGACACTCTTGTATTTGCTCCAGCTTTCAAGGGGGTCAATCGCGGGGAAACGGCGGGCATCTGAGCGCGCGCGAGACAGGCCATGGAACGCACCCACGACCTTCAGCGTCGCTTGGGTCACAGGTTCGTCAAAGTTTCCGCCGGCGGGAGAGACGGTGCCGCCGATGGTCACGGAACCCATGGAGCCGTCTTTTAAGCGAACCAGTCCTGCGCGTTCGTAGAAGTTCGCGATCAGGGATTCAAGATAGGCAGGGAAGGCCTCTTCGCCAGGGATCTCTTCGAGACGGCCTGAAAGTTCGCGCAGAGCTTGCGCCCAGCGTGACGTGGAATCTGCGAGTAAGAGGACGTTCAACCCCATTTGGCGGTAGTAACTGGCCAGTGTTACCGCAGTATAGACCGATGCCTCACGCGCGGCGACCGGCATGGAGGAGGTGTTGCAGATGATGACGGTCCTGTCCATCAGCGTCTTGCCCGTTCGGGGATCTGAAAGTTCAGGGAACTCCCGAAGCGTTTCTACGACTTCGCCTGCGCGTTCGCCGCACGCTGCGAGGACCACAATGTCCACATCTGCGTAACGCGACGTGATTTGCTGCAAGACCGTCTTGCCTGCGCCGAACGGACCGGGAATGCAGTAGGTCCCACCCAAGGCAACAGGGAAGAAGGTGTCCACAGGCCTGATGCGCGTGGTCATGGTGTCCACAGGTTTGAGACGTTCAGCAAAACAGGTGATGGGCAGTTTCACGGGCCAGCGTTGCATCATCTGCACGGTATGATCTGCGCCCTCTTCATCTGTTAGAATTGCGATGTCCTGCTCGACAGTATAGTTACCTGCGGCTGCCATACTCTTGACCGTGTAGATACCCCGGAAGTTAAAAGGGACCATGATCCAGTGTTGAAAGATGCCTTCTGGTACTGTGCCAAGCTTTTCGCCAGCCGTGACTCGATCGCCAGGTTTTGCGGTTGGGGTGAAGTCCCATAACGCCTGGCGGTCGAGGGCGTCGAGATAGGTTCCGCGCTGGAGAAAGAAGCCACACTGCGCTGCAAGTTGGGGGAGGGGATTTTGGAGTCCATCATAGATTTGTTTCAGCAAACCAGGTCCAAGTTCGGCGGAAAGCATATGACCTGTAAATTCGACGGTATCATGGACGCGTAAATCACGGGTGTCTTCAAAGACCTGCAAGTCAGCGAAGCGACCACGGATACGGACAATCTCGCTCATCAAACGCTGCACCTTTCCGTCCTCGGAGGGAAGGCAGGCGTATCCCACTTCATTTTGGGCCACCGCGCCTTCAAAGGCGACGGTGATCATGTTTCCGTTTACGCCGACTATTTTTCCTGTTGTCATGCTGATGCTCCTACAGATTGGTCTGATCAGGCAGATCTGACCGATCCGTCTAGTTGAAATTCTTTTGTGGTTAGTTGTTCAAAGGCGACTTGCCCTTTGGCTTCATCCAGCTTAGCCCAGCGCCACGCGAGTCGTAGTTTGATGGCATATGCAAGCGCTACGGTAACATCCATGGGATCGTAATCTTGTAAGGATTCGGCAATCATCCAACGGAGCTTGTCGAGTCCACGCTCGCGTTGCAAGGGATCTGTCAGTTGGAAAACCTCATCCACAAGGACTTCATACGAGATATCGCATCCTTCGGTGGGTCGTATCCAAGGTTCCACATCCGCATTTGCTTTCGTCGCACGTGCATACGCAATGGCATTCTTGAGGATTGTCTCCTTGTCACGCCAAGCGACAACAAAAGGATGTGAAGAGGGGAGGTCGAACAGCAAGGCTTCGATGGCATCCGCATCTGTGGCACTGAGTTGCGTGCGGCCTTGCAAAAGATAGTCCTCGCTCGTAAGCGAGGGGCGCTGTTCGAGGTTCAATACTGGAAGTGAGGAGATGAGGTAGTAGGTACTCATGAATTAAATTAAAAAGAGAACGCGAGCCTTTGGCTCTTCATGCTACCCTTTCACCAACGCGGCGAGTTGTGGACGAAGCTGTTTCGCGAGTGCCTCTGCGACGGCTGCCGCTGAAAAATCGTGTTCGATCCGTCCATTGGCCAGACGAATCTTAAAACCAGCACCTGTTTGGGTGTCTGTGATGATTTTCACGCCTTGGGAAGCCTCTGCAACGAGTTTTGCCTGTAGCGTTTGGACCCATGTTTGAGCGACGATGACCTCCATGCTTCCTTTGTTGTGGAGATATGCATGCACGGCATCGCAAACGAGTTGGGTGACCACCCCCTCTGTTTGGAGTGTGGACTTGACTTCCGTGAGAAGCAGGTTGGTCAGCAGGGTTGTAATCGATTTTTCAAGGTTGAGCAGGGTGTCACGTGCGGCTTGGCGGATACTTTCCTCGGCTCGACGTTCGTAGGAGGTGGCCTCTTGCTTAGCTTGGTTAACGAACTGAGCGGCCTCGTGCTGAGCGGACTCAACAGTTTTCTTTGCCTGGGCTTCCGCTTGGCTGATGATCTTGGCTGCTTCGATCTTGGCCTTCTCGACTCCATCGGTGTTGATCTTTTCCAAAAGCTGTTGCAAATCCTGTGTCATAAGATCCCTTTTCGTATTGATCTTAAATAGTGTACTGACTTTCTTATCATTAATCAATAAAACAACGGCCTTTTTCAAGTGTTTCCTAAGCTTGCACTCACGAATTAAAAACCGTACACTACTTCCATGTTTGCAAGGTTTGGACAGAGTTTATTAACTTTTCATCAGCGTCAGCCTCTCTTGATTGGAGGGGCATTCTTTATTTTAGGGATTTGCTGTGGTTATCTGACGACGTCTTCGCTTGACGTTCGTGGGTTAATCGTTGGATTCTGCCTTTGTGGGGTCGTGGCGCTGCTCCGCAGGAGGAGCTGGAAAAATGAGGGACTTAAGGTTTGTGATTTGGCGTTGATCTCCCTTGCCTTTTTTATTTTGGGAACTGGACGTGCGGCCTGGGACCAAGCGGGTCGAGAGCAGGAGGCGACTTGGCTGATGGCGGATAATGGGAAGGCGAGCTGTTCTGTCTCTTGCCGGGTTGGGCCAGATGTGAAAGAGACTCCTTTCAAAGGACATAGCGTGCGCTATTCGTTTCAGGTTAGCGAACCGCTCGTTCATACCCTGAAAGGAGACCTCCCTTTGCATTATCTTCCCTTGACGGTCAACTGGTTTGCAAGTGACGAAGATAAAGAGGTCGCTCCAAAACCTGGCGAGACTTGGCGTTTCCGAGGATCTGTTTCACTGACGCAGTTGCGAAGGAGTCAGCTTGCGGTGTTGACAATGAACACGGGAAAGAACGAGAAACGCTCCTTTCGCTTAGAAGATTATCAGGAAGGAACCTGGCCACTTCGACTTGCTGCCCTGCGACGCGAAGCGATAAATCGGCTCGGTCTTGGTCTGGAGGGCTGGGGGCCCATTCCGGGGTTAAATCAGGCGATGCTTCTAGGGTACAATAGCGAAATGCCGAAGGCCATGCGGAAGATCTTCTCAGATTCAGGGACGATCCATGTCTTTGCCGTCTCCGGAATGCACATTGCCTTTGTCGCTGGACTTTTGGTGCTGCTTGTCGGAATGACAGGGATTAAACGGACCTATTGGATCTTTCTCATCGGCCCACTCTTGGTTGGATATACGCTTATTACGGGGGCTCGCCCCAGTGCTAACCGCGCATGCCTCATGGCACTCTTCTATTTTCTTGCCCCGCTGGCTGGACGTAAGCCGACGCTCATGTCAGCCTTAGTGGTCACTGCCATCATTGTTCACGCGTGGTGCCCCGATTACGTCTTTGATATCGGAAGCGTCCTCTCCTTTACGGTCATGTTGGGGCTGATCGCTTTTATGGGTCCCTTTTGTTTGTTTTTTCAAACGCTCTTCGGTTGCGAGCGGCTTCGGAGACAGGAGGAGTTATTGCTTGCCGCAGATCGCACGCAAAAAGCCGCTTGGATTCGCAGAATGAGGTTTTGGCTGCGGTTTCTTGCGGATTCACTTGCGGTATCCCTTGCTGCTTGGCTTGCTTCTGTGCCTCTGACAGGCTATTATTTTGGACGTTTTACCCCTGGGGGACTATTAGCAAATCTGGTCATCACTCCCTGTTCGGGGCTAATTGTTCTTGCAGGGACATTAGGGTTGGTGACAAGCTATGTGAATGAATGGGTTGCCATTACCTTCAATCATGCAGCGAGTTTCGTGACTTCGATCATGGTCAAGACCGCCGAAGTGACAGCAGCCTGTCCAGGGCTTGGCGTTGATACCGGGAAATGGGCAGTCTGGCAGGTGGTCGTCTGGTTGATTGGATTGTTGCTTTTGGGAAGTTGGATACATTGGCGGAGCCAGCCGAAAGATGGTTTAGCGTGGTTGAGACCGAATGAATAACTTTTTTAGCATCCGAAAAGCACGAAAGGTACGAATATGAACGAAACGGTACATATTTCTGGAATAGGTGGGGTCGGCATGAGTGCCTTGGCACAGGCGCTATTGGATTGTGGTTATACCGTGACAGGATCTGACCGGCTTCTGGATGCAGGTGATTTAACAGGACCGTTGGCTTGTCTTAAAAAGCAAGGCGTTGCTCTCTATCCTCAGGATGGCCAGGGTGTCACCGAGGCCACTCGGCGGCTGGTGGTCAGTACAGCTATTGAATCCGACAACCCAGAGGTTATTCGCGCAAAGGCGCTGGGGATTCCTGTGGCGCATCGAGCCACAGAACTCGCAAATCTTCTTCATGGTCGGCGTCTCATTGCGGTGACCGGAACCTGTGGAAAGAGTACGGTGACGGGGATGTTAGGATGGTTCTTAGAAGGGGCAGGACTGGACCCCTTTGTTGTCAATGGGGCAGCTGTGACAGGTTGGGATGCAGGAGGCGCGCGTATTGGCTCGGTGCGCAAAGGCGAGGGCGAGTGGGCTCTAATCGAGGCAGATGAATCAGATCGTTCACTGATGACCTTCTCGCCCGAACACGCCATTATCACGAATGCCTCGGCCGACCATTTCGGGCTGAAGGAGACCCTTGACCTTTTTGCCGCCTTTCGGAGCAAGGTAAAAGGCGTCCTGATTGAGGAACATGAAGATATGACGCTCCTTCAAGAGGTGAGGCAAGAGGGGTGGAATGGCTTTTTCACCTATGAGGACGTCCAGTATTGTGTCCCGATGCCAGGACTTCACAATATTCATAACGCATGGCATGCGATACGGATGGCGCGTGCGCTTGGAGCGGACGCAACGCAGTTGGCGGAGTCGTTGGCGCGCTTTGGCGGGATAGAACGACGTTTACAACGCGTGGGGTACTGCGAAAAGGCTGTGGTCATTGATGACTATGCTCACAACCCGGAAAAGCTTGCTGCGGCTTGGACAACCCTCGCAACGGCTTTTACTCAAGGAATTTGCGCGGTATGGCGGCCCCACGGTTTTGCACCCCTGCGAAAAATGATTGATGATTTGACCCTCATGTTTGCACGAGTATGCCGCCCCTGCGATGAACTTATTCTGATGCCCGTCTACGATGCAGGAGGCACTGCAGATAGAAGTGTTTCAAGTGCGGATTTAGCTTCACGTTTGCAGGGTAAACATGTTAAAGTAAATACCTTTAATTCTTGGGATGCCGTGGAGTCGCGCATGCGCGAATTAGCTCATGCTGAAAAAGGTGCTTTGGTGACATTTGGTGCGCGTGATCCTGACTTGCCCCGCTTGGCAAAACGTCTGGCTGGGAGGGGATAACGTAAAGGGATGAGGAATGTATGGATTTTCGATATCCAGTTGGAAAAATTTTGTTAGGTGCTGAGCATGCTGTCTGGGGTGGATATGAGAAATTTCATAATCAGCCCGTGGACGATGTTAAGCTATGTGAAGGGAAAACTGGATTTTCTGAACGCCGTACGGGCCTCGCCAGTGAAGCCTCTGTTACAGGGCCTGGAACTTTTTATGGCCATACGCAGCGGACGGTGACCTTTGCCCCTGCTAAACATGGGGCCGCGGGTTGGTGGATAGAGCGGACGGATTTGAAAGAGCAACTGGACACGTTGGTCTCCATTCGTAATGTCTGGACCTCGGCCCGTAATATTGTTTTGCGGAGCGGCAATCCACATAACTACCTGCGGATGGTTGAACATATCGTCGCCTTACGCTTGGGGATGGGGATTGATGATCTGACCTTGCGCGTGGATTCGGGTGATCCTCCACTCTTTGATAAAAGCAGTGTTGATCTGGTCGAGGCGATCGATCAAGCAAAAATTATTGAACTCGATGAGCCAGCTCGTTATGTCACCGTCAAGGAGCCTGTTACCTTCGGTGGTGACCGTGGCGATTTCTTGACCTTTCTGCCACCCGAGAATGGCGAGAAGAAGTTGCGCATGGATTGTGCGATTAATTTCAACTCGATCATTGGTCAGCAACGTATCGTCTTTGATGTGACGCCTGAAACCTTCCGCACGGGAGCCTTTGCGCGTACCAATGCAGCGCATCGACAGATGTTGATGGTTAAGGCCTTTGGGTTCATCTTTGCGGATACACGTAATCTTGGCTACACCACAGACAATATTCTGATTCATGGCAAAAAGAAGTTCTATGGTGAGCCCCGGTTTGTGCAAGAGGGAAGTGGGAAAGCGTTGGAGCCTGTATGGCACCGTGCGACCCTTGATCTTTTGGCGGCCCTCGCGCTGATTGATACGGGACGTTTTGTTGGGCGGGTGGTCTCCTACTGCGCAGGTCACATGTTGGATGTCCGTGCGGTTACGCAACTCTATCAGCATGATTTACTGGAGTCTGTAAAGTGAAACCACGTAACAAACAGTACAAAGATTTTCAAGTCGGTGCGTTACGTTCACTCCCCTTAGCAGAAAGAGGCGAGTGGATCTATGGACGGCGTCCCGTACTCGAGGTGGTCAAGGCGGAACGTCGTCATCTTTATGAGGCGGTGCTGCCAGCTGAAGGACGTGACGCACCAGAGGTGGCTGAGATCCGAGGGATACTGCTTACGCGTGGCGTACCTTTTAAGACGGTTGAACGTGATGTACTGGATACGCTTTGTGATGGAGGAAACCATCAAGGTGTTGCATTGCGGACGGGGGGATTTCCGTACAGCGATATGACGGTCGTCCTCTCAATTGTGAAGGAAGATCCGAATGCCATTGTCCTTTTTTTGGACCATATCGAAGATCCCCAGAATGTGGGTTCGATGTTGAGGACGGCTGAAGCGGCTGGTGTCTGTGCGGTTATCCTTCCAGAGGATCGCGCCTCTGGTGTGACACCTGGCGTGGTTCGAGCCTCCGCTGGAGCCTCTGAGCATATTTGTGTGGCGAAGGTGGTCAATCTTGTGCGAGCGATGAAGGAGGTCCAAGAGGCCGGTGCGTGGCTGACAGGACTCGATTTTGGTGATGATGCAAAGCCTCATACCCAGGTTGATTTTACAGGCCGTGTCGGGTTGGTCGTTGGCAGCGAGGGTGCAGGTCTTTCCAGACTGGTCCGAGAATCCTGCGATTTTATTGCCAGTCTGCCCATGAGGGGTAAGGTCGCTTCGTTAAATGCAGGTGTGGCAGGTGGCATTGCCTTATATGAGATTGTTCGTCAGCAGCAAACCAAGAAGGGGCGCAAGGAATGAAAACATGGATCGTCTCTTTAATCGGGCTCTGTGTTGCAGGTGTCATTTATGCGCAGGGACTTTTGATATGTACCTCGTGTGGGCGTGAAGCGAAGACAGGTGAGACGACCTGTTCGCGCTGTTCTGTTCCGTTGCCAAAACCGAAGAAGGAGTCTGCGGTGACAGGCGAGTTGCCTGCGATGGATGTCGCTGATGAGATCTCCAAATTGTCAGTTGCTGGTATTAAGGAGCATTTTCGACTCGCGACTAAAGCGGAGACCAATGGGCATCCTTCGATTGCCTTCTGTTATTACAAGAATGCGATGGCCTTGTCACGTCTTCTCGCGAATGAACGTTTTTCCAAAGAGTCCCATGCGATGCTCTTGAGAGGGACAGAGCGGACCATGGCCCAGCTTAAGAGAGGCGAGATCAGATGCAAAATCTGTCAAGGGCGTGGAAAGTTGGCGAAATCCCAGAGTACCGTCCGTATTGACGGTGTGAGCAAAACAAAAATTGAATCCAGCAATCGACTTGTTGAACCAGTCTGTCCCACGTGCAATGGACGTGGCTATTTTAACGGCATGGCTGATGTGGAGCGGATCAAGGCTGAACTGTTGCGAGGGCGTACCGAATTCGAACAGCGACAGATGCTGGCAGGCGAATCCCGTTTAGGACGGCTCTTTGTCGTCCCTGAGCTAGAAAAATTGCTGACGGCACAGCAACGTGCCTTGCTCATGACAGGTTTCTCATCTCCCTGCGACGCCTGCCAAGGACTTTGTGTGATGTCCTGTACAACCTGCAGAGCGGAACGGTGGATTAAATGTCCTGCAACAGGGTGTAAGAGCGGACGTATCGATTTGCCAAAGACACAGACGAATGCTCGTAAAGAAGTTCGTTTGAACGACACCCCCGAGGATAAGAGTATCTGCCCCCGTTGCAATGGTGTCGGAGAGATTCGTTGTCCGAAATGTGATGCCGATGGCAGTGTTGCTTGCAAAACCTGTTCAGGCAGTGGACAAGCTGTACGCTGTACCCGTTGCTTGGGTATCGGGATCGCTGACTGTACCCGTTGTAAAGGACTGGGAAAAATGAAGGATGCTTCTCCTTGTGTGGATTGCAAGGGCGAAGGCAAGATCCTTTGTTCAAATTGTCGTGGTGAAGGGGCTCGAACGCGATGAGTGAAATAGTTCAACCGTCTATTAATCTCCCGAACTTTGAGATCATGAGCTTGCTTGGAAAGGGCGGTATGGCAGCCGTATGGAAGGCTCGCCAAATCTCGCTAGACCGTATGGTCGCTGTCAAAGTCCTCTCGGCTGCCTTTGTTGGAACGGAAGAGGATATGAAGCAGTTTCGTCAAGAGGCCCGTACGGCTGCGCAACTGAAGCACCCTAACATTGTGCAGGTCTATGATGCCAACTTTTCAAACGGGTCTTGTTATTTTGTGATGGAACTTGTCGAAGGGTATACCATGGGCGATTTGGTCCTGCGTAAAAGGACCGTTCCCGTCGAGGATGCCTTGATTATTGCGGAGAGTGTTGCTGTGGC
>Ga0247841_10008195_pt1 | contig 15168 bp, 12 predicted proteins | sample LaCruzMarch2015__2_FD_192410 | JGI IMG/M metagenome (GOLD analysis project Ga0247841, IMG submission 192410) | Freshwater microbial communities from meromictic Lake La Cruz, Castile-La Mancha, Spain - LaCruzMarch2015_18m | ecosystem: Environmental > Aquatic > Freshwater > Lake | place: Spain...
CCCAGTCACCCGGTCACTAAAAACCAACCAGCGTAATCCCCGCCGACCATGGATAAAGCTCCGGACCTTTATCTTTTCTGAACATGGTGTTCAGGGAGTAGGTTGCCCAAAAATTCAGGAAATTCCAGCCAATCCTGGCGGTGGCATCAAATTTAAAGGGTTGCAGAAACCAGTCGTCATAATTATGTTCCTTAGTATCGTTTGGCGACATTGCAGTAAAAATTACATCATACAGTCCGGTTTCCGGATTATATTGTGCAACATTAAATTCGGTATTCATCTCGTTGTAATACTTCTTTGTATGTGAAGATAGCCGGGCGCCAACAACCATTCCAATGTTGATGTGAAATCCATCTTTATTATAGATCGGGGCAGTCTGGAATTCGAACAATAGCGGGAGTGTCAGATACATGACCGACAATTTCGATTTCCTGATACTAATATCCTGGTCAAGGTAACCGATAAGTTGAGAGGAGTCCATGCTCAGCCTGGTAGGGCGCATAAACCGGTATTCATTAAAACTGAGACCCAGGCCGGTAAGCATCCCCCATTTCCGATTTTTCGAAAAAGGAATATTTTGTTCGAAAAAATTAAGGTTAACAGCGATTGATTTTTCCATCCGCAAATCCAGGTACTCGTATTCTTTGGGGAAATTCATATTAAAATCCGGTGTCACATAACCATTAAAACCGATATCCACACCGGCCCAGTGGCCATTAAATTTTGGCTTTTTGCAGCGCTTTGTCCTAACTTCACCATCTTCATTAATTATAATCACCCTGTTGCCAACTGTCACTTTCACAGAATCGTCGCCTTCTGTTATTATTATACCCGTTCCAGGCACATGTATATAAGTGGTATCGCTGTCTTCGTCTTTCTCAACGATAATTTGGTCCGACTCACTGGTAACCCATTCCTCATTATTGGCATTTAGTTCAGCTGCGCCGCTGGATTGCCCCGTTACATTCTTGCCGGTGACATTGGCTGTTGCAGCCCCGCTGACATCAGCATCCGTGGTTACAGTCTCAAGGTCACGGGCATCAAGTGAAGCGGCGCCACTGACATTGGTGCTGTGCTGCTGAGCTTTTCCTGACAGTTCCAGATCGGCTGCACCTGAAACTTCCGACCTTAGCGTGTTAACTTCCAGTTCGAGGTCAACGCTGGCAGCGCCCGAAACTTCAATGGAAAGCATATCAGCCTTGATCATATTTTCTCCGTCAACTTCGGCAGCTCCATGAGCTTCCAGCCCTGATAAAGCAGGCATGGTGATATACAGCTTAAGAGGGGTATTGGTTTTAATCCTGTTCGATGAGATGACCAGTTTGCTGTTCTTAACTTCCGTGTTGATCTGCCCGATGGCTTTTTGCCTGGCTTCCACTTCAACCTTTTGAGGTTGGCCTATTGTAAGCGAAACCTCAAAAGCCCCGCCTACCTCAATCTTATCAAATGACGGCAGATCACGGGTTTCACGGATAACTTCATTCTGTCCCATGACAGAGGTGTTCAATACGAAAATCATCCAAAAGAATGATAGTATAATGGTTCCTTTAAAAACGTAATTCTTTTTCATAATCATTATAAATTTAAAGTTTCTGCGTGGGACGAAATAAAGGCAAGAAAAGTTACAATGTCTAATTTTTATTCAGATCTTTTGACCAGAGAAGTTGCTTTTGGTCTATCAAAGCGTATGATTTGACTTTTCCATTTTCATCTTTCCTTGTATAAAGCTGTATGTCACGGTCAGAGAGGCTGTTATAACCGTCGATTCCGGCTTTGGCAAGCGACCAGAAACTGAAATCAGGTTTGCTCATATTATCCATCTTTGTCTTGTTTTTGATACCGTCCATGGCCTGAGCTATTAGATTGCTAAATACTTTGGCGATGAGACGTTTCTCTTTCTTTTCGGCGGTAATAATGGGAGAGATGTTGTAAGTAACCGGATTGATTAATTGATTTTCAACCAGATTCGTCGAAACTATGGCTTTAGCAAATGAAGGTGTCAGACGGAATGAACCATGGCGGAGGGCAGGGGCTGGAGTCCCACGGGACTCCAGCCCTTTCTGAAGCTCTGTATCGAATTCTACCTGGTCCGGCTCCGGGATTTCCGCGACCGGCTGAACTTCCGTTTGTATAACCTGCGGATTATAGATGACCGCCGGTTGCCGGAAAAACCTGATCCCGATAAAAAGGAGGATCATTGCCGCGGCAGCAGGTAATAGCCATACCAGGCGGAAAACAGGCTGAGGTATCAGGTTTTTCTTTAATTCATTTTTCTTTCTGAAGGAAATGGAAAGATCAGGTAAAAGCCTGGTATAGCTAAATATTTTATAATCAAAGTTATAAGCCGGGTTTAGTTCAAGAAATTCCCTGAGTTCATTTTCCCCGGATTCATCCAGGAGGCCTTCAACATCACCGATCAACCATTCATCGATATTAACTTCATTAATATGAGTCGTATGATGGATATTTTTTTTTAGCCGGTTTTTAAGTGATTCGTTTTTAATATCTTCGAAGGGCAGGGGAGAAGCATCAAAATCAGCGAGAATAGGTTTAAGATCTGGATTGGCTTCAAGAAAATCAGTCAGTTCACTCTCCATTTCCGGGGAAAGGTTGCCTTCCGTGTGATCGAGGAAGTACTGCTCGTAATTATCTTGATTGATGTGCATTTCAGACTAAGTTTTCAATGCTGACCAGGTAATTTTTTAGAGAAAGCCGGCCACGGAAAATATACACTTTCACCTGCGACTCGTTTAAACCCGTTATTTTACCGATCTCTTCATAACTATACCCTTCATAATCCCTTAAAAGGATCAGTGATTTCTGGATTTCCGGCAACTGTTGCAGCGCATCATCCAGGATTTCCTTCAAATCGCTGTAGTGCCGCTGGTCGTCCATTATACGGTCAAATCCTTCATTCATTCGTTCCATCCTTTTTTCTTTCCTTGTATAATCGATCATCCGGTGATAAGCCGTCGTAAATAGGTAAGATTTAGCGGCGGAATGATTGATTTCACGGAATTTAAGCCACATTTTTTCAAAAGCATCCTGGACAATGTCCATTGCTACGTCTTCATCCCTGATATTTTTCAGGATGAACCGGTAAACGCCGTCGGAGTGGTTATCCACGCACTGGTTGAATTCCGCAACCGTCATTCAAATGGTTTTGAGATTCTAAATTTAAGCATAAGACGAAGATAGCAGGAAAAAGTTACAGAACAAAGAGGCTGGTAAATGTTGTTTATTTGGTGATCTTAACTGTGCATTCGTACCTATATTGCTTGAATATCATTCCTGATGAAAAAATCAGAGCATAAATCCAGCAAAAAGTGGTGATGAATTGCGATGTGATTTTCTGAATAGTCAGACCCGTCAATAAGTTATATAAATATTGAATATAAGTCTCAGGCAGGTTAGTTTTTCCTAAATTTCTGAGGATTTTCCAGTGCCAGTCGGTCAGGATGCAATAGCCAAATCCTTTGCTCTGAATGAATATAAACCAGGATAAGCCTGTGAGAATCACAACAATGAGATGCGCGATTCGCATGCGTTGAGAAAACCACCCGAATAGTATAAATATCATCAGGAATATATGGGAAAAATTCATTAAAATATTCAAAAATTGAAAAATGCTGAAAGAGGCCATAAATTAAGATATTATCATCAATCAATAAGATCCGGGATTAACTATGACATTTGGTCGTCAAGTGTAGTTGTTATTTATTCAATTACAACCACGATGCAATAAAATGGACAAAACTAAAGAAATAAAAAACCACAAACACTCACTATCCACATGGTTTCTTACAGAGTACAATAACTAGTTAAATTTAAAATACTGATTAATAGATAGATATTCGGTAACAAAAAAGATTGAGTCCACTAAGAGAATTAAAAAACTCTTCGTAATATTGTCCCGGTTCAAAAACAGCGGTTAACGGGTCTTCCGATTTTTTTTGAATTCATAAAATAGATAAAATTTTAAGGCTCAATTAAAATCTTATGTTATGAAAAAGTTGTTTTTTGTTTTCTTTTGTCTGTCACTTATTGTGATATTTTTTTCATGTAAAAAGGAAAGTTCTGATGAATTAAACGGCGAACAATCTCCGATGGGAGAGGTCGGGGTTACCGTATCATCGAGCTATTCGGAAATTGCAGGGGTGAGTAATTTTTCTGCTATTGTTACCAGCCTGGACAATGGTATATCTACTTACAGTGGAACGGCTACGGTTACCAACGCATTTTTTAAAAACATGTTATCTAATTTCCCGGGTGTAACTATTGATGGAGACCAGGTTACCCTCACCGGCATGCAGATACAACAAACAAAGGAGGGAATTAAATGTCTGACAGGATCCAATTCAGGTGTCATGGTTAAGTACGATTCAGAAGTTGGCGATACTTACCCGATTGGCAATACTGGAGAGGTAAGAACTGTGGTAAGCAAAACAGGGGTTGACGATTACCCTTACGGTTTTTATATGATTAAAACCATTCAGGTTGAAATGGCTCCCGTTGCTTTGAAAAGTGGAAGTGTCTTAAACTACACTTTTATTTATAATCACAAATATGGATTGGTGGGCGTAGAAGTAGATTTCGATGACGGAACCAGCGCTTCATTCCCAGTATATACCGGTGCGGAAAACTAAACTGAAGAAATTACCTGGTTAAATTCGCAAACCTGTTCCGACCCGGTATAAATTAATTAAATGAGTAATCTTTTATTACCCTATCGCTGGAAAATTATCGGCATCGTGCTGGCTTCTTCCGGAATCGGATTAGGCATCATGTACATCTGGTTCGATTTCAAGTTTAAACTGCCTGTATTTGCTGTTTACTCCTCGTTTCTTGAAACAAAATGGTTTGCCACAATCAGGACAAATTTTGCTGAGGAACTTACCCTTATATTACTTATTTGCGGTCTTAGCCTGATCATTTTATCGAAAGAGAAAAATGAATTTGAGGGCATTGATTCAATGCGTTTTAAAGCGTTTGCCAGAGCATTGATGGTAAATATTCTTTTTTTGCTGTTCTCTGTTTTATTCATTTATGGCACCGGGTTTATAGTCATGCTTATTATTAATGTTTTCTCGTTTCTTATTCTCTATCTTCTTTTCTTTTATTGCCAGAAAAGGGAAAAAAAGGAACAGTGAAATTTGCGCCTTGCTAAAACCTTACTTAATCTTACATTACAACACTTGATTGTAAAACTTACGACCCCGCCACCTAATAACGTTTTCTCATTTTTCAACAATTTCCCCACACAAAATGAATTTCCAGCATTAAGTTGATATATTTGGCCAGGGGAAAAAAGTCATGAAATTCAGGAAATCATTTTTTATTACCATCACGGCCTTTTTAATAGTAGCGGCTCTTATTAATATATTCATCGATAATCCGGACTTCGATGAACTTATTGAAAAAGCGAAGTTTGAGCAGATGGCAAATCGACCTGAACTTGCTGAAAAAACCTATCTCCAAATTATCGGACAAGATATTTATAATATTGAAAGCCATTACGAGTATATCTGCACACACTTCGACATCCCTGAAAAAACGCAAATCGATAGATATGGATATGAATACCGTGTCGATAGTACGATTTTAAACTACTATGATTCTTTGTCGCAGGTTGTTGACAGTCAATTGTCTGATATAGGTTATTATGGAGCCGGACTGATAGCTGTTTTCTTTGACCATTACGCTCTTGCAGTGAACGAGTTTTCTAAAGTAAAAAACAAAAACCTGAAATATCTAAATAATTCTATCGGTAACGCATACAATAATATGGATTCTGTAAAACAAGCAGAATACTATTTTCGTAAAGAAGTGGAAAATAAAGGAAACCTTGACGGAGCCTATTCAAACCTTATTCTTTTACTTTATTTAAAAGGTGATTCAAAGGAACTTCACCTGCTTTTTGAAGATAAGGATGTTAAACCATACTTCCCTACAGGTATAGAACGAATCCTATATTTCGATGATTTTCAACCGCTCAGCTATATTAAATCACTCTTTAAAAAAGTGTCTTATGCATTTAATATCTGGGGATTTATAGCGGCATTTTTAATTATGGCCAGTTGGGTAATATATTTAAGGAAACTTGACATTTATGAAATTGAAAAATGGAAACATGTTGTTATTACGGTTATTCTTGGAATGCTTTTCAGTTTTTTAGTTTACCCTATGTCAGACTTTAATAATTTGATAATCGGCTTTACGCTCAACGGCGGATTGATCAATGACTTTTTTTATTGTGTAATTGGTATCGGAGCTATCGAAGAAATTGTTAAAATAATTCCTCTGCTGCTGATGTTAAAATTTACGAAAGCAGTTAATGAACCTTTTGATTATATTAAATATGCTTCCTTGTCGGCCCTGGGCTTTGCATTTGTAGAAAATCTGGTTTACTTTGATGAAAACAGTCTTCATATTATACACGGACGGGCTTTGACAGCAGTGGTTTCCCATATGTTTGACTCATCGATCATTGCATACGGACTTGTGCTCAATAAATACAAAAGACAGAGGAATCCTTATTTAAATTTCATTGCTTTTTTTACGCTTGCATCTTTAGCACATGGTTTCTACGACTTCTGGCTGATCAACGAAACGGCAAGCGAGTTCAGTTTTGTGACCTTTTTCTTCCTGCTTGTAAGCTTGTTTGTCTGGAACTTCTTTAAAGACAGCGCCCTAAGCCATTCTAATTTCTTCGATCATGACAAATCAATTGACCAGGAAAAGCTTCATGATTATCTGTTATATTCTTTGGCCGGCGTTTTATTATTTGAATTTGTCGCCCTTGCTTTCAGGTTTAGTCCCGATGTGGCAAACGACGGACTTATTTCGTCATTGTATTCAGGAACTTATTTAATTGTTTTTTTATCCATGAGCCTTAGTAAGGTCAGCATCAATAAAGGGGAATGGATTCCTGTAAAATTTTGGAGGACAAATAAAAAAACTGATCACGATTAAGACAAGTTGAATTCCGATTTTGCGGATAACGACAAAGTTTTCAATATTGATATTCTCCACACCCTATCACCTTATCACCTTACCACCGTTTTTCGTTTTTCACTCTTAACACTTCACTTCTTCAATCCAGATTTGCCAAATCTGAAAAATTTTCATCGTCTGTGAATAATTTATCAAAATTAGTTTTATATTTGCGATGAAAATATCGCACGTTAAATTCGTCGTGCGATAAATAAATGCAAATTATATGAAAACTATCATTTCTGATATCATCGGAAGAGAAAAAGAAATTCAGGAATTGCGATTAATTCTTGAAAGTACAAGCCTGGTTATTAGTTCAACCCGCAGAATGGGCAAAACCATGATCTTGACCAAAATGGATGAATCACATCATCCGGGAACAAAAACAATGCTTTGTTTTATTGAATCCGTGCAAAATGCCGAGGAGTTTGTGAATGTTTTGCGCGATAACCTGATTGAACAGGAGTTTTTAAAAGAAAGCGACTTTAAAAAGGTTATTTTATGGATTAACGATAACCTGGGACAGAAAGATTTCGGCATTTTTAAAACTCCTGATTTCAAGAGACATTGGAAAGTAATCCTGAACCTGATGATAGATGATCTGGTTGAGAAACATACTGTCCAGATGGTTCTCATGCTGGATGAATTTCCGAAAATGTTATGGAACCTGGTTCAGAACGGAAATCACCTGCAGGCTGAAGAAATTTTGGATGAACTCAGGAAGATCAGGGAAAAGCATGAAAAACGGAGCAAACTTCGGTTTATTTATTGTGGCTCAATCGGTATGAACCTGGTTCTCAATCATCTTGTCAAACAATTCCATTATACAGGCGCTCCTCTCAATAATATGTATCATTTCATAGTTAATGAAATGAACCTGGTTGATGCGACACAGCTTGTAAAACACCTTAAAAGAAAGAATAATCTGAATCTTAAAACTGAATTGGTTGGCTATCTTGCACGAACCTGCTCCTGCCTGCCGTTTTTCATTGACAGGGTAATCACCCAGATGAAGTTGTCCTTTAACGATAACGCTATAAATCAGGCTGGTATCGATAAAACAATCGATGCATTTATTTCCGGAAGGGACAATAATAATCAGTTCAACCATTTTACTGAACGTATAGATGCTTACTATGATATGAAAGAGAAAAGAATTGCACACGAACTATTACGGGTTTTGTGCAAAAGCGATGAGCCTGTTCTATCTGACAAATTAATAAATATTGTTAAATCAAAGATTGAATCTGATGATTTTGAGATATTTAAAATTCTTTCCGATCTATACGAGGATTTGTATGTTGACCGGAATTCAGAGGGTGATTTGAAAAGTTACAGCTTCCGTTATGACCTGCTTAAGAAATGGTGGAAACTTAATTATGCTTAATACCTAAAGAAAATTACATGTACCTGTTCAACGCTAAAATAGAAAATCCTGAGAAGCTGGAACAAATGCTTATCGGAAGAGAACATATTGTGAATATGTTAGTTGAAGCTCAACTTCAACATACAAAAGGTGTGATGACACCTCAGTACCTGGTAATAGGGTCTAGGGGCAGCGGGAAAACACACATGCTCAGGGTGATTTATGACCGATTATCGAAAAACGGTTTCTATATGGCTGAGCATGAAATAGCTTATATGGTTGAAGATGAAACAGGTGTTGGCTCCTACTTCGATTTGCTGCACCGAATATTTGCAGCACTCAAACGCTGGAGTAACGATTCTTCAAAAACCCGGTTTATCATTGACCAGGTTGAACACCTGAAGGAAATGCACCCCAGAGACTGGACCAAAACGGCAGAAAAAATCTTACTTTCATTCCTTAGGGATAAAACACTTTTAGTGCTGATCGAGAATTTTGATTCGATCATGCGGGGAATGGACAAACAGGGTAACGTGATTGAACTGGCAAAACTCAGGGACTTTATCCAGCAATACAAACAGATTTCATTTATTGCCACAAGCCAATCCCTAATACATGCACTATCCGATGACCGGAATCCGCTTTATGGCTTCTTTAATGTCATTAATATGAAGCGTCTTACGCTTGAAGAGTCGTTTGAATTTATTAAGAAAATTGCATTAACCGAACAAAATGAAGATCTAATTAAATTCCTCGAAAGCTCTGAAGGCAGGGGCCACCTGGAGGCAATACACCAGTTTACCAAGGGGAATCACAGGTTGCTGCTGGTGTTTTTCGATTTCCTGAAAGCTGAATTTCGCAGCAATCTTTCCGATGTTTTTCTGAAATCTATCGACGAACTTAAACCTTATTACGAGAGTTTCATCAAGAACCTTGCTCCGCAACAGCAAAAAATTGTGCAATATCTTAGCCTGCAGCGCAATCCTCAAAAAGGGGCTGATATTGTCAGAAATTGTTTTCTTGATAAAAGCACTATTTCTAAACAACTTTCGGAATTACAGCGCTTAGGATTTGTAAATGCCGTAAATGAGAAAGGCCGTGATAAGTTTTATGAAATTTCCGAGCCTTTACTACGCATGTGCTTTGAGATCAACGAAGACCGAAATGGCATCATCAAACTGTTTGTCAATTTCCTGGGACAGCTCTATTCTGCTGAACAATTAAAAGAAAAATACCTGCATTACAATTATCTTGAACGCTTTCAGCCTGAGCCTCTAAGGAAGCAATACCAGGCAGAAGCGAAATTTTACAAAATGGTAAAAGTTCAATACCTCAGTTCATGGAGTTTAAATGAAGATGATGAGACAAAGCTTGCTTCTTGCAACGAACCCGAAGAAGCCAGGAAAATAATTACCGAAATATTACATCAATCAAGTAGTTCAGAAATTTATATTTCAATCCTTGAGCTTTTTAGACAACAGAAATGGGAAAAGCTAATAGATAATATTTTACAAGTATTGAGTAATGATAATGATAATGCATACCTATATTATGTGCTTAGTTATTCTTATGAGAGAACAGGATTTAAAGATAAAGCTATTGAAACAATTAAAAAAGCAATAAACCTTAAGCCTGAATTTCAAGAAGCTTTAGGCAATCTAGGAAATTTTTATGCATCTGATGGAGAATACGAAAAGGCAATAGAAGCATATAAAAATGCCATTAATCTTAAACCGGAATTTTATGAAGTTTGGAACAATTTAGGAAATTCATACAGTAATTTGGGACAATACCGAAAGGCCATTGATGCTTATCTTAAAGCCATTGAAATTAAACCTGAATATGAAGTTGTATGGTATAATTTAGGATACTCTTATATTTACAATGGAGAAAATGAAAAAGCGAATGAAGCATTTAAGAAAGCTATTGAAATAAAGCCTGATTTCGGGCAATCTTGGAATAATTTAGGTGTAATCTATATTAATGGAAAACAATACGATGAAGCAAAAATAGCTATTTTCAACGCCATCAAATATATCAACTCATTTAAGAAAGAAGAATGGATAATTCCTTATTCCAATTTGCTTGAGGCGACATTAAAATTGAAAGAATTTGAAGATGCCATTGCAGTTATTGGACAAATGTTCTCAATTCCGGAGAAACTTGAGTATATATCTGAACTTGATGATTCTATCCAGTTTTTAGTCAAAGAATGCAGCGAAACAGAGATTAAAGTTATTCTAATCAAGCTAATGAGCCTTTGTATTGAACACCAAAAACTTAAAAAATTATCATCATTATTATCCAGTATAGTTTTCCACCTTTTAAAAGATCATACAGAAATAAAACCTCACAGGTTTGAAATGCTTAAAGAAACCTTTAATGATTTATTTAAAGACAGAGAGGAATTTACCTATCCATTGCGTTACCTGGATATTGGCATAAGATATTTTGTGAAAGAAGAAAAGGAAGCTATTTACGAACTGAGCCAGGAGGAGAGGTTACTTTTCGAAAAATTCACAACAAATATAACCTAGGTTCATATTTCGGTGCTCCGCACCTCACCACCTCACCACCTTTTCACTCACATCAATCCAGCTTCAGTACCGCCAGGAAAGCCTTCTGCGGAATCTCTACGTTTCCGACGATGCGCATACGCTTCTTTCCTTTTTTCTGCTTTTCGAGCAGTTTCCGTTTACGGGTGATATCTCCGCCATAACATTTAGCCGTGACATCCTTACGCAAGGCTTTAATAGTTTCGCGGGCGATGATCTTGGCGCCGACAGCCGCCTGGATAGCTACTTCGAACTGCTGCCTTGGGATCAGCTCTTTAAGCTTTTCACACATTTTCCGGCCCAGTTCATAGCTGTGATCTGCGTGGATCAGTGAGGAAAGTGCATCCACAGGCTCTTTGTTGATCAGGATATCGAGTTTAACCAGCCTGGCCGGCCTGTAATCGAGATAATGGTAATCGAACGAGGCATATCCTTTGGAAATGCTCTTCAGCTTATCGTAAAAGTCGAAAACGATCTCTCCCAGCGGCATTTCAAAGGTGACCTCGACCCTGTTGGAGGTAAGGTAAATCTGGCTCTTCAGGATTCCCCGCTTATCAATACATAGTTTCATGATCGCCCCGATATATTCTACCTTGGAGATAATCTGTGCCACGATGTACGGCTCATTGACATAATCGATGAACTTGATATCAGGCATCCCGGAAGGGTTGTGCACTTCAATAAGTTCTGACTTATGAGTGACTACCTGGTATGATACGTTAGGTACCGTTGTGATCACAGCCATGTCAAATTCCCGGTCGAGGCGTTCCTGCACGATTTCCATGTGAAGCAATCCCAGGAACCCGCCACGGAAACCAAATCCCAGCGCTGCCGAGGATTCCGGCTCAAAGGTCAGTGAAGCGTCATTAAGCTGCAATCTTTCCAGCGAGGCCCGCAACTCTTCGTAGTCATCGGCATCCACAGGGTAAATTCCGGCAAAAACCATCGGCTTAACTTCCTGGAAACCGCTGATGGCCGCTATGGATTGCCTGCTGATGTGCGTGATGGTGTCGCCTACCCGGACCTCTTTTGACGACTTGATACCGCTTATAATATAGCCCACATCACCTGTCTTCATCTCTTCCCGGGGTTCCATCGTAAGTTTCAGAACCCCGATCTCGTCGGCTTCATATTCACGGCCTGTTGCGACGAACTTAACCTTGTCGCCTTTGCGGATAGATCCGTGGAAAATCCTGAAATAGGCAATAATACCCCGGAAAGGATTATAAACGGAATCGAAAATGAGCGCCTGCAAAGGTTCGCTCTCGTCACCGGACGGGGAAGGGATACGATTAATAATGGCATCCAGGATTTTATCCACGCCAAAGCCGGTTTTTCCACTGGCCTCGATGATATCCTCCGGCTTGCATCCCAGCAGGTCGATGATCTGTTCGCGCACTTCGTCAGGCATGGCGCTTTCGCTGTCCATTTTGTTCATCACCGGGATAACTTCCAGGTCATGATCAATAGCCATATAGAGGTTAGAAATAGTCTGAGCCTGTACGCCCTGGGTTGCATCGACGATCAGCAAGGCCCCTTCGCAGGAAGCGATCGAACGTGATACTTCGTAGGAAAAGTCCACATGGCCGGGTGTATCAATCAGGTTCAGCTTATAATCAGTACCTTCATACCGGTAATCCATCTGGATTGCATGGCTTTTTATAGTTATCCCACGCTCACGCTCCAGTTCCATATCGTCAAGCACCTGCTCCTGCATCTCTTTACCGGTCACCGTACCGGTTATTTCGAGCAACCTGTCGGCTAAAGTGCTTTTTCCATGGTCGATATGGGCTATTATACAGAAGTTTCGGATGTTTTTCATGGAGTGCAAAGATAAAATATTTATGGCAATAATGCAAAAGGCCACAAGCCATAAGCCACAAGCCGCAAGCTTGAGGCTTGTAGCTTGTGGCTTGTGGCTTGTAGCTTGAGGCTTGCAGCTTGTGGCTTGCAGCTAAAAAACTTTATCCCCGCAAAGCTGTTTAACAAATAGATTGTGCTTATCTTTGCAAGCCTTTTTAAAGTAAAATGAAAATGAATGTATAAAACAATTTAATCTATTGAATATGAGTAAGGTAAGATTAGGAATTATGGGTTTTGGGGAGATTGGGAGGCATATCTACCGGCTTTGCATGGAAGACGATATTTTTGAAGTAGTTGCCATCAGCGATTACGGAAAGCCGGATATTCTCGCATATCTCCTTCAGGCAGAAGTGAAAGGTAAGGTTAGCGTAACCCTTGAAGATGGTAACTTCATCAATTCTCCTGCCGGCCGCGCCCGTGTGGTTACCGGCGGTGCGCCAGGCGATGTTCCCTGGGATATATTTGATGTCGATGTGGTAATCGATGCCACCGGTATCTTTAAAAACAAAAAAGATTTAAATAAACATCTGGCGGCCGGCGCGCCTCATGTGGTTCTTTCCACACTCCCTGGAGAAGAGATCGACCGGATCGTGGTGATGGGGGTTAATGAACATACCATCGACCTTAAAGATAAGATCGTTTCTGCCGGATCGGCTACAACCAATGCAACCGCGTTGATGCTGAAATTCTTTGATGAAAAATATGGCGTGGATTACGCGATGCTGACCACCGTGCACTCTTATACTTCCGATCAGCCGCTTCGCGACAAGGCCGGGGTTGATTTCCGCAGATCGCGTTCAGCTGCTGAGAACATCATCCCTAACGAGACACCGACACCAAAGTGGATACCGACCATTCTCCCCAATTTCAAGGGGAAAATCGAAGGCACTGCACTTAATGTCCCTATCCCCAACGGGTCATTGCTTGATCTGACCATGATCTTTAAAACCAAAGACATTTCTTTGGAACAGGTGAATGAAGTGATGTATGAAGCGGCAGCCAAACTTCCGGGGCTCGTCCAGGTAGCTGAAGACCCGATTGTTTCAAGCGATGTTATCAATAACCGTCACGCGGTGGTGTTCGACAAGCTGGCTACACTGAAGTCGCAAGGCAAGATGATCAAGACCCTGGTCTGGTACCATACCGCCCTTGCCCAGGCTTGCCGCATCCTCGATGTGATCAGAGCTTATCATTTATTACAGGAAAAAACCACGAAAGGAGGCGCCAAATGAGAGTAGCAATTAACGGATTCGGAAGGATCGGACGTTCAGTATACAGAATTCTTGATGAAGACCCAAATATTGATGTCATTGCCATTAATGATCTTTATGACAATGATGTTTTAGCATACCTGCTGAAATACGATACGGTGATGTCGAATTTCTACAGCGAAGCCCGCATAGAAGGAGATTACCTCGTAACTCCGGAAGAAAAAGTGCTTATGTTATCACAAAGTGATATGACGCTGCTTCCCTGGAAGGAATTAGATATTGATGTTGTTGTGGAGGCAACCGGGGTCTTCAGAAAACGTTCGCAACTTGAAGGACATCTGCAGGCAGGAGCAAAGCGTGTCATCCTGACCGTACCTTCGAAAGATGAGATCGATTTTACTGTTGTGATCGGCGTTAATGATGATGGCCTGAAGCCTGAACACCGCATAGTTTCAAACGCGAGCTGCACCACGAACTGTTTGGCGCCTGTAGCCAAAGTGCTTAATGATGCCTTCGGGATCGTTGACGGACTGATGACCACAACACATGCCTATACAAATGACCAGCGCCTCGCCGACGTTCCTCACAAAGACTGGCGCCGGGGCCGTGCTGCTGCTGAAAATATAGTCCTGACCACAACCGGCGCGGCCAAAGCAGTAGGTAAAGTGATCCCTGACCTGAAAGGAAAACTCGACGGGATGGCATCACGCGTACCTGTGCCCGATGGCTCCGTTGTTGACCTGGTCGTGGAAGTCGGAAAAGATGTTACGGTCGCTGAAGTAAATAAAGCGATGAAAGTAGCTGCAGCCACTGAACGTATGAAAAATGTGCTGCTCTATTCTGACTTTAAATGGGTTTCTTCGGATGTCGTTGGAAATCCGTACTCTTCAATATTCGATCACGAATACACCAGGGTAATTGGAAAACGCATCGTAAAGGTACTAAGCTGGTACGACAATGAATGGGGTTATTCCAACCGAGTGGTTGATCTGATCCGGCTTTTCAAAGCGATGGATGGTAAGTAATTTTTTTCTATCTTCTCGATGCTGTATCAAAAGTCTGAGCTACCTCTATTTTATGGTAGTCCGACGACTGAAGCCGTCGGTTCCAATTTTGTAACATCAATAGAACCAACGGCTTTAGTCGTTGGAGCACGAACTAATATCAGATCGCAATTCGA
>Ga0247841_10008199_pt1 | contig 15165 bp, 10 predicted proteins | sample LaCruzMarch2015__2_FD_192410 | JGI IMG/M metagenome (GOLD analysis project Ga0247841, IMG submission 192410) | Freshwater microbial communities from meromictic Lake La Cruz, Castile-La Mancha, Spain - LaCruzMarch2015_18m | ecosystem: Environmental > Aquatic > Freshwater > Lake | place: Spain...
AATGATCGTTTCACGGTGCTCGCCTTTCGAGACTCCGTATTTCAAGCCTTTCCTGAATGGCAGGCGCTCACCCCTGAGACGATTAAAAAGGCGACCTCCTTTGTTGAAGGGCTGCGCTCTTTTGGCTCCACGGACGTCTTGGCTTCGTTACGTTCGCTCATGGCTTTACCCCGTGACCCTGCGCGCCCGATGATCGCCATGATTATCTCCGACGGAAAACCCACGGCTGGCCTGACTCAAAGTTCAGGCATCATCGCCGCCTTCTCCCAACTGAATAGAGGTATGGTCTCCGTCTATTCGTTTGGAACACATCGGAGCGCAAACGCCTATCTGCTCGATATGCTCACCTATTGTAACCGTGGCGATTCAACAATCATCAAGGGCAATCGCTGGGACATCCCCGAAAATATGTCTGCTGTCTATCTCGGTTTCCGCAACCCCATCTTAAGTGATGCCTCGATTGTTTTTGATGCAACCTCCAATAGCGAGGTCTACCCCAGGCGAACAGCGAATCTCTACCTCGATCGTCCGCTTGAAGTTTTTGGCAAATGTAAAGCCACAGAAACAGAGGTTGTTTTCCAAATTCGTGGACTCGCCGGTGACAAGGGCTATGACTCCATCTTCCGACTGCCTCTCACGACCGCAACCCCTGGCGACTCTGAACTTAAAACGCGTTGGGCGTCTCAAAAAATGTTTTTATTAGCCAGCCACTACTCGCGTAATACCGAAGATCGTGCGCGACTCCTGAACGCCATTCAAGAGTTGAGCAAGAACTACAATATTCCCTCTCTTTATCCCTCCGACATCAAGTAAACGAACAGCACAGGAGCCACAGATGATACGTTATTTCACAGCAGGAGAATCCCACGGACCTCAACTCACCGCCATCCTCGAAGGCATGCCAGCGGGGTTGTCCTTATCTGAAGAGCTCATTAACCGTGACCTTGGACGTCGACAACTCCTCCTCGGCGCAGGTGGACGTATGAAGATCGAAACCGACAAGGTTCAGATCACCTCCGGTGTTATGAATGGCCACACCACTGGTGCTCCGATCGCTCTTCAAATTATCAACGCAGATCATGCCAACTGGAAGGGCAAGGAGATAACCCCCTACACCATCCCACGGCCCGGACACTGCGACCTCTCCGCTGCGATCAAATACAACCACGAAGATATTCGCCCTGCCTTGGAGCGCGCCTCGGCACGCGAGACAGCTGCCCGTGTCGCCGTGGGAGCGGTCTGCCGAGCCCTCCTCTCCAACTTTGGCATCACCATCAGCGGCCAGGTCATCCAGATCGGACCTGAACCCGATCCCGCCAAGTTTGAACACATCATCGAAACTGCCCGCGCAGAGGGCAACACCCTCGGGGGTATCATCGAGGTGACTGTGGATCAAGTGCCTGTCGGCCTTGGCTCGTATGTGCAATGGGACCGCAGACTCGATGCCCAGCTCGCCTACGCCATGATGGGCATCCCAGCCATGAAGGGCGTGGAGATCGGTGATGCCTTTGCAAATGCCGCACTCCCAGGCACACAAGTCCATGATGCCATCAACCCCGACCTCTCACGCGACACCAATAACTGTGGCGGTATCGAAGGGGGAATGTCCAATGGCCAGCCCATCGTGATTTACTTGGCGATGAAACCCATTCCGACAACCTTGAAGTCCCAGCGTTCCATGAACCTGGTCACGGGTGAGTCCGCTGAAACAAAATACGAACGCTCCGACGTCTGTCCTGTCCCTCGCGCCGTGATTGTTGCGGAAGCCTCAGCCGCGTTCGTGATTGCCAAGGCGTTACTCGAGAAGCTCGGTGGCGACAGTATCGCTGAGATCACACCCCGTTTCGAGCAGATCAAGAAGGCCAAACCCCATCTGGCAGGCAAACCCATCATCTTCTGGCCGTAAACGAAGCTGACGCTTCGTTGATTTTAGATTTGTGGCATGACTAGCTTAGGAGTCCAGCCAGGAGTGTCCGCGGTCCCAGGGATTTTCACTTTGTCATGATCCACTCGACGCTCACCGTCACCATTTCCTGGAGGGCCGTCCGCGGCCTTTTAGGAATATGTGTGGACGGTTTTGTTCGCTTTGTATTCTTATTGGGTTACAAGTTGTACAGCCACTGGTGAATTGCCGTTCCGTGGCCACACAAGAATGCGCGGTAGATCTCTCTGATGACTAGAAATCCTGCTGGAGACATGCACAGCGTCGGCATGGCCGACACTCTGACAGCTCTTGCTCGGATCGCCTTGACGATGGTGATCAACAATGCCACAAGCCATGATCCGGTTGCGAGAAAGAAGAGTGGAGCAAGATACAACCCCAAGAATACGGTGATCCGCATCATCCGGTCTTGCATCCAACTGGCCGGCCCTGGCGGCAAGGAGAAGAAATGCCAAAAGACAACAATATAGGACCCGACCACCGCGTAGAGGGACAGTAGAGCCAGACGCTCCTGCGATTGGCCGTGGAGCAGTAATAGGCGTTTGATCAGGTTCTTCATCTTATCAAGCTAACATTTAACGTTTTAAGCAATATGCGGCAAGTATAAGACGATCGGGAATTCAGCGCAAGCGGAAATTTTGACGGATTGACTTGGGACGTGGGACCTGGGACGTGGGAAGATTTATTTGATTAAGGACGCAAAGACGTTAAGACTTAGAGACTCAAAGGAAAGACCCAGGACAGTAAAGACCCTTTGTGTCTTATAGTCTATTAGTCTCTGAGTCCTTGTCCCAACACATAATTTGGCCGCTTTGTTATCCAACAACGACTCGCAACAACACGCGCTTTCCAGGGTGCATTTCAGATTCATTGACCTCTGGCCGCCCACCGACCTTGTGTCGGTGGAGGCAAACGTTGTGTGAGGGAGCCGACAACGTTCCTCACCCAACTTTCTTCACCCCCGGCACAAGGCCGGGGGGATCGGGAACTTGGACCAGCGAATCGTAACGGCACGCGCTTCCCAAAAACCCAAAATCGCACCTTGAGAAGCAGTCCTAAAAAATGGTAATATAAATCTTTTAACACCTTATAAGGATTTATACCGCCATGAGACCTGTCGTACTGATTATTCGTGATGGCTGGGGACTCAATCCCCGCGATGTTGGAAATTCTGTTTTTACTGCTCAGACGCCAACCATTGACCGACTGAAAGAGCGTTATCCGTGGTCACGTTTGGCGTGCAGCGGCGAAGCTGTCGGCCTACCCGAAGGGTATCAGGGATCGAGCGAAGTCGGTCATTTGAATATGGGTGCCGGACGCATTGTGATTCAGGAGCTCAAGCGCATTGACGACGGTCTCAGCACCGGCGAACTTTTCACCTCGCCCAAATGGGCTACGCTCATCGCTAACTGGAAAAAGAACAACAGCGCGCTCCACTTCATGGGCCTCTTACAGGATGAGGGCGTCCATGCGCACCAAGAGCATCTTTTCAAACTGATGAAACGGGCCCGCAGTGAATTCGCAACTGGGCGAATCATCGTGCATCCCTTCCTTGACGGACGCGACACCCCGCCCCGCAGTACGCTCGAATATCTCGCACGCCTTGAGACCGAGATGAAGGCTGTCGGCCATTGCTCGATCGGCACCGTGATGGGCCGCTATTTCTCCATGGATCGCTCGAAGAACTACGGTCTCACGGATGAAGCCTATACCTGTCTGGTCGAAGCCAAGGGGCGTAAGGTCAGTGGCGCGGTCGAAGCTGTTAAGGCCTCCTACGAAAAGGATATCACGCCGGATAACACGCCCATGACAGACGAATACATTCCGCCATGTGTCCTCGAAGGATATGCAGGTATGAAGGATGGCGACTCGGTCATGCACTTCAATTACCGTCAAGATCGCGCGATCCAACTCACACAGGCCTTTGTCTGTGACAACTACAAGGGCAAGCGCACAATTCGTCCGCAGGTCGTTTATCTCGGCTTCACACGTTACTGGGACGAGTTCACAGAGTATCTGCTGGGCGCCATGGGTGGCGAAGGCGGGATGCCTAACCTCTTGGGAGAAGTCATTGCCAAGGCTGGACTCAAACAACTCCGCATTGCCGAGACGCAGAAATTCCGTCACGTCACCAGCTTCTTTAATGGGAAGTCAACCCAACCCTATGTTGGCGAAGAGCAAGTCGACATCCCTGGTCGCTTTGACCCTGCCACCTTTGCAAGCCATCCGGAGATGGAGGCCCTCTTCGTCACCGAGGCGTTGCTCAAGAAACTCGAGAACAACCCCTACTCCTTCGTGGCTGTCAACTTTGCCAACTGCGACATGGTCGGTCACACTGGAGACGCCAACGCAGCGCGTCTCGCGGTTGAAGTCGTGGACAGCTGTATCGGCAAGCTTCTCCCCCGCCTGATGGAACTGGATGCACAGATTCTGATTACAGCAGATCATGGTAATGCGGAACAGATGGTGGATTATGTCACCGGCATGACAAAAACTAGCCATACACTCAACGATGTCGAGTGTATCTATGTTGCCAAAGATGCTGTTGGTACCCAGCTTGCCCCCAAGGGTAAACTGAGTGACATTGCGCCCACGGTGCTTGCTTTGATGGGACTCACTATCCCCGCTGACATGACTGCCAACAATCTGATTCTCGGCAAGGAAGCTTGGGCGAAATAAGACTCTCTCGCAATGTTCCATTTCAACATAAAGCACCTCTCGCTTGCGGCAAGCGTCTGTCTTGTCGCAAGCTCTGCTTGCGCTGCGATCAAGGTTAACGGTTCCTATTTCAGCCCTCGGAACAAAGAACGCGAAAAACGTCCTGCGACAACGTTGTTGACACTCCACACGACTGAAGCCCCCTCTGTCAGTGCCCTCCGTAAGCTCAGCGAAATGGGCGAGTGTCACTATTGCATCGACGAGGCTGGCCGTGTTTACAGCATCATCGATCCGCGTCGCATCGCCTTCCACTCTGGACGGAGCATGTGGAATGGCAAGCAAGAGGCGGACAATTTTGCGATTGGTATCGAGGTTTGTGGTTACCATAACAAGCCGCTCTCCGTTGCTCAAACACAGTCGCTGAAGGAACTGATCGCACTGATTAAAACAACGTATAAACTGACTGACGCACAAGTTGTTCCTCATTCACAAATCGCCTACGGCGCACCGAACAAATGGCAACCGAGGAGCCATCGGGGACGTAAACGCTGTGGTATGCAGTTCGCCATGCCCTCCATCCGCACAAAGCTGGGGCTCAAGAGTCGCCCCCCCCGAGATCCTGATGTGGTAGCCAAGCGTCTTGTCATAGCAGACCCTGCGCTCGCAGAGGTTCTCTACGGAAAAATGAGTGCATTTACTGCACCGCAGCCCAAGGATTATGAGCCAAAGTCTATCTCACCCATGATTGGTAAGAAGCCCTCGGCGCGTCCCTCCTCTGGCTATCAGACAATCGGTGTGAGCAACCGTGCACAAGATATAGCTGGCAAAGCAGTACGTTCCTCGACAACGCTCTACGTCTATCCCAACGGACGCTATTCCACAGGCAATCTGCTGACCTCTGGAGCGATCCTAAAGTTGCCGTATGGAACAAAAGTCCTTTTAGATTATCTCGTTGCTGGCTCAGTCTCCTCGCAACGCCCTCCCCTCTTAATTTGTGGAAGTAAATGGAAGCTACCCTCCACCTACTATCTTCTAAATGGGGCCTTAATTCCCGGCAATATGGTGGATGACAGCAAAATATATACAGGCACCCCTATCTTTGTTCGGAAGGATTAAACGTCACTTTACCCCAGCAACTGGGCGTTAAAGCAAAAGAAAAGAAACGAATTAAGGTTTGTTTTTGGATTGCTTTTGGAGCTATTGTTGGAGTAAGATAAACCCTGATTTTTTAACAACCTAAGGAGATAATCATGGCATATCAAATTACAGATAAATGTGTTGCTTGCGGTCTTTGCAAAAGTGCGTGTCCTGTCGAGGCAATCAGTGAGGGAACCCCTTACACGATTGATGCAGATAAGTGCGTCGATTGTGGTGCTTGCGCGGGTGAATGCCCCAGCGAAGCTATCATTGCTGGCTAAGATCGCTTCTCGAGACTAAACGGTAGGGATCCTGCCGTTTTTTCTTTCTGAGTTGCACACATCCAATTGTGCACCAGACAAGTTTTTGGTTTATCATTTAATACGCATTGCCACGAACTGTTTTCTATGCGGTACGCGATTATTTCTGATATCCATGCAAATGCCACTGCTCTTAAAGCGGCCTTAGCAGATATTGCTCACATGAAGGTCGACCGGATCATCTGTCTGGGTGATTGCGTGGGCTATGGAATGGAACCCGTAGAGACCCTTGAGTTGCTTTACCGTAAAGCGCATGTGGTGCTGATGGGTAACCACGATGCCGCCGTCTGCGGAAAACTAAGTACCGCTGCTTTTTCTGAGCGTGCCACCCAGGCAGTCGAACGCCATCGTAAACAGATCTCTCCCACGGGCATGCGCTGGCTTGAACGGTTGCCTCTCATTGCCGAGGGCAAAAATTTTCGTTGCACACACGGTGATTTTTCACGGCCCGAACTCTTTCGTTACGTCTATACCCCGGAAGAGGCCACGCCCTCTTGGCAGGCGGCAACAGAGCCTCTACTTTTTGTTGGACATACACACTTTCCTCGCATCCACGTCATTGGCGCCAGCGGGGTCTCCCATGCCCTTGATTACTGTGATTTTGAGTGTGAAGAGGGCAAGCGCTATATCATCAACCCAGGAAGTATCGGCGCACCTCGAACGGATGATGCCTGTTCCACCTATTGCATTTACGATGATAAAGCAAAGTCCATCGAATTTAGAAGCTTGCCCTTCGATTACAAAGCGTATGTCCGAGAACTTCAGTCCGCCAACACGACCATGGATCCCAAGCTCCTGCAACAAAATGCAGACCTCTCCATGCCAGAGGTCCGAGAGGGTCTCTGCTTCTCCAATGATGCACAAAACATGGAAGCCGTGCAAAATGTCGTCCATTCGATCCGTCTCCCCTCCACGCGTTTTCTGCAACGCCTCGCCATGACGCTGGTCCTCGGTTTATTATTGATCATTGCCTGCATCATCTATGTCATGTTTCAACTCAATCAAGTTGATGAGTCAAAAACACTCTCTGGCTTCATTCCCCCTCGACAGCTCCCCGTGGTCATGATTCTCCCACAAACACCCTTAGACAAAAATATACTCCCCTCGTTTCCAAAGGAAATCAATCGCAGAGATGTTGTGGAGGGCTGGCGCTACTACGTGGAAGAAAAACCACTCCAGCACTTACAACTCAAGGAACGCGATGGGCGATCAACCCTCTGCTTCGCCCATGACCAATTCCTAAGGCTGGAGGTTGAGTCCCCCTTGCTCGCTTTAGGAGTGCCAGAAGTCAAGGCGCTGCGTATTAGTAGCCGTATCCGCCGTTCCGAGGACTTTAATGGAACCGTAATGGCTAACATCTCCTTGCTGGCAAGAAGAAAAGAGGATGGAACCTTTGAGTCGTTGTCAACCTCCAGCTTCGAAGTGCGGAATTCGCGCGGCGAGCCAGCAGGTGCCATGAGCGTCAATCGCAAAATTTCGCTCACCAAGCGAACAACCCATGTCAAGTTCTCGCTGACAACCACCTTCAAGGGTTCACTCGAAATCGAACAGCCTCTTCTGACTGGGGAAAAAGATGATTAAGTCCATTGCAGATGAAGTGTGGGCCTTCGATTGCGAATGGATCCCGGATCTGCAGGCGGGACGGATACTCTATAAACAACCCGATGAGGTCTCCTCCAAAGAAGTTCTCGAAACCATGTGGGAGCACGGAGGCCGGACCCCCGAGAACCCACAGCCCTTCTTGAAGCTCATCCAGTGCCGCGTCGTCTCGATTGCCACGGTGATTCGACGCGTCTTGCGCAATGGAGAGATTCAACTCTTTCTGTTCGCCCTACCCCAGAATGTTTCCGATGAGACGCAGGACGAACCCACAATCCTGCGCCGTTTTCTTGTGGAGGGACTTGCAACCAAGAACCCGCAACTGGTCGGCTTTAATTCACGAAACTCGGATTTGCGGATTTTACTTCAGCGCGCCATCGTCCATGGCCTCGATATCAAAGCCCTCTCAGAGCGCCTCACGGCAAAGCCTTGGGAGAGCATGGATGTTGACCTCATGGACCTGGTCAGCGGCTTTGGGAAGAACACCACGGTTTCCCTCAATGAGATTGCCCAGCTCTCCGGCATCCCGGGCAAGCTCGATACCACCGGCGATGATGTGTGCGGACTCTGGTACGCGGGCAAACGGCAGGAGATTATCCAGTACAACTGTTTCGATGCGCTGACCACCTACCTCGTCTGGCTCCGGCTCGCCTTTGTCTCCGGCAAGTTTTCACAAGAAGAGTACCGCCTCGAACAGCTTCGCGTCAAGCGACTGATTGAGGACCACGCCAAGAAACCGGAGGGAACCTACCTCCTCACCTACCTGGATGCCTGGCGCGATCTTAAAAAACGAACCGGACAAGCTGATGGCGTGTTTGACTGAAACTTTTCCTATGAGCCTACTTTCAAAAATCAATACCGCAACGGATGTCCAAAACCTCCCCCCGCAACAGCTTTCACAACTGGCGGCAGATGTTCGTAATGCTATTATCACCACGGTCAGCAAGAACGGGGGACACCTCGCCTCGAACCTCGGAACCGTGGAACTGACCATTGCCCTTCTTCGCATCTTCTCCCCGCCGCAAGACCGCATTGTGTGGGATGTGGGCCATCAGGCCTATACCTGGAAACTTTTGACTGGACGCCGCGAACAATTTTCAACCCTCCGGACACAGGGCGGACTCTCTGGCTTCATCAAGCCGGATGAGAGTCCCTGTGACGCCTCCATTTCCGGACACGCCGGCACCGCGCTCTCAACTGCGCTGGGCATGACCACGGGGCTCGCCCGCAAAGGCCAGCCGGGACATGTCCTCGCCATCATTGGCGACGCCTCGATGACGAATGGCATCTCCCTGGAGGCACTCAACAATCTCGAAGACGTGGAGGCCAAGGTTATCGTCATTCTCAATGACAACGAGATGTCCATCAGCCAGAACGTCGGAGCTCTCTCCCGCCGTCTGGGCCAGATGCTCACCAGTGTGCGATACAACCGCATCAAAGCCGCTGCTGAAGCCGCAGGCCATCGCATGCACATGACCGGATTACGGGGTGTCTATCACAAGCTGGAACAGGCGATCAAGAGTATCTGGTTGAAAAATGCCTTTTTCGAAGAGTTTGGTCTTCGGTATATCGGCCCCATTGACGGACATGATTTTAACGCGCTGGAAAATGCACTCCTCTCGGCGCGCGCTGATAAGCGTTCCGTGCTTGTCCACGTGGCCACCCAAAAGGGGCGCGGCTACCAGCCTGCTGAACAGACCCCCAGTGCCTGGCATGGCGTCAGCTCCTTTGTCTGTGAGACAGGTGAACAGCTGAAGGGTGGCGCCAAGGGATATTCTCACGCGTGCGGCGAGACACTCCTGTCGCTCGCGGAAAGTAACCCCTCCCTTATGGCCATCAGTGCCGCCATGTGTTCGGGTACTGGCTTAGAAACCTTTGCAAAAAAATATCCGAAACGCTTTTTCGATGTCGGGATCTGCGAAGCCCATGCCGTTGTCTTTGCAGCAGGCCTTGCCTCGACGGGATACCGCCCCGTCTTTGCTGTCTACTCCTCTTTCCTGCAACGCGCTGTGGATTGTGTGATGCACGATGTCTGCATTCAGAAACTTCCCGTGCTCTTCTGCCTTGACCGCGCCGGGGTCGTCGGTAGCGATGGACCCACCCACCACGGCATCTATGATATCTCCATGTTGCGGTGTTTGCCCAACCTCGTGATGATGCAACCTGCAGACAACCAGGAGCTCGACGCCATGCTCCGTTTCGCCCTGACCCTTGATGGCCCAGCCACCATCCGGTATCCGCGCGAACCCGGACCGGAAACGAGAATGCGCGAATGCGCGGATGCGGAAATCGAAATCGGGAAAGCGGAACTCCTCAGCGGCTCGCCTGAAACGACGATTTGGATCTGGGCCTTAGGTGATATGCTTCCGCTTGCACATGAGCTTGCTGCGCTAATCGGATTGAAAGGGCGCTCAGCGGGCATCGTGAATGCGCGCTTCATCAAGCCTTTGGATCTTGCCCTTCTCAAGCAACAGGCCACGACTGCTACCTGCTTCATCACGCTTGAGAACGGGTCGGCGGCCGGCGGTTTCGGTTCTGCTGTCGTAGAAACGCTCGCAGCGAATAATATCACCACGCCCGTCCACATCATCGGCTGGCCCGACCGCTTCATGGGTCAGGGCACGATCGATCAGCTCCGTGAAGAAGTCGGCCTCACCGCCGAGAGAATTGTGCAGCACATCTTCTGAGCCCCTAGCCCATATTCATGGCGTCGACATCAATCGAGAAATTAACCTCTTTTGGGATCACAACTTTTTCGATGACCTCGCGGAGCGGTTGCGTCATGAGACGCGTCGTGGAGGCACGCAGAACAATCTGGTAGCGGAAGAGTCCTTTCGCCTTTGCCAGTGGCGCGGGATAGGCGTCAGACGTGATAAAGTTCGAAAGTTCTAAAGTTCTAGAGCTGGTTGAATCACCCTTCTCCTTCGTCTTGAGTTCGCGGGCCATCGTCGTGGCCACAAACTTGACGCGCTCTTCAGAGGCCCCCTTGAAGCCAAGGCAAACCAGATGTGTATAGGGCGGATACTCCCCTGATTCGCGTTCAGCCAACTCTTGTTCAGCAAAGAGGCAGAAGGCCTCCTCTTTGGAGGCTGCGGCCAGAATAGCGGGATGTTCAGGTGTAAAGGTTTGGACAAAAACTTCGCCCGGCAAGACATCGCGTCCCGCCCGTCCGGAGACCTGCGCCAGCAATTGATAGGTGCGTTCTCCCGCCCTGAAATCAGGAATATGTAAACTCATATCCGCGGAGAGGACCCCCACGAGGGTGACATTGGGAAAGTCGAGCCCCTTGGCAATCATCTGAGTCCCGATCAGGATATCCGCATGACCGCTCTTGAAGAGCCCCAGAATCTCATCATGACTCGACTTGCGTGATGTCACATCCGCATCCATACGCAAGACGCGCGCGCGTGAAAAGATCTTCTTCAGGGCATCCTCGACCTTCTGAGTCCCAAATCCTGCATACCTAAAAGCAGGGTCTTTGCAGGAGGGACACTTGTCCGGCACATGCTCCCAGGCGCCGCAGACATGACAGCGCAGGCAGTTGTCAGAACGATGATAGGTGTAGGAGACACTGCACTGGTCGCAGGAAGGGGCATAGCCACAGGTCGGGCAGACGAGTGAGTTAGAGTGACCCCGACGATTTAGGAAAAGGATGGTCTGCTCGCCGCGCTCTAGGCGGAGGTGGATGGCATCCAGCAGTTCCGTGGAGAAGAGCTTCGCCTTGCTCAGTCGCATATCCACGACCCGCACCAAAGGCATAGGCCGGTTCGCCACACGGCAGGTGAGATGCGCGACCGCATACTTCCCCTTCTGGACATTCAGCCAGGTCTCCATCGAGGGCGTCGCTGTGCCCAGGACCACAACAGCTCCCTCAAAATGGGCACGCATCACCGCCACATCGCGCGCATGGTAACGCGGGGTTTCATCCTGCTTATAACTCGGTTCATGCTCCTCATCCACAATAATGATCCCAAGGTTGCGAACCGGCGCAAAGAGAGCAGAACGCGGCCCCACCACCACCACCGCCTCGCCCGTGCGGATGCGATGCCACTCATCAAAACGTTCACCCTCACTCAAGGCGCTGTGCAAGACGGCAATACGTTCGCCAAAGCGCGCCGCGAACCGTTGGACAGTCTGAGGGGTCAAAGCAATTTCAGGGACGAGCACAATCGCAGACTTGCCCCGCTCCAGGGTGCGGCTGATCGCCTGCAGATAGACCTCTGTCTTGCCGGAACCAGTCACACCATACAGGAGTAGCGGTTTGACCTTAAGATCAGTCCGATCCGACTGATCCGTCCGATCCATTTTTCCAACAACCATCTCAAGCGCCTTGGACTGCTCGTCATTCAAGACGAGAGGCTTAGAGGGCAAGACCTTCCTATTTGCCAGTGGATCACGCCGCATCTGATGGGGCTCAATCGCAATGAACCCCTTCTCCTCCAGCTTACGCAACGTCTCGGCCGTACAGGAAAATTCGCGCAACAAGGGTTGCAACCAACCCCCTCCCACACGCCGAACATTTTCAAGCAGTTCTTTCTGCCTCGGCGTCAGCTTAGGACTATCTGTAACCTCTTTCCCAGACTTTAGCACTTTAGCACTCTCGCACTTTAGAACTTCTCCCCCCTCCTCCCGCCTATCTCCTACCTTCACATACAGTTGTTCCTTCGCACGCATGTCGCGATTCCGGACAGCCGCGGGCAAAGCACAGCGCAAGGCCAATTCAAAGGGTGCGCAATAATAGTTAGCCATCCAGCGTGCCAGTTCAATAAGTTTCGGGGAGAGATGTTCCTCCGTGTCAATCGAAAGGAGTGACTTGAATTTGGGAGAGGCAGAGGGCATTTCGAAGAGCTCTAGCGACTCCACTTTTTTTCGACGACCACCGACGGCTTCTGACTCAGCAAGTACCTCAATCACATAAGCATCAGCCTCACGTCCACCAAAGGGTACACGCACACGACACCCCAAGCGTACGCTTGCTTCAAGCTCCTGAGGCACGACATAATCAAAGAGCCGATCCGCAGCAATATCTGTAGCCACACGAACGATCATGTCTTCTTTCTCATCCGCCTAAAGGCGGAACTCCAAACACTAAGCTTTCCCCGAACGTAACACGTACATGCACCAGCGAACATAAAAAAAGGAGCGGTAAACCGCTCCTTTTTTTTATACTCTGAAGAAGCACATCATTTGGGCTTCTCTGCTTTATCAGGAGACAAATATGTCAAATCAAGCTTTGTTGCACCGCCACTGTCACCTTCAACCGTGGTCTTGAAGGTCTGACTGTTATAGATCACACGGATCGTGGAATACTTAGCTTGATTACTAAAGGTGCCTCCCCCTTTTCTGACCATGACAAAACCCTTATTAGAGAACGGACTCATCGTTTTAAACGTTATTTTTTCGGTGCTGGGTGGCACAGTCGTTAGGTTCGCATAAAGAGTTGAACAATCCACATTTCGCGTGATTAGAATAGGTATGATGTCTTCCATTTCATCACGAATGTTGGCAGCAATTGTCCACATATTATTGTCCGCCTTCAACTCGCCACCTGCAGTAGAACTTGCAGGCACACCTGCTCCCGCAAGCTTGGAATAGTCAAAACCAGTCACAAATGGACTATGCTTATCTGTGCCGGCATTTTTACCATCATATAGTTTTTCAAAATAATCTGAGCTTGATGAGTAACCTATGCCATTGATATCTTCTGTATCATCTGTTGTCTTCTCGGTCTTTGGCCACACATTGCCGAGTCCCAAAGGTTCACGCTCCGTATTCGCACCGATAATTGCAACATAAATGTCCTTACCACGCGCTGCGACAGAAGCCATATTCGCTCTTAACATAGCACCCGTGATCGCCGGAAAGAGTGCCGCTGAAAGAATACCCAAAATGCCGATCACCACCAGCAGCTCCACCAAGGTAAAGCCCTTATTGTTTTTTGAATTCATACTGGAGTCTCCTTATTGCAACCCAACCAAAGAGTTGTCTGTTATTAATTAGTAAAACTATAACACGGTTATGAAATAGCGTCAAGCCTTAGAGCGAATGAAAATTTGCCTATTGGCGCGCATCTAACCTTCCGATTATACGATCGTGACTGGGGTTGTCTATCACTTAAGGATTAGGGTTTTTGATAAACCCGCACATAATCAATCTCATACTTTGTCGGAAAGGCTGTCTTTGAGGGATCGCCGCCTGAGTTTCCTCCGATCGCAAGATTGAGCAACAGATATTGAGGCTGGAGGAAAGGATTCTTGGGACCGCGCTCCATTGTCGGGTTAGTCGTCTTGGTGACATCAATAGTATTCAGCAGAGCGTCATCCAGATAGAGTTTTATGCTTATACTATCCCATTCCATTTTCCAGACATGGAACTTTTCATCCCATTTCGGATCTCCAAACGACCCCATCGGCTTCTTGCTAGTGTTCCATTTTGCCTTCCAACGCTCCTTGGTACCCCAGCAGGCATTAGCCAGTATGTTCCCGCCATAATATTCCATCAGGTCAATCTCACCATTGCTGGGCCACTCACCGTGGCTCCCGAGAAACCAAATTGCCGGCCACAGTCCATCCTGTGTTTTAATTCGCGCCCTGACCTCAAAGCGTCCAAACTGAAAACTATAGAGTCCGGCGGTCGTGAGGGAAGCTGACGTGTATTCCGCAAACGCCCTATTCAACTTCCACTCTTTACTTCCCTCTTTATAGTTCGGGTTGGGCTTACGCTCTCGACGGCCTTCGATCACGAGCAGTCCGTTTTTACAGGTTGCGTTCTCCAGCTGATACCACTGCAACTCGTTATTCCGAACAAAACCCTGTTCAGACTTCCAGTTCTTAGTATCTGGTGTGCCGTCTGTATTAAACTCGTCTGACCAGACAAGACGGTATCCGTTCGTGGACACCTCTGCGGCACGGGATATTAACGCAACTAACCCCATTAAAAGAGTCACAAATACAGCTACGTGCCTCATCAGTTACTCCTGTGATCTCGTATAGTTGACGCGTTATTAAATCGTTTTTCCCTTCTCCAGAACGTTTAATGCAAGATTGGCGTCTTTTCGTGGATAACGAACCAAACTCGTTTTGATTATGGCTTTTTGGTCTCATGAAAACAAGCGTAATTTGATGGGGTTTTACGAGATGGATAGGTTATACCATGTCTGTCCCCTTGTCGCTAGGCGACAACAGGGGCACGGAGTTCTTGCCACGCCGTAGATTTACGAAGGCGGGTCCAGTCCGTGATTCAACGGGTTGGAAAACCGTTCTCCTTTGCTGGGGGCTTGAAGGGCGTGGAACAAGGTGGGGCAGAATTGACGCTTCGCTCCCGTGGCAAGCACGGGCTCTGCCGAATACGGCGGTCCCTGTCTGCCTTTAGAACGCAGACAGGAATGTCTGCGACACCTTGGAGGGTATACCATGTCTGTCCCGAATGGCACTAAGATAAGGCTAATACTTTCTTCGATAACGGTTTACGCCTCTTCGTGTCCGGCAGTGACTGGAAGATGATTTCGCG
>Ga0247841_10008200_pt1 | contig 15163 bp, 15 predicted proteins | sample LaCruzMarch2015__2_FD_192410 | JGI IMG/M metagenome (GOLD analysis project Ga0247841, IMG submission 192410) | Freshwater microbial communities from meromictic Lake La Cruz, Castile-La Mancha, Spain - LaCruzMarch2015_18m | ecosystem: Environmental > Aquatic > Freshwater > Lake | place: Spain...
TATTTCCCACACAATAGGCAACACTGATACGAAAATAATTAGGAGAACCATATAGTGAAAATTCTCCTTAACAAACGGCAAATTACCTAAAAAATAACCACCAAAAGTAAACAGAGTCACCCAAAGAAAAGCACCCAAAATATTATATCTAATAAAGTTTCCATAATGCATCTTACCAACCCCTGCCACAAACGGAGCAAAAGTCCTCACTATTGGTACAAATCTAGCCAACACAATTGCTTTTCCACCATATTTTTTATAAAAATTTTGTGCTTCTTCTAAATACTCTTCTTTAAAAAATCTACTTAGATCAATTTTTAATTTATAAATTTTTATAACCAACTTTCCACTAAACGCCTTCGGTCCCACAAAATGACCAATCCAATAATTAATTGTATCTCCTAAAAAAGCAGCTAAAAATAATAATCCATAAAGCCAAAAAATATTAAAAGATCCTAATGCCGCCAAAGCTCCAGCTGCAAACAAAAGAGAATCACCTGGCAAAAAAGGCATAATTACCAATCCTGTTTCCATAAAAAGAACTATAAACAAAAGCCCATAGATTATTGATCCATAATTTTGCACCAAGCTGACTAAATTTTTATCTATATGTAAAAACAGGTCAAGTATTTGTTTAAGTAATTCCATTTTTCAATTATACATTAACCTAAGTCTCCCTTGTCAAAGGGAGACTTAGAGGGATTTAGTTAATTCCCAAATATCCTTATTTTCACCTTCGTAACCCAAAGCCCAAAAACCAACCCCGCCAAATTGATAACCAACTACTAATTTCAGTTTTTCCGAAATACTTCTTAAATTCTCAAAATAGATCTGTTTTATGTTTCCATTTTCATTATAAAATAGCCAAGGTGTCATAGATTCTTCATCCCACTTAACCGCCGAAGTCTTGACAAAGGCGGTATCCGACAACAACTCTTTCATTCTTTTGTAACTAGCCAATGCTACTTCACTATTTTTAGTTAACGATCCAAATTCTGAAGTTTCCGTTGTCCATTCGTAACCATAAAGCGGATATGCCAAAATTATTTTATTATTATCCAAACCCAAATCAATCACCCTCTGAGCCACCTCGTCAATATTTCTTTCTCCGACTGGAGCTCTAATCGGTGCCACTGGCCCCGCATTTTCCGATCCAGAACGATGAAAATCATAAGCCATCACAATTAAATTATCACTTTCATTAACCAATCTCTTTAAATTATCCATATCACTCCTTAATATCGTATTAGCAAAAACATCAACACTTATTTCACCTACATCTTCCTTCTTAAGACTGCTTAGAAAAGCAAAAAAATCATCACCCGCCACACTTGTTGGGCTATTTTGGTATTCAAAATCCAAATTAACACCGTCAAAACCACCATCAATAATCTCTCTTTTAATCTGCTTAATCAAATTGCCCTTTGCCATTTCACTAGACATTAATTGAATAAGCTTCCCATCATTAAAAAGTTTTATCCCTAAAATATTTTTACCACCAGCCTTTTTAATACTCTCTTTTTGTTTCAAATAAACATCACTATTGATTTTTTTAGACTGACTATCCCAGATCAAATCTCCTTGTTCATTAGCTTCAACTCCCAGAAAAATAAGATTATTTACCTCATTTGTATAATTGACAGTTTTTCCAACCATCCAAGTCGGCAAAAAACCAAACACCTTATACTCTTTTTTAGTTGAATTTGTGCCATTATTATTCTTAATCAACGGACTTAATACTTCTTTATTATTTTTGTTTAGAACAAAAAACGCTATTGCTACAAAAACCAAAATTAACCCCAAAAAAAGGATTAGTTTATTTTTCATTCTTTATAAACTTTGAGAGAGAATTTTCTTGTTTAATTAATATCCAATAAGTAACCCCAGCCATTATCAATTCCATATATAAAATTTGTTTGAAAGGTAAAAATAAAAGAAAAGAAATTACATCAATCAAAATTAACCCATAAATATAATATAAAATTTGTTTATTGTATTTATTTTTTCTAATCAAACTTACCGATATCACTACTTGCCAAGTATATAAAGCTATTCTCAATACCAAAGGAATTATCACCACTATTTTTTGATAAAGAGAGTAATTGTTAAATATAGCCATAAAACTATCTTGTGCTTCTTTAACAGTAGCCAACACCGATAGACTATATATATAAGGAATTAAACCCAAAACTCCTAAAACCAAAAATACCCAACCAATCTTTCTAAAAACATTCTTTTTAACAAAATCAGACCACTTAAATTTTTTCATATAATCAAATCTATCATTTTTTCTCTCTTTTCTCAATATTACTCAAATTAAAACAGCTTAGCTATCAAAATTAACACCAATGATCCAAGTATTGACACTATAAAAGATTGCAAATTAAAACCTGTCACTCCAATATGATAAAACCTTTCTCCTAAATAATTACCAGCCATCGTTCCTAAAATTCCCAAAATAATCGATTTAATAATTCCACCACTAGATCCAGGAATTAAAAAATTAGCAATACTTCCAGTAATCAATCCAAAAATAATCAAGTAAAAAATTGTCATAGTTTGTTTTGGTGGGTGATGGAGAACTCGAATCTCCGACCCCTGTCTTATCAGGACAGTGCTCTAACCAACTGAGCTAATCACCCATTAAAAGTAAACCTATTGTAACAATAACTTTATTAAATTTAAATAGCTTCTTATTTTTTAATTTCTGCTAAAAATTTAACTACTTCTTCAGCCACATTTATTTTAGTTACTTCCACAAACCTATTATAATTAGGTGTCTTATTAACTTCAAAAAATAATGGTTTTTTAAGATCATTGTCTCTAAAAACCACATCAACTCCAGCCACCATTATTCCACAAACCTTTGCCGCTTCTATCGCCAAACTTTTAACTTCTTCTGGTAAATCAGTTTTTTCAAAATTATTTTTCAATTTTGGATTTTCTCCAATAGCTCTTCTCATCACCCCCAAAACTTTATCTCCCAAAACCATCACTCTAAAATCCTCTTCATTAACAATGTACTCTTGAAGCATATATTTATTCTCACCGTTCTTTTCCACCAGCTTCAATTCCTCTAACTTTAGATCAAAATCACTTTTTCCATAAATCTTAAACACTTGTCGTCTTCTATCACCCCTACTTCCTTTAATAATCAAAGGAAATTCAAATTGTTTTATTGCTTTCTTTCTTAAATATTCCAAGCTTCCATAGACACTTTTTGGCACTGGTAATCCAGCCTGACTCAAAACCAACATCTGATGAGCCTTACAGGCATCACTTGGTCGACCATCTTTAACCATTGGATCAATAATAATTTTATCTTTATCAAGCTGATCAGTCACCAAATTTGCTTCTTCCCAATATTTTTTAGTATTTCTAAAGAAATAAACATCGTATTCCTTCATCTTTTCCCCATTAATCAAAACTTCACCACTTTCAGTTTCAAAACTAATCTGTTTATAAGCCACCAAATCCAAATCAATTCCCAAACCATCAGCTGCTGATTTTAATTCCAACAATTTACTACTATTTATATTCCCTCCAAAAATCACTATTTTATTTGTCATATTTTATTTAATTAATATTTATTTATATTTTTTTAGCAGTCATCATTTTTGAAGGCCTTGAACGTGGTAACACATTCACCAGCCAAAAAAAATGTATGACTATAAAAAGATTAACATATTATTTTTTTGCACTAATTAAAAACCCATTTAAATCTTTTCTCCCAATCAAAAATCTAGATTTCAATCCATCCCTATTTGCCACATTCACCGCCGCCACAATTTTCTTTCCATTCAACCAAAAAGTCAAACCAATAACTGGCCTTTCATGAGCCTTACCCAAAGCTGATCGATAATGTCGATAATAAAGAACCTTATTATCAGTCAATAATCCCAATTTATTAGCCAATTTTTCATCAATTGAACTTCTTAATGCTCCAGTATCTATCTTCGCCTTAACCTCAACCACTCTGTGTTTTCCTTGTTTAATAACCACCCCTTTATTTAATTCTGGTTTAAAACCTCTTGGTATTTTAATTCTAATATTTTCTACTGAATCAATCATTTTATTTTTTTCCTTAGCCTCAACCTTTTCAAAAAAACTTTCCCCAAACAAATATTTCACCAAAGTTATTGAATGTTCCATACTTCTCACTTCAATCTCTTCAACTCTGTTCATTCTGGTTTTAAGTCCAGCCCGATTAGAAATTTGAATAGACAAGCCTGGTCTAGCATTAACTTCTAAAACCATAGGTCCCTTCTCTTTGTCCAAAACCACATCCACTCCTAAAAACCCCAAACCAGGAATAGCCTTTTGACAATTAATTGCTGTTTCTAAAATTTCTCTCCAAAAAGGAATTTTAATTCCATTCACTTTTCTTCTTTTTTTCTTTCCATAATCATAAATCTTAAAAATTGGCTCACCTTTTCCCTCAATTCCAAAAGTTGTAATTCCAGTTGCCAAATCAATTCCCAAACCCATCGCTCCTTGTTGTAAATTAGCTTTACCTCCACTTTTTTCAGTAGGAACCCTCAACATTGCCATTACCGGAACTCTATTGTAGACAATCACCCTAACATCAGGAGTTCCCGATTTAGTCAAAGATAAAAACATTGGATGAATCTTAATTCTTTCTTCAACCAAAACCGCATCTGGCATTCCATGCAAACTATATTTACCAGCCAATATATCTTGACAATGCAAATTAAGATCTTGAGTAGAAATAACATCACCATTCATTTTATGCCAATCACCAGCCCACTTACCCCGTCTTCTAATAATAATTATTCCCTCACCACCATAACCAGATTCCGGTTTAATAACAAAATTACCTTCCAAGTCTTCCCATCTAAACTTTTCCAAAGATTCTATCGATCTAAATCTTTTAATCAGTTTAGGAACTCCGACTCCAGCCTTACTCAAAACCTTCTTTGTTCTAAATTTACTATCTGCCAAAGCTCTTCCCGCCGCCGAATTCTTGCGCAAATAAACCTTATTTCGCTCATTCTTAGTCAAAAACTGATTATATTTTTTTAAATTTATTCCAAACATTTTTTTATTTTTTTATAAAGTCTCCCTTGTCAAAGGGAGATTTAGAGGGATTTCTTTTATTTATCCCGAATCGCTTTCTTAAATCTTTGAATTTCTGTCAATCTCATTCCAGTATAGTTACCAACTATCAAATTGATAATCAAAACTAATAGAATCACCCATTCTGGATTGTTTAAGACAATATTTTGCACTGAATTAAAATTCATAGTTGCTGCTCCAATAATTGCCAAAATTAAAGTCCCAGCAATTAAATTTCTAGCTTCTTTTTTACTTTTAACCAATTGTGTTCTCACTGACTCTTCTGCCAAGAGAATCATAAATAAAATAGGGAAGATTGAAATATTACTAATATCCACTACTTTAATAAACGAAGACAATATCATCAATCCAAAAGTTCCCAAAGAAATAAACAATAAATTTATAGCTCTAGCTGGCCAAAAATGAATCTTAAATTTTTTCAAAATTAAGTTACTACAAACAGAAATCAACAAAATCATTGCAAACAATAATAATCCTCCAAATATACCTGTAGCTAAAAAAGTGATAGCTATCATTGTTGGCATAAAAATACCGTAGCCAGTCACACCTACTACATAATGAAGAACCGAAACTAAAGTTGCCACCAAAGGTAAAAGTAAAAGGAGAACTATAGTATTAGTTGAAACACCGCGATCTATTGCCCACTTAACAATAACTCTAAAAGAATTAAAACCGTTCCATTTTTCTACAGTATAAGTCAAATTTTCACCTTGAGATTCGGTAATATTTGGTTTAACTGTGGGAACAATAGTTGGCTCCAAAACAGCTGCAACTGAAGCTTCCGCTGATTTTGTGGCTACCGGAGCAACCGCTTCAATTTTATTAACACCAAAGAAGCTAATTATTAGAAACAAGACACTAATAATTAGAGAACGGGCAATTTTTCTCATATTTATATATTACAATTTTATAACTAATTTAGTGGCGTATTATAACATCAATTTTAAGACATTCTACTCTCAAAAAGTTTACCATTTTATAGTATAATTTAACCATCTATGAATCGATTACTTGCAATTAATATTGGTAGCCTTTCTTTGGGTGATAAAAACGTTGAACAAAGCTTTCCTGACACCGCTTCCTTAGTCTCTATTCTTTTAAAAAATTCCATCACCATTATTGGCATAATTTTAATTTTGCTTTTGATTTATGGCGGTACTACCTTTATAATCAGTGCAGGTAGTGGTGATTCTAAAAAAGCTGATGGAGCCAAATCCATCATCACCAATGCTCTAATTGGTTTTGCAGTAGTTTTTTGTGCCTACTTTATAATTCAATTAATAGAAGTTATTACAGGGTTAAAAATTTTATAAAATATGATCGCAGGAATTTTTGGTAATGTTTCCAATCCAACTTCATACAATAGTACTGGTGGTTCTGGTCTATTCAATTTCATCAACAACATTCTAAGATTTACAGCTGTAATTGCTGGTCTCTTTCTCGTTTTCCAAATTATCAGTGCCGGCTATCTCTATATGACAGCCAATGGCGATCCAAAAAAGACTGAACAAGCTTGGGCTAAAATCTGGCAAGCTATTGTCGGTTTCATTATTGTTGCTGCTGCCTTTGTTATTGCTGCCGTTATCGGTAAAATAACTGGCGTTAACCCATTACAACCAGTCATCTATGGACCAAACTAATCATCTAATCGCTCAAGCAGCTCATCAACTCCCTGCAATTACCGGTTCAGGAATAACTCCTGTTGGTAATGGAGTCACTAATTTAGAAAAAATCATCAACACCTCTATTGGAGTTCTAACTTTAGTAGCTGTTATCTTTTTTATCCTAAATATCATTTTCGCTGGCTATTCTTTTATTTCCTCTCAAGGAGATGAAAAGAAAATGATTGAAGCCAGATCCAAAATAACCAACAGTGTTCTCGGTCTATTAATAGTAGTCATCGCTCTTGGTGTCGGTTCTCTAGTTGCTAAACTTCTTGGATTAAACAATATTTTAGATTTAAACCAAGTTTTTTCAACCTTAACATTTTAATAACTAATGGCCATTAATAATCCTTTAATCAAAAATAGTTCCGCTCAAACCAGCGATCCTACTGGTTATTTAAACAATGTCATCAGAACTGCCATCAGTATTTTCTTAATTATCGGTGTCCTTTATTTCCTCATGCAATTAATTTTAGCCGCCTTCCACATGATTGCTTCCCAAGGTGACTCTAAAAAATTCGAGGAAGCCAGAGGCTCTCTAACTAATTCCATTATTGGACTAGTCATAATTTTCTCTGTTTTCGCTCTTCTTAAATTAATTGGAACCATCTTTGGAATTTCCGGATTAGATGTTCTTCGTATAAGTTGGCCATCCCTTTAAAAAAAGAAACAATACTGTTAAAATTAGTTACTAATTTATAAATTATAAAAACAAAAAATAAATATGATCGAATCCATCAAAAACAAACTCCAGTTTGCTGCAATTGCTGCTCCTGTCTATGCTGCTAGCACCGACATCAGTTTAAGCCCAACTGCTCAATTTGCTCCATTAGCAAACTTAACCCCAGCTGGAATCATTTCTGGAGCTGTTAGTTTAATATTAATAGTCGTCGCTTTAGTCTTCTTCTTCATTTTAGTCATTGGTGGTCTTAAATGGATTACCTCTGGTGGTGATGAAAAAGCTGTTGCTGCTGCTAGAGCTCAAATTACAAATGCTTTAATTGGTTTAGCCATCATTTTCGCTGCTTGGGCTATTATCAACTTAATTGGAACTATCTTTGGAGTCAATATCCTCAAATTGACCATTCCTACTTTCCAATAAAGAATCTAGTGATTTCTATAAGGGCGGACCGATGTGTCCGCCCTTTTTGTTTTTATTGTATAATCTTTCTATGACCATATTAAAATTCTTTTTACCCCACCCAGCTCTAGCTCAACAAACCAAAGAATGGGCTGATATTCAAACCAGTTCCGGGAAAGCCTGTGTTATCAATGATGTTGCCACTCTTCAAGGATTTGAATGTATTTTTTACAATATCCTTCAAGTAATCACTTTCTTTGCTGGCGTTGCCTTTTTCATTATGTTTATCTACGGTGGTTACCAATACCTCTTCTCCAGCAATGACCCAAAAAAAACTGCTGTTGCCTCATCAACGTTAACAATGGCCATTGTTGGCATTATCGGTGTCATTGGTTCCTGGTTAATAATGTCCACAATTAAAAAATTCACCGGTGTTGATGTTACTAACTTCTCTATTCCAGGTTGGAAATAAAATGAAACGCCTATTATTTGTTTCTTTTTTCATCTTCACTTTTTTTTGTTCAAACACCTCAATTTTGGCTCAAAACGCCACACCTTCGTCAACCCCAGCCCCAGCCGCCAGTGAAACCAATACTAATAGTTTTCTTGATTGGTTATTTTCTTTTTTCTTCAATATCAACAAATATTTCGCCAAAGATTATCAAATAAATCCTAGTAACGTCTACGACAAAGTTGCTTATACCAACTACGAACAAAAAGATAAAGACATTACTTTCAGAGCCATCAGTGATGAAAATCGAATTGCTGAAAAAAAAGCCTACATCGATGAGGTTGTTGCTGGTAATTATGATGACCGAGTTTTAGGCAATTGTTCCGACAAGCCAGTCAAAATTTCTGATTTAGCTGGATACACTCCTGATCCAAAAGAATATGATTCAACCCCAAGTTGCTTAACCACTCTTTACGATGGTCTTCAAATTGTCCCTCAAGGAGAAGCTGGTGGCCAACCTAATGCCGCTCCAGTTTCCAGTAAACAACTCAACAGCAATCTAAGAACTCCTATTCCTGAAGATAAACAAGCTACCCCAGAACCTGGTTTTTGGGAAAACTTCCTAAGTTCCCTTGGTTTAATCGATAAAACTGCCAAAGAAAACGAACGACAAGAAAGAAATATGCTTTCTCATTTTATTCCTGATAAAAATGGTTCCACTGGTGATAATGCTCAATTAAGACAAAAATTTTCCAATTTAATGTATCCCGCTTCATGGCAAAAAAATCCTCCAGAAAGAGGTGATCTTTCAAATGATTCTGGAGATGGCAGTGGTGTTAGTGATGGCTCGTTTAAAGGTGGACATAAACAAGGTTTAAGCCAATATGGTGCTCAAGGCCGAGCCCTATCTGGTCAAAAATATGATGAAATCCTTAAGGCTTATTATGGTGAAAACACCACCCTAAAAACTTATGACCTTTCCAATGCCAAAATTCAAACCACCCCAGATAATCAAATCATGGACTTTGAAGAAACTTATTTAATGGGAATTGCTGAAATGCCTGATAGCTGGGACATGGAAGCTTTAAAAGCTCAAGTTATTGCCGCTCGAACTTATGCTTATGTCTATAGTCGTAGCTTATCAAAATCAATTTGCACCGACACTCATTGTCAAGTTTTTAACCCAAAACACATCACCAGCTCTCCTCGTTGGAAACAAGCCGTTGAAGAAACCAAAGGTCAAATGTTAGTTGATAGCACCACCAATGAACCATTTTCCACCATGTATTCCGCTTATCATCAAGGTCAATCAAAAAGCTATTCCAGTTTAAATCATTCAACCGCTTCAGTTGACGACACTCAATATGAACAAAAAGCTAATGCTCCTTATTAAATACACCCTATTTACAAGCATTTGTTTCTGATATTATTATATAAAATACACCTATGAATTTTAGAAAATTTCTCCACAAACTTAATCGCCGTGATACCCAAATCCTTCCTAAGTTCAACAAATTTTCTAAAATCCTAGTCATCTGTCTAACCATTTTTTGCTGCACTTTCATTGTTAAATCAATTTTTGCCCAATCAACTAGTGGCACTGATTATTTAAAAGCCAAACAAGACGCTATTAAAAAAGGTAATAATCAAGAAGCTTGGATGAGTGAAGCTATGAGCAGTAACATGGTTACTGGAATTCAAGCCATCACCGGTCCATTACCAGATGACGTTTTAAACGGTAAACCAACCTCTTTTGTTCCAGGTGGTGCTATTGGCATGACTAATCAAATGATTTCTGCTCTTTATACCCCTCAAGCTTCTGGAATCGAATATGTTGCTTCAATAAAAGATAATTTTTTAGGCAAACCAGCTTACGCTCAAGGAATTGGTTTCCAAGGACTACAACCAATTCTTCCTCTTTGGCGTGAATTCAGAAACGTTATTTACGTTCTCACTTCACTATTTTTCATCAGCATTGGTGTTATGGTCATGCTCCGAATCAAAATCAGCCCTCAAGCTGTTGTTACTGTTCAAAGTGCCATCCCTCAAATAATTACTACCTTAATCCTCGTCACTTTTTCCTATGCCATTGCTGGATTTTTAATCGATTTAAGTTACGTTGTTCAAAGCCTATTCTTAGCCATTCTCTTTAATGGTAGTGGTGGTTTAGCTTCCAAACTCTTTACTGGTGGTATAAATCCTAATTTCTCCGACCTCTCCCAAGCCGGACTTGGAACTGTTTTCAGTTTAACCTGGAAAGCTACCCCATTCTGGGCTCTAATTTTACTAGCTGGAGTTCCAACCGCCATCATCGCTGGAATTGTTACTTTAGTTTCAGCTGGAGCTTTGGCTGTACCAATGGCTTTTGTTGCCGCTGGTGGTTTTCTTTTAACCTTTTTAATACTTTTAATTATGATCTTAGTTTGGGTCATTAAATTCTTCTTTGGCTGCGTTAAATGCTACATTATGATCATTATTAAAATAATTCTCGCTCCATTAGAAATCGGTCTTGGTGCTCTCCCAAACAGTAAATTAAATTTCTCCACTTGGATTTGGGATTTAGTCGCCAATTTAGCTGTTTTCCCAATTTCCATTATCTTTTTAGTTCTAGCTAACATCATCATCGATGCTTGTGCAAAAGGCTTATGGAGACCACCTATTGTTGATTCTTGGGTTATCACTGGTGTAACATGGCCAAGTGGTGGTTTAATCTCTGTTGCTGTCGGTCTAGCTACTCTAATGATCCTTTCAAAACTTCCTACCATGATTCCTGAGTTTGTCTTCCAAATCAAACCATCTCCATGGGGTAAAGCTATTGGTGAAACCTTCAAACCTATTGGTGGATTCGCAGGTAAAGCTGCAAAAACTGGTGCTGGTCAAGGTCTTGGTGGTCTAGATTCTAAAGTTGGTCGATACCAAGATTCAAATGGTGTCTGGCATAATGATGATCTACGAGGAAAAGTTGTTGCTGGAGCTAATAAATTCTTCCAAGCTTGGAACCGTAAATAATATACTTAAAAAAAATCTTCAAAAAAAAATTAGATTAGATATTGTTTTCTAAAAAAGCAGCCAATAATTTCTGAGCCACATCTCCATTGTTTGACTTAATTGCCCTAACTAAATCATTGTATATTCTCCTGGCCTCACTATTTTTTATCTCAATATTTTCAATACTCTTAAATTTACTTTTTATATCATTTAGATCTGGGTTGTTTTGAGTATCATAACGGAAAGTCTTAATTTGTTTCTTAAGAACTCTTGATGTTTCTAATTTTTCTTTAGCCATATCAACTTCATTTCTAATAGTTACTTTTGTAGATCTTGGATTTTCACCTGGTTTTAAATCAACTCCCATATACCTCATAATTTCATTCAAATTAACATCATTATTACTCAGCTTTAAAGTTCCTGTTAAGAAATCACTTAAATACAAATTATAAGATGGTTCAACAATTCTTCCATCATTGGCTTTAATCTGTTGTGTCTTAAGTCGAATATGTTTATTAGAAAGACGTGACATGTCTACTCCAAATGAACCTAAAAGCATATCTGCCCATAAATCAGGTCTAGTTGTATAAGAAAAAACTCGACTTCCATTTATTTTTATATTATCAACCATACCAAAAGCCGTTCTTATTTTATTAACAAGTTTATCAACATCCCTAATATCTTCTTTACCCATCATACAATTGAAAGCCAAAGCTGCCGCCTCTTGTTGATCTCTAAACTCATTCATGAAATCTAATTGACTTTTACCAAAACTAAAATCATTATCCTTTTTTATTGATACAAAATTTCCATCACCATCGAATTCAACACAATCATATAACAAAGTAGATAAAGTATCATCTTTCTTTTTTAAATCATAAAGCTTATTTGTTTTTGTATCATTGTCATACAAATCTCTTCCCGCACTAGTAAAATCAAAAAAACCATAACAAGTCTTATTGGCAAATATTGGTAAAGTTCCGTCATATATATTTTCTCTCAAAGTATTACCACCATCAATTCCCTTATTGCCTAAATCTTCCTCTACTTTCATTACTGTTTGAACATAGCTTCCTATAGGTCCACCAAACCATTCAGCTCCAAATAATTTATCAGCCATAACATCACCTTTCGAAACCTTCCATTTTCCCAATGCTTTATATTCAGGATTCAAAGTTCTTAAACCATCACAAATTACCCCAGTATATGTTGGTAAAACTCTTCTTCTATCAGCTAAACTAGAATCTCCCATCATAAACCACATATTCCAAGCTGTATAAGAATTCATCTTATCCATATAATTTGGCTCTTCTCTTCCATTTTTCTTAGCCAAAAACTTTGCCATTTCCTCTTTATAATCCCTAATTCCTTCCAATTTCTTTTCAACTTTAGCATCAATACCAGGTTTACCCATTTGATTAATCCCTTCTTTGTATCGCATACATGTTCTTCCATTTTGATCAACATACTTTTCACACAAATCATGTAACATTTTACTAGTTACTGCTTTAAAATCATCATTAAACAATTTGGTGAATTTCTCATTATCAAAGACAAAATACATCGGATTTCCAGTTATTTTATCTAAATCTTTTCCTGCTCTTGTCAACATAGCCGCTCCATCATTAACCATCACCATATATTCAATCCTGGCTTGTGTCTCTCCATCTAGTCTTTTAAACCATTCTGGTGGTGTCCAAGACTGCCATCTCAAATCATAAGCCATAAATTTCATAGCCTCAGCTGCATTTTCTGGAGAAATAATCCAAGCTCTATCTTGGCCTTCATAATCACCATTTTCACCTATTCTTGGAACAAGCGGTGGTTCACCCCTAGTGGGCCTATTATTAGTTTGTTGTCTAATTGAACTGTCTAAATACCCAACTACCACACCCAATTTCAATGCTTCTTCAGATTCTTCAGGAACTTCTACATACTTACCAAGCAAATCACCAATTTTTTCTTGGACTACTTTTGGTCTTTCGCTTTCAAAAGCATTTGGGGCTATTTTAGCTTTAATATTAAAAGCTTCCATCTCTCTTAATTTAGTCACTATTAATTTACCAGTATCATCATTTTCATTACTGATAAATAAATTTGAATTTATTTTTGCATCAATTCCATGAAAAGAATTAGGTAAATTCACACTCAGCTCACCTTTATTAGCTAAATCCAACATTTCATCACCACCGGCCAACAACACGGCTGATCCCAACAAATCCAAAGCATTTTTTGCATTCACTTTAGCTGGGTCTGTATCAGAAAAACCAGGATTCTGGCTGATTTCCATCATTTGTTCAACACTTTCGTATTTACCATTAAATTTTGTTTGCAAAAAATCTCTTGCCTTTTCATCTGATTCTGGGGACGGGTTACCAATTATTCCTATCTTTTTTATTTCTCTCGACAAATCTGCAGCTTTAGATACGCTTTCTGGATTAAATCCTCTAGGAACCTCTGTCATATATCGGAATTATACCGATTTTTACCCTCATTTGTCAAAAGGAGATTTAAAAAGATTTTATAGTAGAATTAATCATGTCCGAATTACTAACCAACACCTCCACTATCGATGCCATCGAACTCCATGTTCGAACCTATCGTTCTGCCCTAAAAAGTACATTAGAAGTCACTATTAATTCCTTAATCAACACTCATCTCAAAATGCATTCCATTCTCCATCCCGATGGTAGTAATTCTGAAAAGATTGATGCCTCATCTCTCTCCTATTGCCTTCTTCGTCTTCCCGTTTCAATTGATAAAACTCAAAGAGTGATTATGGGTCAAAATTTAGATATTTTCACTCAAGCCGGATTTAAAGATCTCAATAGTTGGCCAAAAGTCAAAGCTACTGCTCGTCGTCGTACCACCCATTTCCATTCAACTCAAAAAATATTAGCCTATTTTATAGCTTCAATTTCCGATATTGATGATTTAATTAATATTCTCATCGCTTATCAAATTGAATGGAATAAATTTCATCAACTTCTTAATCTTCAATATCAAAATTATTCTTCTCTTGAAAAAGACCTTGATTCCTCAGAATTCACCAAAAAATTAAATTTAAAACCTATTCAATGGCAAAATATAAAAACAGCTCTAGGTAAAAATTGGCAGTTAAGACTCAAAACAATTTATAAAAACGAAGCCAATCTTAGAGTCCAATTACTCGCTGGTTCTTGGGTAAATTACACTAAAAGTACCCAAAGATGGTGGAAAAACATTGCTTCCTCTCTTTCTCCTAAACTTCACATTTCTCACCAACAAATCTATTTTGTCTCCAGCAATAAACACAGTCTTTTAAACATTTATACTGGTTTTGCCCTAAGACACCAAAAAGAAATTTTGTCTTTATTCCAAAAAGATCACCCTGAAATTAATCCTAGTAAACTTCTTGATATTAAAGATCTTGCCTACTTTGCCTTCAAATATTATTTAGAAAATGAAAATCTAAAAAAACTATTTACCAAATACCAACAGGATTTAGGAATCATTTCTATTCCCAATTCCAATTATCTTGACATTGATGTTCAAATTTTCCCTATCAAAAGTTTAGTAAATTCTAAATTTCTCGATCCTAGATTAAAAATAACAAGACCTCAAAAAATAAAAGAGTCAAAAGCTTTAATTCTTAACATTGACTATCCTCTTGGTTTTGCTGCCTATCAAATTCTTTCTGAAGTCATGGAAAATGTAGAAAAAATAAAAGGTGTTTATATTCTTGGTAAAGCTGCCGTTTTAAACGGAGAGATAGGTGATATTGTCATTCCTCGTCTAGTTTTTGATGAACACACTCAAAACTCCTACATCTTTAAAAATTGTTTCAACTCTTTTTTTCCTTTCATTAATAATCAAGGTTCCATTTTAACCAACCAAAAATCA
>Ga0247841_10008204_pt1 | contig 15156 bp, 10 predicted proteins | sample LaCruzMarch2015__2_FD_192410 | JGI IMG/M metagenome (GOLD analysis project Ga0247841, IMG submission 192410) | Freshwater microbial communities from meromictic Lake La Cruz, Castile-La Mancha, Spain - LaCruzMarch2015_18m | ecosystem: Environmental > Aquatic > Freshwater > Lake | place: Spain...
GCCGCGCGCTTCAGCGGCGACAGCCCGGGGAACATCTATTCCCGTTTCACCAACCCCACGGTGCGCGCCTTCGAGGAGCGGCTGGCGTCCCTGGAGGGCGGCGAGGCCTGTGTCGCCACCGCCTCCGGCATGGCCGCCATCCTGGCCGTCTGCATGGGGCTGCTCCAGTCCGGGGACCATATCGTTGCCTCGCGCAGCCTCTTCGGCAGCACCACTCTCTTATTCAACAAGTACTTGAGCCGCTTCGGCATCGCCACCAGCTATTGCACCCTGGGCGAACTCGCCGCCTGGGACGCGGCCATCCGCCCGCAGACCCGCCTGCTGTTCTGCGAGACCCCGTCCAACCCCTTGACCGAGATGGTGGATCTGCGCGCCCTGGCGGAACTTGCCCGGCGCCGCAACTGCCTGCTGGCGGTGGACAACTGCTTCTGTACCCCGGCCCTGCAGCGCCCGCTGGAACTGGGCGCGGATCTGGTCATCCACTCCGCCACCAAGTACCTGGACGGGCAGGGCCGGTGCGTCGGCGGCGCCGTCGTGGGCGACCGCAAACGGGTCGGCGAGGAGGTCTACGGGGTACTGCGCACCGCCGGGCCGACCTTGAGCCCGTTCAACGCCTGGGTCTTCCTCAAGGGCCTGGAGACCCTGGAACTGCGCATGGAGGCCCACTCCCGCGGCGCCGCCCGACTCGCGGACTGGCTCGCCGTCCAACCCGGGGTGGAGCGCGTCTACTACCCGGGCCGCCCGGAGCACCCCCAGCACCACCTGATCGGCGTGCAGCAGCGCGGCGGCGGCGGCATCGTCGCCTTCGACGTGCGCGGCGCACGCGCCGGTGCCTGGGGCCTGATCGACGCCACGCGGCTCCTCTCCATCACCGCCAACTTAGGCGACACCAAGAGCACCATCACCCACCCCGCCAGCACCACCCACGGCCGCCTGAGCCCGCAGGAGCGCGCCGCCTCGGGCATCGGCGAGGGGCTGGTCCGGGTCGCCGTGGGGCTTGAATCCATGGCCGATATCGAGGCCGACCTGGCGCGGGGGCTCGCGCTGGTCCCGGTCGCTTAGTCTGCACCCGCGCTACACTGCGATCGAGTGAGTATCCCCGTAGGATGGGCAGAGCGAGAGCGATGCCCATCGTCTGCACGCAACTCAGGCGTTGCCGTCATTCACCCCCCGGAAGGTCGTCGAAGATTCGTTCGGCCTGATCGACGCTGGCCGCGGCCAGCAGCCAGCGATCGAGTTGGGCGCGGTCCCGGCAGGCCGCGACGCGGGCGCGGGTCTGGGCGTCCACGGCGATGCGGCGTCCCGCGAGCAGGTTCAGGACCGCCGCGGCGAGGCCCTCGTCGCGGCCCTCGTCGCGCCCTTCGGCGCGTACTGCCTCCAGGTCCGCATAGCCGAAGCGCTGCAAGAGGTTGCGCAGCGTCGCGCGGTGGCTGGCCGTGCGGTCGAAGAGTGCGTCCACCGGTACCGGGTTGCGCAGGATGCCGGGCGCGCTCAGGTCTTCCCCGGGGCGCGCGACCCGCATCGCCTGCCCGGACTCATAGACCTCCACCCGGCGCGGGCCGGTCAGGCGTGCCACCCAGACCAGGCGGGTGCCGTGGCCCATCAATTCGGCGATCTTGGCCTGGAGGTCCTTCTCGTCCTGACCGCGGGCGGCATATTCGAGTGCCAGGGGCGGCGCCGCGCGAATCCAGCCGCGCTCCGCGCCGGGGGCGGCGATGGCGACATCCGGGGCGCGCAGCATCCCGGGCTCGGGTGAAAAGCCCGCATCGACCCCTGCCCATTCCACGTCCGGGTCGCTGCCCAACACGGCGGCGCCGGTGAGATTGCCGGCGGCGTGGTCGGGTCCGGCGGGGGCGCAGTAGAGCGGGTGGCCCTGCGAGAGTTCATAGCGGTCCCCGTCGCGCAGTTGATCCGCGTGAAAGGGGCCTTGCTCCGGTTTGGGCGCGCGGGCGGGGGTGTTGCTCATGGCTTGGGGTCCTCGGTGGTCGAGGGCTTCAGTTTGCACGCGGGGCCGGTCTTTGCAAGCGGGAAGATCCGGGCCGCCGGTTGACGCGCGGTGGCTGGTCCGCACAGCGGACCCTACGGGGGCTCCGGGCGGACCGGGCGCATTCCCCGACCGCGAAAAGCCCTGGCGTACCGCCGCTTAGTCGGTCAAAATCCCCCGGCAGAGCAAGCCGCCAAGCTCCGGCCTCGGCGCCGGTGGTCAGCGCTGTTCGTTCGCGCCCCATCCCACCCACCCCCGGAGCTACCCCATGAAACTGCCCCGTCTCGCCACCGCGGTGCTCGGCTGCGTGCTGCTCGCCGGTTTCGTCCAGGCCGAAGAGCAGACTGGAACGCTGAAGAAGATCAAGGACTCCGGTTCCATCACCCTGGGTCACCGTGAATCCTCGATCCCCTTCTCCTATTACGACGACAAGCAGCAGGTCATCGGCTATTCGCAGGAGATCGCGCTCAAGGTCGTGGATGCGATCAAGCGCGAGTTACAGCTCCCGCAGCTCAAGGTCAGACTCAATCCGGTGACCTCCCAGAATCGTATTCCGCTGATCCAGAACGGTACCGTCGACCTCGAATGCGGTTCGACCACCAACAACGCCGAGCGTCAGAAGCAGGTCGCCTTTTCCGACAGCATCTTTGTCGTCGGCACCCGGCTGCTGACCAGGAAGGATTCCGGCATCGAGGACTTTCCCGACCTCGCCGGCAAGACCGTGGTCACCACGGCCGGTACCACCTCCGAGCGACTGATCCGCAAGCTCAACGAAGACAAGAACATGAAGATGCAGATCGTCTCCGCCAAGGATCACGGCGAGTCCTTCCTGATGCTGGAGACCGGCCGGGCCGTCGCCTTCATGATGGACGATGCACTGCTCTATGGTGAGCTGGCCAAGGCCAAGCGCCCGGGCGACTGGGTCGTGGTCGGTACGCCGCAATCCCTGGAGGCCTACGGCTGCGTCATGCGCAAGGATGATCCCGAATTCAAGCAGCTGGTGGACGCGACCATCGCCGGGTTGCAGAAGAGCGGCGAGGCGAAGGCACTCTATACCAAGTGGTTCGAGACGCCGATCCCGCCCAAGGGCCTGAACCTGAATTTCCCGCTCTCCGCGGAGATGCAGAAGCTCTATGCCAATCCCAACGACCAGGCCTATCCATGAGCTACAGTTGGAATTGGGCCGTCTTCCTGAGCCCGACTCCGTCGGGCGATGCGACCTATCTCGGCTGGCTGCTGCAAGGTCTGCAATGGACGCTGCTGCTGTCCTTGGGCGCCTGGGTCATCGCCTTCTTCTTGGGAACCCTGCTCGGGGTCTTGCGCACGGTGCCGAACCGCTGGTTGTCGCGGCTGGCCGCGGCCTATGTCGAGGCCTTCCGCAACGTGCCGCTGCTGGTCCAGTTGTTCACCTGGTATTTCGTCATCCCCGAATTGTTGCCGAGACCCTGGGGGGATGCCATCAAGCAGACCGACCCGCTGACGCAGCAATTTCTCGCGGCCTTGCTGTGCCTGGGCTGCTTCACCGCGGCGCGGGTCTGCGAGCAGGTGCGCGCCGGCCTCGGCTCGCTCCCGCGCGGGCAGCGGGCGGCCGGTCTGGCCCTGGGTCTGACGCTGCCCCAGACCTATCGCTATGTCCTGCTGCCGGGCGCGCTGCGTCTCATACTGCCGCCGCTGACCTCTGAGTTTCTCAATATATTCAAGAACTCGGCGGTCGCCTCGACGATCGGGCTGATCGAGTTGTCGCGCCAGAGTCAGCAGCTCGTCGATTACACGGCCCAGGCCTATGAGGCCTTCATCGCCGTCACCCTGATGTATGTGCTCATCAATGTCGCGGTGATGTTGGGAATGCGCTGGCTGGAGCACCGGACCCGGATACCCGGCACCATCGGGGGCAAGTGATGTACGAATTCGACTTCAGTTCGATCCTCGGTGCCCTGCCGATCCTGGGCCACGGGATGCTGGTGACGCTCGAGATCACCCTGACCGCCATCGTCGTCGGCATCGTCTGGGGGACCCTGCTCGCCCTGGCCCGGCTGTCGGCGATTCGCCCGCTGGCCTGGCTCGCCGCCGGCTATGTCAACCTGTTCCGGGCGGTGCCGCTGGTGATGGTGATCCTGTGGTTCTATCTGATCGTGCCGGCCTTGCTCTCGGACGTGCTCGGCGTCGCTGCGGGGAGCGACATCCGTATGGTCTCGGCCCTGGTCGCCTTCGCGCTCTTCGAGTCCGCCTATTATGCGGAGATCATCCGCGCCGGCGTGCAGAGTGTGCCCAAGGGCCAGGTCAACGCCGCCTATGCGCTGGGTATGCCATACTCCCTGACGATGCGCCTGGTGGTACTGCCGCAGGCCTTCCGCAACATGCTGCCGCTGCTGCTGACGCAGGCGATCATCCTGTTCCAGGATACCTCGCTCGTCTATGTCATCGGCCTGGCGGATTTCTTCGGCGCTGCCTACAAGGTCGGGGATCGCGACGGACGCCTGGTGGAACTGGTGCTCTTTGCCGGCGCCGTCTATTTCGTCCTGTGCTTCGGCGCATCGCTCCTGGTGCGGCAACTGCAGAAGAGGTTTGCCACATGAGCATGATTAAGATCGAGCAGGTCTCCAAGTGGTACGGCGCCTTTCAGGTGCTGGCCGACTGCACCACTCATGTGAATAAAGGGGAGGTGGTGGTGGTCTGCGGCCCCTCGGGCTCCGGCAAGAGCACCCTGATCCGCTGCGTGAATGGCCTGGAGGCTATTCAGCAGGGCAACATCATCGTCAACGGGATTGCGCTCGCCGATCCCAAGACCAATCTGTCCAAACTGCGCTCCCATGTCGGCATGGTCTTCCAGAACTTCGAGCTGTTCCCGCACATGAGCGTCACCGACAATCTGACCATCGGGCAGATCAGGGTGCTCGGGCGCTCTGAAGAGGAGGCCCAGGCCCGCGGCCTCAAGATGCTCGAGCGGGTCGGCCTCAAGGCCCAGGCCGCCAAGTACCCGGGCGCCCTGTCCGGCGGTCAGCAGCAGCGCGTCGCCATCGCCCGGGCGCTCGCGATGGACCCGATTTGCATGTTGTTCGACGAGCCGACCTCCGCGCTCGACCCCGAAATGGTCAATGAGGTACTGGACGTCATGGTCGAACTGGCGACCGAGGGCATGACCATGATGTGCGTGACCCACGAGATGGGCTTCGCGCGCAAGGTCGCCGACCGGGTGATTTTTATGGACCACGGGCGCATCGTCGAGGACGCGGCCAAGAGCGACTTCTTCGGCACCCCGCGTTCGGAGCGGGCGCAGTTGTTCCTGTCCAAGATTCTCCAGCACTGATGCTCCTACCACGGCGTCTTCGACCTGCGAGGACCTCTGCCGACGGCCGGAACAGGCGGGCCTGCGCGATGATCCGGTCTATGCCGCCTTTCTATTCCCGGGCTGGCGCGCGGCCGAGGAACGGGCGCGGGACGAGGCGCAGGCCCGCCGGGAGGAGGCGGCGGCCCGGGCGGAGGCCGAGCAGCGGGCCGCCGCGGCCTAGTTGCGCGCCGTGGCCGAGGGCGAGGCCCGCCGCGCGGCCGAGGCGAAGGCCCGGGACGCCGAAGAGGCCCTGGCCCGCCTCCAGGCGCGGCTCGCGGAGCGACCATAAAGGTCGCGCAGCGACGCTGTGGGAGCGGCTTCAGCCGCGCCGCGACCGGGCGAGCGCTGCCGTAATCTCGTCGCGGCCAACGGTGCGGCGCGACGGGTGGCGTGTCGGTCGCCTCGCTTGTCGCCCCGGTGAAGCCTGTCTACACTGCCGCGATGCGCCATCCCATCGATCCCAAGGTTGACTGTGTCTTCAAGGCCCTGCTGGGGGCCGAGTCCAAATGAGATAAGGCGTCATGACAATGTCTGGCGGCCGTGCTACGCTGATGCGAGACAACGGAGAACCGCCATGGCCATCTCACCGCGTTCCGAGAAGCTCGATTTGCGCTTGACGCCGGCGGCCAAGCGCACGCTCTATACCGCTGCCAGTGCCGCGGGGCGGTCGGTAAGCGACTTCGTGTTGGAGAGCGCCCTAGCGCGCGCCGCAGAAACCTTGGCCGACCGTCGGCTCTTCGGCCTGGATGCCGAGCAGTGGGCAGCCTTCATGACGGCCCTCGATGCGCCACCGCGCCCGCTGCCGCGCGTGGAACGGCTGTTCGCCGCATCAAGCCTGTTTGAGGTTCCGGACGTTCAGCCGTGACCCGGTTCGCCATCGAGAAGCTGGCGCGTCATCATGCAGTGGACGGGTTCGACTGCGGACAGTTCGGCCTCAACCGCTTTCTGACCCGCTTCGCCCTCACCAGCCAACAGGCCAATACCTCACAAACCTACCTGGGGCTGGCCGACGCTACGGTCATAGGCTTCTATACGCTGGTCGTCAGCGAGGTCGCCTATGAGGGTGCGCCCGAGCGGCTGACCCGCGGGCTGGCCCGTCATCCGGTTCCGCTGCTGTTGTTGGCGCGACTCGCGGTCGGTACAGCATGGCAGGGCAAGGGGGTCGGGGCCGGCCTGCTCAAGGACGCCATGCGCCGGACGGTGCGGGCGGCCGGCATCGTCGGCATCCGCGCGCTCGCCGTTCAGGCGAAGGATGACGCGGCCCGCACCTTCTACGAACACTTCGATTTCATCGCCTCGCCGACCGACCCGCTGCATCTGTTCATCCTGACCAAAGACTTGCGCCGCGTCGCCGGCGACGCCGACGACGACGGAAGTGGGTTGGGGTAACGAAGGAACGCCAACGCCATGGCGCCGACGGGAGGCTGTTGGGGTTCGTGCCTGTTGAAAGCGTTGTTGGAGATATTTCGCAATGGGTAACAAGCTTGTCGATGAGGGTGTGTCCCAGCCTGAGGCGGAGCGCGACCTGTGGCAGGAAGTCGTCGATGCCGCCACCGAGATCAAGGCCGGCGGCGGCAAGCGCACCCTGGTCGCGCCGCGCTCAGAGGTGGCGCGCATTCGGCTCAAGAGCGGCCTGTCCCAGGCGGACTTCGCGGCGGCCCTGGGTGTCTCCGAGCAGACGCTCGCGCAGTGGGAGCAGGGGGGCGCCGCGCCGTCGGGGGCGGCGAAGACGCTCCTGCGCATCGCCGATCGGCATCCCCAGGTTTTTCTTGAGGCCGCCGCATAGCGCGTGCGGGTCTCGGTGGCGCCGCCGCCGGCTCCCCGTCGTCACCCGCCCGGCGACGGTCCAGGGGCCTGAGGAAGCGGATCGCGTCCCGCCAGTGCCAGCGCCACCCAGCCGCTGCGCGGGACGGGGTTTGCAACCCCGTCCCGAACGTTTAGGGGTCAGCCGCCGACGCCGTGCCCGCGCGAAGGTCCCGAAACCTTCCGGACGGGGCGCAGGCCCCGTCCGGCATCGGAGCACCCTACGATGGTCTCAGGCTCCGCGCGGGTGCGCCGGGTGTCGGCGTCGCCCGCCCGCTCAGGACCGCGCGGCCAGGCCGCGCCGACGCGCGCGCCCCAGCGCGGCCAGCCCCAGGCCGAGCAGGGTCCAGGTCCCCGCTTCGGGGGCGGCACTGATCACGACGGCATCGGCCTGCACCCTGGCGCTGTCGATCGGCGTCAGGCCGCCGCCGGAGGGGTCGATGGCGTAGATGTCATAGTCCAGGTAGATGACACCCGTGGCCCGATCGCCAAAGGGGACGGTCGGGTCGATGGCGAAACTCCCCACCCCGGTGCCGTCGCCGAGCAGGCTGAAGAGGACGGTCAGGATGGTCGGGTCTTGCGCGGTGCCCGGCGCCACCGGGGCGCTGGTCCAACTGAGGTCCTCATAGATCCCCCAGGACCCATCCTTGTCCATGTCGAAAACGGAGTCGTTGGCCCACAGCCAGTCGGACGTATCGTTACTCAGGGTGAAGCCCCAGCCGACGATGCTGCCGGGGCTGCCGCCGACCTCCCCGGAGGCGGGGATCAGTGTGAACATCACCGTCGCCGGGGCGGTGACGGGCAGGGCCAGGGTCCCGGCCAGGAGCAGGGCGGGTGCGATCGAACGACGTTTGAACATGCTCTGAGGTCCCTAACTGGTTAGCGGGATTGGTTCTTGTAGGACTTGGTCGGCGCGCCGCCCGCACCCGCGAAGGTGTAGGTGAAGGTCGCCTTGAACAGGGTCGAAGACGGGCAGTTGCCGAAGTCGATGTGCAGGTCCGCGACGGCCGTGCCGCCGTTGGCGGCGATGCTGCCCAAGTCGACCGGGAGCGCGGTCAGGAGCTTCGGCGTACAGGCCGCAGACGGGGTCAGGGTCACGCCGGTGACCCGGACCGTGCCGGCCGCCACCGCGCTGTTGTTGGCCAGGGTGAAGGACCAGGTGCGGTCCGCCGGGTTGGCGCCGCTGCGCCCGAGGCCCGGCCCCGGGGTCAGCACCGCGCTGGTCGGCGGCACCGTGGTATTGGCCGTCAGGCCCAGCGGGCCGTTCACTGTCACGGTCACCGGATTGGCGCTGCCGGTGACATCGCCGCTCCAGGCGGAGAAGGCGTTCGGGGCCGTGGGAAACGCCTGCACGGCGACCGCGGTCCCGGCCGCGAACCAGTTGCCCGGCTGCGATTGGCCGTTCAGCGACCAGGAGACCGAGGCCGTGCCGGCCGGGTTGGCCGCCGTGGCGATCTGGTACTGGGCGGCATAGTTGGCCGTGTAGGTCGCGGCGCTCGCCGGGGCGATGACGGTATGGCTCAGGGCCCCGCCGTCGGACCAGGCCGAGAAGGCCCAGCGGGCCCCCGCCGACTCCCCCTGCACCGTGGTCACGGCGATGGTATGGCTGCTCCCCGGCGTCCAGGCGCCGGTGTAGGGCGCGACCTGGGTGTTGCCGTCCACGGTGACGCTCAAGCCCGGGACATTGGTGCCGACCGTCACCGGGACCTGCACCACCTGGGTGACCACCTGGGTGACGGCCGGCGAGGTGGCGCCCTGGTAATTGGCGTCGCCCGCGTAGACCGCGGTGAGGCTATGGCTGCCCGCGGTCAGGGCCGCGGTGCTCAGGCTGGCGGTCCCGCCGCCGAGGGATTCGTTGCCGAGTATCGCGCCGTCCGCCATGAAGGTCACCGTACCGGAGCCGCCGGCCGGGGTGACGGTGGCGGTCAGTTGCACCGACTGCCCGAGGGTCGAGGGGTTGGGGGCGGCGGTCAGGGCCGCGCTGGTGGTGGCCCGGGTGACGGTCACGCTGACCGCGCCGGCGGCGGTGTTGTAGTGGGCGCTGTCACCGGGCGTGAAGGTGACAGCTTGGTCGGCGGTGCCGCCGCCCGGGGCGGTGTCCGGGGCGGTGAAGGCAAAGCCGCCCGCCGGGGTGGCGCTGCCGCCGCTGAGGGTCGAATCGCCCAGGGTCTGGCCGTAGTAGATAGTGCCGGCGGTCGGCCAGGCGCTCACGCTCGAGTCGGCCTTGACGACCGCGAAGGTCTGCGTCACCCGGGGCGCGGCGTTGTACCTGGTGTTGCCGGCCTGGTCGGCCGCGATGGTGCAGGGGCCGACATTCAGGAAGGTCAGGACCCCGCCGCTGGTGATGGTGCAGACCGTGGGGGTGGTCGAGCTGAAGGACACCGCCAGCGTGGAGGTCGCGGTGGCGGTCAGGGTCGGGCTGGTGCCGTAGGTCTTGGTGCCGGGGTTGGCGAAGCTGATGGTCTGGTCGGCCTTGGTGACGGTCTGGTCGACGCTAGCGCTCGAGCTGTCATACTCGGCGTTGCCCTTGTAGGTAGCTTTTAGCGAGTTCGTGCCGACCCTGAGGTCCTCGGTGAGCGTGCAGGCGGCCTGGTCATTGACCAGATCGACGTAGGAGCACCCCCAGTTCCCGTCATAGTCAAAGTCCACCCTGCCGGTCAGGCCGCTGGGGGAGATCGTCGCGGTGAAGGTGACCGCCTGACCGTAAGTGGAGGGATTGAGGCTGGAGGTGACCACGACACTGGACGCGCGCTTGCTGATGATGGTCAGCGCGTAGGGGTCGGAGGTGGAGGCGAGATGGTCGGCGTCGCCGGCATAGACCGCGGTGATGCTGTGGCTGCCCAGGGCGAGTGCGTTGGTCACATAGGTGGCGGAGCCGCCCGTGAGGGTGCCGGTGCCGAGCGTGGTGGTGCCGTCCTTGAAGGTGACGCTGCCGGTGGCGGTGGCCGAGGACAGGGTGGCGGTGAGGGTGACGGCGACATAGATCACGGCGGGGTTCGGGGTGGCGGCGACCGCGGTGGTGGTGGCGACCGGGGGCTGGAACTTCGCGAGATTGAGGCGAGGAATCGTGCCGATGGCGGTGAATCGGCCCCCGGCATAGAGCGCGTTCCCATTCACCGCCAGGGCGTTAACGGTGCCGGCGACATTGGGGTTCCAGGTGGTCGCCGTGCCGGTGGCGGCATCGAGCGCGGCGAGTCGGTTGCGGTCCGCGCCGCCGACCCTGAGGAAATCACCCCCGGCGTAGACGGTCGTCCCGCTGACCGCCAGGGCGGAGACGAAGCCGTTGGCATCGGGGGTCCAGTCCGCGAGGGTGCCGCCGGTGTCGATGGCGGCCAGTCGATATTGGAGCGTGCCGTTGATGCGGGCGAACTGCCCCCCGGCGTAGACGGTTGTCCCGCTCACCGCCAGGGCATTGACAATGCCGTCGGCACTGGGGCCCCAGGTGGTGAGTGCGCCGTTGGTGGTATCAAAGGCGGCGAGGCGGCTGCGGGCCGTGGTGCCGATCTGGGAGAAATCACCCCCGGCGTAGAGGGTCGGTCCGTCCAGCGTCAGGGCCCGGACGGTGTCGTTGGCATCGGGGTTCCAGGTGGTGAGTGCGCCGCTGGTGGTATCAAAGGCGGCGAGGCAGTTGCGGGCCGTGCCGCCGATCTGGGAGAAATAACCTCCGGCGTAGAGGGTCGACTCGCTCACCGCCAGGGCGTAGACCCTGTTGTTGACATCGGGGTTCCAGGCCGCGAGGGTGCCATCGGTGCCGATGGCCGCCAGCCCGCGGCGCTCTGTGTCGCCGATGTTCCAGAAATCACCCCCGGCGTAGACAGTCGTTCCGCTCACCGCCAGGGACAAGACCCAGCCGTCGGCATTGGGGTTCCAGTCGGTGAGGACGCCGTCGGCGGCGATGGCGGCGAGGTTGTAGCGGGACCTGCCGCCCAGGATGTTGAAATCGCCCCCGGCGTAGACGGTGGTCCCGCTTACCGCCAGGGCGTGGACGGAGTCGTTGGCACTGGGGTCCCAGGCGGTGACAGCGCCGCTGGTGGTCGCCAAGGCGGCGAGGCGGTTGCGGGCCGTGCCGCCGATGGTGGTGAAATCGCCCCCGGCATAGACAGTCGTGCCACTCACCGCCAGGGACGAGACCCAGCCGTCGGCATTGGGGTTCCAGTCGGTGAGGACGCCATTGTTCCCGATCGCCGCCAGGTGGTTGCGGGTCGTGCCGCCGATGGCGTTGAAACCGCCCCCGGCGTAGATGTTGGTCCCGCTTACCGCCAGGACGTGGACGTAACTGTCGGCATTGGGGTTCCAAGCCGTGTCGAGGGTGCCGTCGGTACCGATGGCCGCCAGGTAGTTGCGGGTCGTGCCGCCGATGGTGGTGAAGTCACCCCCGGCGTAGACGGTCGCCCCGATCAACTCCAAGTCATAGACGGCGGCGTTGGCAATGGGGTTCCAGGCCGTGTCGAGGGTGCCGTCGGTACCGATGGCCGCCAGGTAGTTGCGGGGCGTGCCGCCGATGGTGGTGAAGTCACCCCCGGCGTAGACCGTCGTCCCGCTGACCGCCAGGGCAGAGACGGTGCCGTTGGCATTGGGATCCCAGGTCGTGAGTTGGCGGTCGGCGGTAATGGCGGCGAGGCGGTTGCGGGTCGTCCGGATAAAGCTGATCTCGATGGAGGTGAAATCACCTCCAGCGTAGACGGTCGTCCCAACCACGGCCAGGGCGTTGACGGTGCCGTTGGCATTCGGGTTCCAGGCGCCGTCGAGCGTGCCGTCCGACTTGATGTGGGCGAGGCCATTGCGGACGAAATTATTGACCCTTGAGAAGGCGCCACCGATGTACCAGCCGCCGCTCCCGTCGGCGGCGATCACATTGATGGTCCCGTTGACGTTGGGGAAGGTCGCGCGGACCCGGCCGGTCGCCGCGTCGATGAGCGCACCGTGGCCGACGTAGGGACCGACGGAGGTGAAGTAGCCGCCGATATAGGTGATGCCGGTCGCACTGTCCACGGCCACGGCGTAAACATCGCCGTCGGCCACCGGGAAGCCCACGACCGGGTTGCCCGGCAGCACCGGGTCACTGCTCGCGGCGGTGTAATCCGCCGTCTGGGCCGCGGCCCCGGTGTCGGCCGTGGTGAACGGCGCGGTGCCCGCCACCGGGTCCGTCGCCCCCGCGGCGGCCAGCGCCGCCGCCTCCTCGGCCGCCGCGAGTGCGGCGGGCGTGGGCCAGCCGTAGACCCCGGCCAGGGACTCCAGCGGTGCCAACTCCTCGGTCCCGGTATCGGCCAGGGCCGCCGCCAGGTCGACCCGGCCGAAGCCCGCCGCGGGCGCCTCCTGCGGGTCGGCGACCGGGGCCGCGCCGCGCGCCAGGCGGCCCAGGACCTGGCCGTTGGTCAGGGTCGGCTCGGCCGCCTTCAGGAGCGCCGCCGCCCCGGCGACGAGGGCCGCGGCGGGGGAGGTGCCGCTGACGGTGGCATAGCCGCCGGCCCGGTCGGTGGTCGCGAGCTCAGTCCCCGGGGCGGCGAGGAAGATGGCGCCGCCGCGGTTGCTGAAGCCGGCCAGGCGGTCGGCCGGGTCGCTGGCCGCGATGCCGATCACGGCGCGGTTGGCGGCCGGGTAGCTGGGGGTGGTCGCCCCGGCGTTGCCGGCCGCGGCCACCAACACCACGCCCTTGGACCAGGCGTAGTCGATGGCGTCTTGCAGGTGTTGGCTCAAGTCCGGGTTGCCGAAGCCCATCAGGATCACATCGGCCCCGTGGTCGGCGGCCCACACGATCCCGGCGATGATGGCGCTGTCCTGGCCCACCCCGGCGGCGTCGAGCACCCGCACCGGCATCACCTTGACCCCGCTGAAGGCGACCCCGGCGATGCCCTGCTGATTGTCGGCGACCGCGGCGATCAGGCCCGCCAGTTGGGTGCCGTGCCCGGCGGGGTCGGTGAGGCCGTCGCCGTCGTCCAGGAACGAGGCGCCGGGGCTGAGATTGCCCTGGAGGTCCGGGTGGGTGCCGTCGACCCCGGTATCGAGCAGGGCGACGGTGGCGGTCCCGGTCGGCCGGAGGGTGCTGTAGACCGTCGGCCAGCCGATGCGCGCGAGCGACCATTGCTCGCCGACGTACGCGTCATTGGAGAGCCACTCGGCGCGGCGGGTCTTGACCGCCTCGACGCTCTCCACCTGGGGATCGGCGGCGAAGGCCTGCAGGGCCTGCGCCAGTTCGGCGGCCGGCACCTGCGCCACATGGATGCGCAGCGCGGCGACCGCGGACTGCTCCACCGCGCCGTGGCGGGCGATGACCGCCGCCTGCGCGGCGGGGCTGAGCCCGTCCACCAGCTTCACCGAGAGGACCGCGGTGTCGGTGCCGCCTTGGGCGAGCGACAGGAGGCCGAGGCCGAGCAGCAGGAGTGCCGCGAGGGCGGTCAGGAGTCTACCGATGCGGGTGACGGGGGGGGAGGGCCGGGTTCATAATTGATCCCAGTGTTGTTTCGGCGCGCGGTGCGTCGCGGATGCGCGGCCGCCTCCCCGTGCGCGGGGTGGGCGGTCGGGCATCGACCATCGCTTCGGAGGCCGGGCGCGCGAGGGCCGGCGCCTGCGACCTGGGCGACAACAGGGGGCGACGGGTGGCGAATTCCGTGGGGCGGCGCGGGGGCGACGGGAATACCGGGCCGGCCGCGGCCTGAGGCCACCGGGGGGCGGGGCGCGGCCGGGGTCCAAGGCAGGACCCGCGGCGGCTGGGAAGCAACCGCTGAAGCATAGCCGAAGTCCGGCAGGTTTTCCAAGGTTGCAATCGTGTTGGGGTGCGATCAGACCTGACTGACCTTTCTGGTGACACCGCTCCAGCGGTGTCACCCCTGTGTCAGGCGCTCTGCGCCGGGAGTGCCCGCGCCGCGGCCCGGGCCCGCCGCGGTCTGCGCGCCCATCGGGGCGCACAGCGCCCAACACTGCGCGAGCGCTGCCGTGGTCCCTGACCGGTTGCGGAATTTTTTGACAGGATTAACAAGATTTACAAGATTGAAGACGAATAACATCTTGTAAATATTGTAAATCTTGTTAATCCTGTCTAAAGAACTTGGTTTCCCGCTCGCCGCGCGGTTCGGGATCGCCCCCGGAAGACCGCATTCCTGCCGCCGCTGGGCGGAACGACGCCTGGCGGAGAACGAGCGGCTGAAGCGATTGCTGGCGGAGAAGCCTGAGTTGCTGGACCCGTTGGGGGGAGGAAGCGCCGGCGCGGGACTCGGTGGACTGCGCTATCGCTTGTCCACCCTACGGCCTATCGGACGTTCCCGCGGACCGGGCGTCGTTGTCGTTGTCGTTGTCGTGATCGTGGTCGGATTGTTCGATTACGACAACGACAACGACAACGACAGCGTACCCGGGATCTCGGTCACCACATCAGTTCTGCTCGCACCCCGCCGCGCCGCCGGATTTGCCGCCGCCGCCGGATATCCGGACAATGCAGGGTTTGGCTCAAGTCCAACCCCCTGCCTGGAGAAATCCGTGTCCGAAAAGGCCCCCTGGATCACCTACCGTCCCGAGCTCAAAGTTCTCGATTGCACCATCCGTGACGGGGGACTGGTCAACGCCCATCAGTTCAGCGACGCCTTCGTGGGCGCCGTCTATCGCGCGTGCGTGGACGCCGGCCTGGACTACATGGAGATCGGCTACAAGAACTCGAAAAAAGTCTTCCCGACCGACAAGTTCGGCCCCTGGCGCCACTGTGCCGAGGAGGACCTGCGCCGCGTCGTGGGCGACCACACCGCGGCCGCCACGGGGCTGAAGCTCGCCGCCATGGCCGACGCCGGCAAGAGCGATTGGCAGCACGACATCGTCGCGGCGGCCGACAGCCCGCTCGACATGATCCGGGTCGCCTTCTATGCCCACCAGGTGTCCGAGGCGGTCGAGATGATCCGCCACTGCCACGAACTGGGCTACGAGACCACCGCCAACCTGATGGCCGTCTCCAACATCACCGAGGAGGAGATCGACACGGTGCTGGAGGCCATCGCCGAGACCCCGGCAAGCACCATGGTCATCGTCGACAGCTTCGGCTACCTCTACCGCGAGC
>Ga0247841_10008207_pt1 | contig 15152 bp, 10 predicted proteins | sample LaCruzMarch2015__2_FD_192410 | JGI IMG/M metagenome (GOLD analysis project Ga0247841, IMG submission 192410) | Freshwater microbial communities from meromictic Lake La Cruz, Castile-La Mancha, Spain - LaCruzMarch2015_18m | ecosystem: Environmental > Aquatic > Freshwater > Lake | place: Spain...
CTGACCCCCGAGGGCGCGCCGCATGTCTTCCGTGCCCCGGACAGCGCCCTGAACGATGCAAGGGGGTGGTTGCCCGACAAGAAAGGCTACAGTTTTGATGCGTGTTCGCCGCGCATCTTACTTGATCGCGCCAAAGTGAAGGATGGGCTGATCACCTTTGAGAATGGCACCTCCTATCGGATGCTCGTGCTTCCCCGTTTTGCAACGATGACCCCCGAACTGCTTGAACGGCTGATCACACTTGTCAAAGCTGGTGCCATTCTTTATGGTGCACCGCCGGCGGCATCCCCCAGCCTCAACAATTATCCGGACTGTGATGCAAGGGTCAAAGCTCTGGCTGAAAAACTTTGGACAGCCATGCCAGCCGCCGAGAGACGCCTGGGCAAAGGCCGTATGATCCTTGATGCGGCTACGCAACTTAGCAAGGAGAGTGGCCTCTATCCCGATTATGATGCAACTGTCGCGATCTTGAAGGGAATGGGCCTTCCCGAGGATTTCGCATCAGACGGTCCACTTCGCTATTGTCACCGCCGGACAGAAAAGGAGGAGATCTATTTCATTGCCAACACCACCGACAAAAGCGTGAATGCCTCCTGTACATTCCGTGTGACGGAAGGTGCGCCTCAGGTGTGGGATCCAGTCACAGCGGAGATCAGGGCTTTGTCCGCGTTTACCCGCAACGACAAGACGACTGCCGTGCCGTTGCGCTTCGAAGCGCACCAGAGTTTCTTCGTGGTGTTTGAAAAAGGAAAAAAAGACTTGGGACTTGGGACACGGGACTTGGGAAAGAATAACTTCCCTGAACAAAAGTTGGTTCAGGAATTGACAGGGCAGTGGGAGGTGCAGTTTGACCCGAAATGGGGCGGGCCCTCCTTCGCTGAAGCTACGGCGGGCAGGCCTACAAACTCGGTTGTATTCAATGAGCTGACCGATTGGGCTGCCCACCCCGATCCTAGAATCAAATACTACTCCGGCCTTGCGACCTACCGAAAAACTTTTGACTTCCCCCAAGTTTCAAGTTTCAAGTCACCAGTTTCAAATCTCTTTCTTGACCTCGGCGTTGTCCATGAAATGGCACGTGTCAAAGTGAACGGTCATGATCTTGGCGTGGTCTGGTGTGCTCCGTGGCGGGTTGACATTTCGAAGGCCATACGAGCCGGTAGCAATGATCTGGAAATCGAAGTCGTCAACCTCTGGCCCAATCGGCTGATTGGCGATGCCGCAAAACCAGAAGCCGAACGACTGACGTGGACAATTATCAAAACGCCCTACACAGCCAAGAGTCCGCTGCTGCCCTCTGGGTTGCGCGGTCCCGTGCGACTTTTGACGAACTGAGGCTAATAAGAATAATTTCGAGGATTGGGAGTGATCAACATGAGTTTAAGGTTTTCAATTATTGCCGGAACGCTGATGATTTCACTTCTTGCTGTTGCCGAGGACAACGCCCTTGAACGCGGCTTTGCTGTTCCGCCTGAAGCGGTTCGCCTCCACGCGTATTGGTGGTGGCTGAACGGGAACGTCACCAAGGAAGCAATCACACGCGACCTCGAGGCCATGAAAGAGAAGGGCTTCGGAGGTGCGTTAATCACCGATGCCGGCGGTGCGAATCAGGATAAGAATCGGCAAGTGCCGGCAGGTCCCCTCTTTGGTGGTGCGGCGTGGCGTGAACTCTATCGTCATGCCTTGCGAGAAGGCACACGGTTGAAGCTGGAGATGGCCTTGAATATCCAAAGCGGTTGGAATCTCGGCGGACCGCGCGTCGTGGCCACAGACGCCGCGAAGATCCTCTGCTATACGGAAACCGCAGTCGAGGGGGTAGGGGAGCAGACACTCAAACTAAAAGCTCCGACCTCACGAAACGGGTTGCTCCACGAGGTTGCTGTATTGGCCATTCCTGTCGTTTCGAATACAGCAGAAATCAAGAACTGGGAACTCAAGACGCTGCTCCGGCCAGTCCACGGCGGCAATGGTCCTATTGCCCAAGAGCTGTCACCGACGCCAGATGGAAAGACTCAGAAAGGAATCGATCCGCGTCATGTGCTCGACCTCACCGGACAGATGGCTGCAGATGGTAAACTCACGTGGACACCCCCTACGGGTGCTTGGAAAATCCTGCGTTTCTGCTACACGGTTGGTCCTGGGTCGCATGTCTCCACGTGCACGCAAGGGTGGGAGGGCCTGGCCATTGACCCCATGGACGCAATGGCGTTTCAGCGTTACTGGGATGACGTCATGGAGCCGCTTATCGCTGATGCGAAAGCGATTCCGGGTTGCACGCTCCGGTACCTGCATACCGACAGTTGGGAGATCGAGCCCTATAACTGGACAACCCGCCTGCCAGAGGAGTTCCGTAAACGTCGCGGTTATGACATGATGCCTTGGCTGCCCGTCTTGGCACGAAAGACCCTTCAAACTGTGGAGGCAAGTGAACGCTTTCTGCACGACTTCCGAAAGACCGTGGCCGAGTTGACTGCGGAGAACTACTACGGACCCTTCCTGGCCAATGCCCATCGTCATGGACTGGAGGTTCGCGCTGAATCGGGTGGTCCCCATGGCGTACCCATTGATGCCCAGCACTGTTTGGGGATGATCGATGTCCCGATGTCGGAGTTCTGGGGCACGTCGTGGCGTCACCGCGTACCAGAAAGCCAACGCTTCTTCGTCAAACAGCCTGCCTCGGCCGCCCATACATACGGCAAGAAGCTCGTGGCGGCGGAGGGATTCACCACCATTGGCCCCCACTGGCAGGAGCGGGTCTGGAACAACCTCAAGCCGAACTTCGACCACGCGCTCTGCGAAGGGCTTAACCAGCTCGTCTGGACGCTTGTCGCCTGCTCGCCGAAAGAGATGGGGCTGCCGGGACAAGACATGTTCGCGGGCTCGCACTTTAATCCCAACAGCACGTGGTGGCAGCAGTCCGAAGGGTTCCTCACCTATATCAATCGGTGTCACTGGATGTTGCAGCAAGGACTCTTCGTCGGCGATGTGCTCTATTACTATGGCGACCTCGCACCGAACTACGCCAGCCTCAGAGCGATGAACCCTACAGGCTTACCCCTGGGCTATGATTACGATGTGGCCTCTGAGTATGTGTTGCTCAATCGTGCCTCAGTCAAGGACGGACGCATTGTCCTGCCGGATGGCATGAACTACGGGGCGCTGGTCTTGCCAGCACACCCGAGCGCCTCATTGGCTGTACTACGCAAGTTGCGCGACCTTGAAAAAGCAGGCGCCGTCCTCGTCGGTCCGCGCCCGGATTCCAGTTCAGGACTTCTGACGTGGCAGCAAGGGGATGCCGAGGCACAGGAACTGATTCGGAACCTCTGGGGAACGGCTGGTCAGAAGGGCGTGGTCAAGTACGATACGACCTCAGACTGGCTGAAGAGCACCCGCCTTGCGCCAGATTTCGAGGTGGTCGGCAACTCATCTACGAATGCCCTGTTGGACTACATCCATCGCCGTGATGGCGAAACCGAGATCTATTTTGTAACCAACCCGGCTGACAAGCCTCTGCAGGCGCAGACCCGTTTTCGTGTGACGGGCAAGACGCCCGAACTCTGGGATGCAGTCACTGGCATCATTCGTGCACTCCCGGAATTCCGTGTGACCGAAGATGGGCGGACAGAAGTCTCTCTCTCCTTCGAATCGCATCAGAGTTTCTTTGTGGTGTTTAGGAAAAAGGGGGGAGAGGTCGGAGATCAGAGGTCGGAGATCAGAGGGCAGAACTTTCAGGAGTTGAGGCCTGTTCAGGAGCTGACAGGACCGTGGGAGGTGACCTTTGATCCAGCGTGGTTCTACCCTGATAACGGCACGGGTGGCAAGATGACGTTCGCTACTCTGTCTGATTGGACGGCTCACGCTGATCCAGCGCTCAAGTACTACTCCGGCAAAGCGATCTATCGTAAAATCTTCGATTATGCGATCGTTGGTAGTCAGCAGTTGGCAGTTAGCAGTGTAGTTTCAAACTGCCCACTGCCCACTGGCCACTGCCCACTGTATCTCTCCCTCGGTGACGTCCGAGAAATGGCACGTGTCCGCCTCAACGGCCGCGAGCTGGGCGTGGTTTGGTGTCCGCCTTGGAGTGTACAGCTTCCCGAGGGGATATTGAAAGCGACGGGGAACACGCTGGAGATTGAGGTTGTCAACTTCTGGCCCAATCGGTTGATCGGTGATGCCAAGTTGCCACCGAAAGAGCGGCGGACCCGAACGAACATTGCCAAATTTGACGATGCCAAGGGCGACAAGAACTACACAACCTTGATGCCCTCCGGCCTCCTCGGTCCTGTCACGCTTCAGCAAGTCCGTTGATAAAAGGGATAAACTTTACTTCATCCCTGTGCTGTGGTTAAATATGAACTTCACAAAATGAGGAGGCGGCGTATGAAAACGAGGATATTTGTTGGGGTAGTTGTAATGGCAGGCGTGGTCGGATTGACTGCAAACGCTGAGATGCTCGTTAAGGCAGAGCCCTCTGCCCAGCCCATCAAACCTGAGCCTGTGCGTCCAACGGAGCGGATCGAGCTCTTTAATGGCAAGGATCTGGGCGGTTGGACCAAGGTGATCAAAGCCGAGCCTGAAGCAGCAGGAGAGAAAAAAGTTGGGTTATCCATCGTGAGGTGGAACACTGAAGCATCTCCGGATAAGACGTGGCGCGTTGAAGATGGCATCATCAAGTGCACGGGTAAACCTTTTGGATACCTCAGGACTCAGCAGAGTTATGCTGATTTTAAATTGAAGGTTGAATATCGCTGGGCTGATACCAATACTGTGGCGCCCAATAGCGGGATCTTTACCTTTACAACAGGGCCGGACACTCACTTTTTACCCAAGGCGATCGAGTCGCAGTTGAAGATGGGGCGGGCAGGGGACTGGGTCTTGCTCTCCACGGCGACAATGAATGGACTCGAAAATAAGGCGAACAAGAGCGTCAAGCGGCAGAACGAGGAGAGCAGCGAAAAACCGCGTGGCGAATGGAATCAGGTGGAGATCGTTACGAAGGGCAATACAATCCAAGTTTCGGTCAATGGTGTCTTGCAAAACAAGGGCACGGATGTTTATACGGATGCCGGGCAGATCTGCCTCCAGAGCGAAGGAGGAGCCATTGATTTCCGGAACGTCACGCTTGAGCCGCTGGAGAAGTGTCAGTAAGTCTTAGAAGTGTCAGTAAGTTAGCAATCAGAGGCACGCATCCGAATGACGCGAGCCACACGAATGAATGAGAACATCGAACATTCAACATCGAACGTTCAACGTCGAAGTTTTAATAAGGCAATAAGGCAATCACGCAATAAGGCAATGCTTTTAGGTACGAGGTGAACATGTCCAAGATTAGAATAGGTGTGTTGGGGTCAGGCTCAGGGTCGAATATGCAATCCGTTGTGGATGCAATTGCGGCAAAGAGCTTGGATGCCGAGGTGACGCTAGTCCTGTCAGATGTACCGGATGCCAAGATATTGGATCGTGCGCGTCGTCATGGGATACCCTGTCAGTGGCTCGATTGTTTGCCTTATAAAACCAAGTTGGATGGCGAGGCTGAGCTGCGTTGCATCGAACTTCTCAAAGCTGCCAAGGTAGACACGGTTGTTTTGGCGGGGTTTATGCGCATCGTAAAGCCTGGAATGCTCAAGGCCTTTCCCTTCCGCGTTCTCAACATCCATCCAGCCTTGTTGCCCGCCTTTCCTGGGGTTGCTGCTTGGAAGCAGGCGTTGGACTATGGAGCAAAGGTTGCAGGATGCACCGTTCATTTTGTGGATGAAGGGACGGATACAGGTCCAGTCATTCTTCAAAAGAGTGTGCCGGTGCTGGATAATGACACGCCCGAGTCACTCCATGCGCGCATTCAGATTCAAGAACATCTTGCTTATCCTGAAGCGTTGCGCTTACTAAGTGAGGGCAGACTCTCGGTAGAAGGCCGTCGTGTACAGATCCGTTAATCACTGACTTTATGCTGGCAGCAAGCTTTCTTGCTTCTTGAGTCATCGACGCATCATTAAATTAGCTTCAGACGAGGGCAACATGAAAAACAAATGCGTTATTCGAGCCGGTTTTGTGGCGAGTCTGGTCTTTTTCATGTTTGTAGTGCGGAGTCATGGGACGCAGATCGACCCAATGTTGTGGGAACAGCTCGTTACGTCAGCTGACTTTGTGGGTGTTGTGGAATGTCAGGTCGCCGGAGGAATAGTAGCTGGTTATAACGTGATCGAAACATGGAAGGGAACGCCCCACCCCGGTCAATCAATCAATATTAGCAAGGGAGTTAACTACTGGGAACCCCAATTTCCGATTACTCTATGTGGAAGCAAGTTTTTGGTTACCGCGTACAGCAACAATGCACCATTAGAAGTGATGAGTATGTCAAGCGGTGGCAGTGTACCCTTGTGGTGGCGAAACATTCCGTCCGATTACAACCTCCCCTTATGGCAAGGAAGCGCCTTTGTTTCGACGAATAAGACCGCCTTTTTTGACTCCCCATATTCTGATTTGGATTCTTTTAAAAGGGCCGTTCTAGGTTTGATCAGCATGAGTCCTGAAGAGAGGGAAATATATCTTCTTCGGGTGCTCTGTGATAAGTACATTTTTCAAGGGTCCCCTTCAAGTGGTAGTCAGAAGCCAACGCTATCCCCGCAAAAGAACATTCTGAGAAGCAAGATTCAGCAGGCGAAATCTGCCGAGGAGATACTGAGGCTACTTTTGGAGATTCCTCCTGACGAAGAGAGAATAAAATATCAGATTTCAGCGGTACTCAGTCAAGGAGGTGCTCAGAAAACTTTGGATTTACTGAACAATCTAAAGGATGAGTCTCCCGTTTTTGACAAAAGAACGCGAGAAAACACTGTCAGTCGCTTACGATACCGTTTGAAAACGCCCGACGAGAGCAGCAGCAAATCGTCAGTAGACATTAAAGAACCCTCTGCTTCAGTATTAAAGCTGTACCGTTTGTCACTGAAGGAAGGTGAAAAGTCCCCTAAGTTTTGGGATGCCTTTGATACATTGACGCTTCATTCACCAGAGGATGTGGCTCGGTATTTGGCTTCATGGGTCAATCCGAAGAAAAGCTGGAGAGATTCCGATCAAGGATATGTACTGGCTTCCTATTTTGCCTGGAAATGTGGAAAAGACAGAAAAATGAATCTGGAAAAACTTCTTAAGGCGTCCGATGATTACATCCGTGTTGCGGGTGCAGTGTACTTAACCTTTGAAGACGAGCAACTGGGGATGAAGCATCTACGTGAGCTGAGTGGGCTCAAGGGTGATCCAGGTGTATGGGCTGCAATGAATCTCGTACGGCGAGGGGACAAATCGGCTATGCCACGTGCACTGGAGGTCTTCGATACAGAGGATACACCCGGAGGTATGGCGGGCGTGCCTCATCGTAATTTGCAACTGCGGTTATTTGTCCTCCTTTCCAATTCATGTAAAGCCAGTGGGATGGAGATGCCACAGATAGTGTTAGCATCAGCAGCTCGACCTGTTCCAGTTAAAGATGAGTCGCTTGATCAGCAGGCCCCAAAGAAAGAAAACAAGAATCTCGAATGGTGGAATCAACACAAGGAAACCATCACCCTGTGCGATCCATGGTTAAACGAGTTACGGAAACAGAAGATTGACTGATGTCCTCGATCTCTATTTGGACAATATGTCTGACTCCTGTAGTCTAACACAGGAGGTTCTTTATCGTATTCTCGATGAGAGGACTCGATAAAACCCCTACACGTAGTTTTGCAAGAATGTGTTCTGGCATCGGCGACTGCTCGCGAGCCAATCCAGCTTGAAGTTTTTGGAGAAGCTCCAACTTAGTGACTTGGAACGAATAATTGCAATCAATGATTGAATCCCTGGTGAAATCAGGGTATTCAGCAGGCGTTATTTCGACGAGCGTTTGACTTGGAAAAATCTGGCTACGTTGTTTCGTCCCGGTAATGTTTGAGGATGATACAGCTAAAACCAGGAAATCATCGCCAGTTGCATCACGATTAAGTACCACAAAATAATGGGACTCACCTGAAGAAAGGTCTCGGTGCTGCAGATAGTAGACGGAACCACCACGAAGTGTTAGATTTAAGAGCGATGGAGTCCACTGCGGAGACATGAATTATCTCCACAAGACAGCAATGTTATTCATTTCCTTTAATTGTTCGCGACGAGCCTCGCGTTCTTCATTCGAGAGGCTATAACAAGGGTTGACACCTTGCGGCGGATCATCCAGGAAATCAAGGTAATCCATTGGCACGCGCGTGCTTCCCCCTTCGATGGAGGCGGCATGGCGTTTCCATTCAGGGTAGGCATGTGTCAGTTCAACAATCTGCGTGCTATGGCCAAACGTTTGCCAGGCAAACTCCAGCGCCTCAAGATCACTATCCGAAAAAACCGAATTTTCAACAGGCGCAATCGAATGTATGATATGCACCCGTGTCCCCTGCACAAAAAACTGCTGCGCATAATGACGTTCTTCATGGCTCAGGGAATCGAGCTCAAAAAGGTCTTTTACACCCGAGGCGACTGGACCAAACTTCATAGCCCAATATTGGTCATTTGTAATTGGTCGACCATATTTACGCAAATGATAACGATCAGCAAAATAAACAAGCTTCAATACACGTAACTTGTTGATTTCGCCGTTATTCTTGAGCGAGAAGAAATTGATCGCTTGAGCCGCCTTTTTATGGAAAAAATGAAACATGGCGTTAAGAATGAGAAATACTCTTTAAGATGCGTCCTTTTATGCCATAATTACGCGTTGTTTGTCAATAACATTCGCAGGCTTGTCGAAATGACGCGTTATGGCAGCGGTGGCAGGCCGAGTTCCTTGAGGAATTGATTGTGGACTTTTGTTGCAGCCTGGATTGATTTTTCGATTTCGACAAGCTTGGCATGCGTTGTTGAGAGGTCGATCTCCTCTTCGGTTTGCGCGGTGCTGATGTAGCGGGAGATGTTGAGGTTGAAACCGTTGGATTCGATTTCGTCCATCTGCACCCTGCGGGAGTAACGGGGCTTTTGCTCGCGAAACTGATAGGTTCGGACGATATCATTAATATGCGCCTCTGTGAGTTGATTCTGACGTTTCCCCTTCTCGAAATGCTCGGCGGCATTGATGAAGAGGACATCGTCCGGCTTCTTGCACTTCTTCAGCACAAGGATACAGACCGGGATTCCGGTCGAGTAGAATAGGTTGGCAGGGAGACTGATCACGGTGTCGATATGGCCGTCTTTCAGCAGCTTGGTGCGTATCCGTTCTTCAGCGCCACCACGGAAGAGCACGCCGTGTGGCAAAATAATCGCCATCACGCCTTCATCTTTCAGGTAGTGGAACCCGTGGAGAAGAAAGGCGAAGTCAGCGGCAGATTTAGGGGCCAGTCCGTAGTTTTTAAAGCGCGGGTCTTCGCCCATCGCCTCGGAGGGTTCCCAGCGGTAACTGAAGGGCGGATTGGCGACAACCGCATCGAACTTTGGCATTTTTGCGGGATTGCTCTCGCGGAGGAAGTCCCAGTCGTTGGTCAACGTGTCGCCGTGGAAGATGTCGAATTCCGAATCCTTGACCCCGTGCAGCAGCATATTCATGCGGGCCAGGTTGTAGGTGGTGATGTTCTTTTCCTGACCATAGATTTTTCCGACGCCATGCGACCCCATGCGCTTACGCACATTGAGTAGCAACGACCCGGAACCGCAGGCAAAGTCGAGCACATTTTCCAGCCGCTGCTTCGTGCCGGTCTTGGGTTCCTGGCTGTCGAGTGTGACAATTGCGGAAAGAATGCTGGAAATTTGCTGTGGCGTGTAGAACTCGCCCGCCTTCTTGCCTGAACCTGCGGCGAACTGGCCGATCAGATATTCGTAGGCATCGCCCAGGGTGTCGGCATCCGTGGAGAACTCCGACAACCCCTCTGCAATTTTCTGAATAATGGTGCAGAGCTTAGCGTTTCGCTCGGAGTAGCCCTTGCCCAACTTATCTGAGGCAAGATTGATCTCCGAAAAGAGACCCTGAAACGTGCTCTCGAACGACTCGTTTTCGATGTATTTGAAGCCGGACTGCAAGGTGTTGAGCAGATCATTGCTCTGTGTGCGTGCCATATTGGCGATGTTCGCCCACAGGTGATCAGGCTTGATGACGTAATGGACTTTGCACCGCATTTGCTTCTCAAAGTCACCAATATCATTGGGGTTGTTGGCATACCAGATTGCAAGCGGTACGAGACAGTCATCTTTGGCTTTGGGGTAATCGCGTCCCAGTTCCTTTTGCGCGGCGGACGCATAGTTGTCCGACAGATAGCGCAAAAAAAGGAAGGAGAGCATGTAGTCGCGGAAGTCATCCGCATTCATCGCCCCACGAAGTTGGTCAGCGATGTTCCAAAGGGTCTTGCCTAGTTGTTTTTGTTGGTCGGTCATTAAATGTAGCTCCTTATCTTACATATGATATTTGTTTCTTCTTAATTCAAAAGCTCTTTCGCCGCCCTCGAGAATATCACAAATGTGTTGCTGAACTCCCCTCTGATTGAGCACCCCGTTTACCACATTCCCGCTTACATCCCTTAGTGGTGTATCATTTTCAATTGCCCCTGACCGATATTCAAATCGTTTTTCTTTGTTTGGGGCATTATTTCCTTGTTGATTGGCGACAATTATCTGCTCCGCGTCTGCGCCCAAAACAATATTAGCGTTATGTGTAACAGCGATGATTTGTCTGTCCTTTTTTTTCTTTAAAATAAAGGGAATCAACTCGTCATAAATTGAACGATTATCAAGGTCATCTTCTGGCTGATCTACAAGAATCGGACACTTACTCTCCGCCAATTCTATTAACAATTTAAGCAAAACTAATGCTTTTTTTCCAGGTGACATCGTATCAATGGAATCTCCGCTCATTGACACCTTATACTTCACCTCATACCAGTCGGCAAGAATATCACGTATAGCAGACTCTGGCGAATTGCTTCCCTTCAACACCAGTTCTTTTGCTAAAACTTTTTCGATTATTTCGCGGATCTTATCCTGTGTATAGGAGCGTAGCGTAAATGTTTCAGGGGATATTATGTTTTTGAAAACGGTTCGTCCAACATCCATTATTTCTTTGAGCTTTCCGATAAAGGCTTCACATCTAAGTGGAACTTCAACAGAAAAATCCAGATCATCAGCTTTCAGACCAGGATTGCTATTCACAGCATCTGCGAACGATTGATGGTATTCTTTATAAGAATCAATAGATCCAATCACTTTCTTGATGAGCAGTTCTTTTTCATTAACCTTTTGAATCTTTTGCTTGGATAACTCTTCCATTTTGGCGAGTTTGTCTGACTCGGTGCTGATTTTTTTTGTAAGCTCAGCAATAGCTTGGTTACTTTGTATTTTTCCTCTTAATCTCTCTTCTGTTGTTTGATGTGTAGCTTGCTCATCGTTTGCCTTCGCTATCTGTTCGTTTAGCATGGCAAGTAATTCCTCGCGGATGGCTTCCCACTTCGAATCAGCTGCAGCAAGAGCGTTTATTTGTGCTGTTAAAATGTCAGTTTTCGTTTTCTCGGAAAACGCGATCACGAATCGCTTGGGCTCAACAAGTGATGTCAATGATGACAGACCATCAATATCTTTTCTTACTTCGGTTAACTTGCGTTCAAGCGCAGAAATTTGAGCAACCGCATCTTCATAGCTTTTTAATTCAGCTTCATCTAATTCGGATGCCTTAGCTAATTGTTCTTTTTCATCAACCAACTTTTTATGTTCAGCCTCTATCCCCACCTTGTCGCCAATTTCCATCATTTGAGCTCGAATAGCGTCGATTGCTTTGTGCGTCTCAAGCAGGTCAAGAATCGTTTTTTCAAGATCTGGTTTGTAGTTTTTAATTTTAAGATTCGTAACTTCGAAGACTTTTTTTGCATCAAGATTTAACAAGACGATGTCTTGAATAATATTATCTATCTCGGTTCTTTCTGTTTGAGCATCACATAATCTATTGAGATAAGTTTGCGGCACATAGATAATCTTTCTGTCATTCGAAGGATTGTCTCTTCCGTTTTTCCCATCAGCCCAGTAAACCGTCATGGGAACATCTTTTTTTGTTCTTGTTTGAGATGTCAGATCTTTTTCTTTAACTTGCCTGTTGTCTATTGTTTGCGCAAGATTGTGCAGCAGGATGGATTTTCCTGTTGATTTTCCGCCGATAATACAAGACAACTTGTCACTAAAAAATACAGGTTCCGCCTGAAAATCGTTATCTGTAAATTCAACCCGATCAATCACTAAATAATCTGATTTGGTTTCTGGTTTGGTTGGAGAGATACGCACACGCTCTTCTGGCTCAAAAAGAATTTGCTTCAAGCCATTAAAAGTTCTATCAGCTTTTATCCAAAGATATTCCTTCAGATTATAGGAACGTGCATCATGATTGTCTGAGCAAAGTATCAATGGTTTTTCGTGTTTAATAGACGGGAAAACTAATGTTTTATATGGTTCTATGTCCGAAACATTTCCAATTTCGAAAATATGAGATGTTTTTGCATATTCTTCTTTTATTGCTTGATTAACCTCCAACGCATTTGTAATCTCTTTATCCAATCCGTTTGTTTTTTTTCCAGTATGCACCGAAATTAACGCATCACGTTTTTTAGCAAACTCGACTATATCATTATAATCCCAGTAGATTTTATTTTCATCATCCTTATTTTTTGCTTTATCCCGTAACATTATTGCCGAAAAGTCAGTTGCCAATATTTCAATATCAATTGACTCAGAGAAGATCAAAATGACATGAATATTTGACGCGCCTTTATCTGTGCGTAATTCAACCCCAGGAAATACTGTAATCCCCAAAGCAATATCCCTAATGTTTTTTATCCGATCCGCGTCAATTTTGAAATGATCCGTAATTGCTATGGCAGTAATTTCCTTTTCTTTCAGGGATGAAACAAGTATAGCATCGGCATCGTCACCTTTATACTCATAATCATAGGATGATGCTGTGTGAACATGCAAATCCCACCGTCTCCACTCTGAACCTCGGGGGGATGACTGGGTATAGGTTGTTGCCATTGGTGTACTCATCCGGCGCTCTCCGTGCTCACAATTGGAAAAAGCTGCTGCATCAGCCCTTTCTTGTGGGTTTTGAGGGTTTCAAGTTTTTCGCTTTGGGCGGTGATAAGGTCATCAAGGGAGGTAAGGCACTCGGCGATGCGTTGTTGTTCGGGGAGCGTGGGAACAGAAACGATTAGTTCTTTCTTGAAAGTCGTCGGATTGATGTTTGCCTGACTGATACTAGGCTTGGCTAGTTTCTTAATTCGCACCTGATACATTGGCGTATTCAGCATGAAGTTGCAGAACGAAGGATCGATTCGCTGTTTCTTAAGACGATACGTGACAATGTAGGAGGCCGTTATGCACTCCGATGTGAGCCGGAAGAGTGATACCTTTCCGACCAGAGCGGGGCTATTGGTTCTATTCAGAAGAATGTCTCCGTCCATCAGTCGGAATGATTCGAACGAATCAGGATCCAAATCGATATAGACTAAGTTTGCGAAATCCAATCCACCGTCGGACATGTTCCCCATACGCAGGACCGGATACTGGCCAGTCAGCGAGGTCGAACTAGATGTTCCGTAGAAGGACTTCGCTACGAATTCCTCAAATGGTTGCCCTTTCCAGTCCCCCTCATCCTGAAACTCAGGGAACCGGAGGCGGGGTTGGGTTTCGCCTTCGCGGGGGAAGAGCTGATGCATGAGCCCTTTTTTGTGAGTCTTGAGCGCGTCGAGTTTTTGGCTTTCGGCACTGATCAGCTTGTCAATAGATGTCAGGCAGTCAGCGATTTTTTGCTGCTCGTCTGTGTTTGGTAGCACAATGCTGAGCTTTAGAAAGTCATTCTTATTTAAAACCCTGTTTCTGCCTGCGCCACCGGGCGATATAACACCAAGCTTATAAATGAATTTTTTGTCGAGTATTAGGAATTTAAAGAATCCTGCGATTGACTTACCTTTCTTGAAGGTATAAGTCGGAAAACGATGCGAAACAAGAGCTCCATCATCCAAAGCTTGCGCAATTGCTACTGCTCCCTCCCATGCGAATGTGATATTTAAAATTAAGTCATCGCACTTAACTTCGTATAAATACTCCATCGCGTTCTTTTCCGGATTTGCTTGGAGCTTCAGAAATGTCCCCTTGCCGTGACTTCTTATGCCAAGTCCGGTATAAAGCAGACTTGGTTTTATCTTTTCGCGCTCAATTGGAGAGATCACCTCATTCAAGGATTTTTCGTCCCACCCTTTCGCATCCCGAAACTCGGGGAAGCGTAACTTGGGCTTCAATGTAGATTGATCGTCTTTCTTCATTATTTCAGCCGTTTGATGTTGTTGTCGGAGAGGAGGGAACGCATCTGGATGATGGCGATTTCGTTCAGCTTGAGCAGGCGTTCCGACTGGGGCAGTCCCTGGCGGATCAGAACTGAGTTGAGGCTTTCAAGGTTGGTGAGTACCACCAGTTGCTCCAAGGGTGCATTATCCCGGATATTGCCTTCTGCCTCGGGATGGGCGGCGCGCCACTGAGCAGCGGTCTGCCCGAAGAGGGCGACGTTGAGCAGGTCGGCTTCGCTGGCATAGACGAGATTCGATTGCGCCTTGGTAATGGCGGGCGGAATGAGTGTATCCTTGATGGCATCGGTATGGATGCGGTAGTTGATCTTGGCAAGGGTGCGCTGAAGGTTCCAACCGAGTTGGAGACGTTCGTTTTCCTCCTCCTTGAGACGCTGGAACTCCTTGATCAGGTAGAGTTTAAACTCTACGGAGACCCAGGAGGCGAATTCGAAAGCGATGTCCTTGTGGGCGTATGTACCGCCGTAGCGGCCGGTGGAGGAAATCAGTCCGATGGCCCCTGTCGAATCAATCCAACGTTTGGCGGTGAGGACGAAGCTGTTTAGTCCAGCCTGCTTCCTAATCCCATCGAATTCGATGGGATTAAAACCGAGGTTGTTGAGCTTCTCCCATATCCCCAGAAACTCGATGGTATTGCGATTGCGGAGCCAGTTGGAGATGAGGTAATCCGTCCGTTCGGCATCCTTGTGACGGGCGATGTCGGTCAGGCTGATGTAGTCCTGCCGATTTTGGGAGAGAACAGCAACAGCCGTCCCCTGAACTTCGATGCTGGTGCGTTTGGCATTACTCATGGCTTGTATGTCCGTTTAG
>Ga0247841_10008209_pt1 | contig 15148 bp, 17 predicted proteins | sample LaCruzMarch2015__2_FD_192410 | JGI IMG/M metagenome (GOLD analysis project Ga0247841, IMG submission 192410) | Freshwater microbial communities from meromictic Lake La Cruz, Castile-La Mancha, Spain - LaCruzMarch2015_18m | ecosystem: Environmental > Aquatic > Freshwater > Lake | place: Spain...
CTACGCGCCCAGCAGATCCTGAGGGGGGGGAATGTCCCTACCGGTTACGGAGTGTATACATGGTCGAGTCGTAGCCGAAACTGCCGGCGACAGTAATCTCGCCGTTATTCCGCAGCTTCGCCAGCTCGTCTCGAACAATCGCCGGGTCGAGACGTGTTATCCCCACGAGCTCATTCTCGAATCTCCATGTTCCGAGTAGCTCCCTCAACAGCGGGATGGCTGCCTCGACGGCAGCATTCGCGATTGGTGCGACAACCGTTGTTGGCGGTTCAACCCGCTCTTCGCTCGACGTTGATCGCCCGCACCGCCGCCGCTTCTTGGCGGTACTCCGCCTGATGATGCCCGCCGGCAGCCGGTGTTCCTGATGTTTGCCTATCGTCATGGATTCCTCGCTTTCTCGCAGGATAGGATATGTATGATATATAGCACAAAATAAGAGAAAATAAAATATATTTGAGGATATTGGCTCGATCGAATCTAACACTTCAATCCATTGAGGTGTTTAAGCTATAGAAAAAAGACCAGATTGCATGGTCTTTTTTCTATGGTTCCGAGGGATGGATTCCCGCCAAAGGCGGATAAACTCCCCATCGTTCGACCCAAAGGGTCCCCTTCGGGGCGGCTTTCCCGATAGTCGTCGGGACAGGCGCCGGCCGCTTTGGATAATGCGCAACATGAAATTATTTTTGGCTCGGGGAGATGGATTCGAACCATCGTTCACGGCTTCAAAGGCCGCTGTCCTGCCATTAGACGATCCCCGATCACAAAAATAATTTTATAGACTGACGCTAACGCTGTCCTGCTTGCCCTGCGTAGCTCGCAGAGCGTTGCGGGATCGTTAGACGACCTCGGATTATATAGTTTACAGTTTACAGATTACAGTCTAGGGGTAAATTCAGTTTTATATATATTAGCTCAAAATCGACATTTTTTCAATGAAATGAAAAGCAGCCAGCGGGCGAGAAAGGCTACTTTTCGCCGGCTGGCTACCGGATTAGGGGCGTTTTTTGATAAGGTTTACCAGGGTTTTCTGCATCATTGTTACATATTGTATGTATAGCTCCAGCGCCGCGATAGTTTCGCTGGCGTCGTGGCCTTGCTCATCTCCGGCCTCAAGGTAGAGCTCCCTGGCCGCTATCATAGCCGTTTTGTGAGCATTTCCCGTCTCCACGACATGCAATGCAATGAGCTCTCTGGCGGACACATCCGAATCGTAAATGCGGCCAAACAGGGCATGCACCGATGCTACAGTATCACCTATGCCCGCTGAAGGTCTCGCCCAATGATTAACATTCGGCGGATCAAGGTATTCTTGCGGAATTTTCGATTCCTCCATACCCATCCACCGAAAAACCCTTAGGGCCGTTTCTCTTGGGCAACGTTTCCTTTCTCCCCAATTACCCTTTAGCAAGTTACTAAGGTTCATCTGCAGGCCTTTCTCGACGCTTTTCTTAGAGAGGACTCCCTCACTGATTAGTAACTTAACTAAATCGACGCGGGTTTTCACTCTCGGCCGGTTTTTCTTGACCCAATTGTCCAGCGCCTGACCCGCTTCAACAGTCGTGAACCGTTCTTGCTGCCCGCCGGCAGTGTTTGGTTCATTTTCCATGGTAAACCTCGCTTTGCCGTAGGCAGAGTCTCCGCTTCGTCACGGAGCTGGATTATTTATAGCAGTTTAAGCTCAAAAGTAGAATACATCGATGCTCGATGTATATTTTCTAGACAATTTAAAACACCTCGGGAAAAACCCAAGGTGTTACCCCACTGGTTGCCCAGTGTATAGGGCCATAAATTGTGGGGCTATATGCATAAAGTAGTCCATAAGCCGGGTTCTGTCAAGGACGACAATCTATCTAAGCATGGAGACCATTTATACCCTTCGAGCAGAAGTTGATATATCTGGACCACTCCACTTGCACCTAAGAAGGCTTGCCACAGACGATGATCGCTCATCGAACGCGTGAGCTCTTACCTCACGATTTCACCCTTACCGTCGCGCAAAGCGCGAAAACTCGAAATTCTAATTCCGAATCTCGAAACAATACTTAAATCTAAATTTTCTAATGGTTTGAAACTTTTTAGATTTGTTAATTTGTTTCGAATTTCGGAATTTTTGCATTCGGATTTCCGTGCTTTGCACGGGTTGGCGGTTTATTTTCTGTTGCGCTGTTCTCAAACCTTGCGGCCTGCTCGCTCACGCGAGTGATATTGCTCTATGGTGCCCGGACTTTCCTCTCGCCGAGGCGAGCTATCGTCGTGTACTACTTAATACTCTTGTATTATACTAAAAATTAGCCTTAATGTCAACAGCGGCGTCGATCACCAGTTTAATGTTGGGAGCGCAGTTTGGCGGCAGATTCTTGGTATCAAACCAATTCCACTCAACGATATCATCGCCTGCCTTGATCTCACCGATCCGTTTAGCCAGACAATGAAATAAAACGATGTATATATCCTCTTTGTCGGGGTGCTTGATCAGCATCGGTTTCAGCGCTCGGATTATTTCAACATCAATACCCATTTCTTCTTTCGCTTCCCGTCGGCAAGCTGTTTCAAGCGCATTTTCTGTGTTAAGATCAAAATCTACCGGCTCGACCAATCCGCCGGGGAATTTCCAGTAACTTTGGGCTTTTTTGTCTTCGCCATGACGATTGAGCAAAACTTTGTTATCCTCAATGATAACCGGCCCTGAAGCAATAATAATTTCCATAATCTCCTTAATAATAGTTCCAAACTATAAAATATTACTATACAATAGTTTTTACAAGTACATGAGTTTTTTTGTTACAATAAGTGAGTCAGATATTTCACTTAGATCGTCATCGCGAGCTCGTCCCCTCGTCATTGCGAGGAGTGAAGCTTGCGACGCGGCAATCTTATGTGCGGATAGATTGCTTCGTCCCGATGATCGGGATCTCGCAATGACAGATAGGGCATTGCACGGAAGTAGTGCGATAAATAGAGTTTGATAACCAATATTATGAAGATATTGAAATTTGGGGCAATCTGGTGCCCGGGCTGTCTGGTGATGCGGCCGATGTGGAAAAAAATTGAGGAAGAAAATCCTTGGCTTGAAACCGAGTATTTTGATTTTGATAAAGACAAAAAGGCAGTCTCAGACTATCAAATAGATACTAAACTGCCGGTTTTTATCTTTCTGGGAAAAAACGGAGACGAGCTTGAGCGGATTCAGGGCGAAAGATCGCGGAAAGAAATTATGCAATTGATTGATCAATATAGAGAATCATAATGAAGAAGATATTGGCATTTGCCGGAATCATATTCATATTTTTGGCTTTAGTTCTAACAAATGGCGGCAAAGCCAAGGCTGTGGACGACCCGACCATTTATTTTTTCTGGGGCAAGGGTTGCCCTCACTGCGCGGCCGAGGAGAATTTCTTTGTCGAATTACGCAAGGATTACCCCGATATTAGAATCTCAGAGTATGAAGTCTGGAACAGCGCCGCAAACCGCAATTTGATGTCGAAAGCGGCCAAGACTCTAAATATCAATGTTTCCGGAGTCCCCCTTACAATTATTGGCGAGAAGTCGTTTATCGGGTTCACCGAGGGCTATACCGATGGCCAGATCCGCGAGGCGGTCGAATATTATCAATCTCATCCTTATGCTGATCCTTTGTCCGGTGTTGTGGCGGAGCAAAACACTCCTTCCGATAATAACTCGATGTCGTTGCTGGAAAAGATTCATCTCCCGTTAGTGGGCGATATCAATGTCAAAAGTTTCTCCTTGCCCGCCCTGGCCGTAATTATCGGCACAATCGACGGCTTCAACCCCTGCTCGCTCTGGGTTTTATTATTCTTAATCGGCCTTTTGCTCGAAGTGGGGGATCGGCGCAAAATGATGGTTTTGGGCGGAGCCTTTATTCTGACTGAGGCGCTGACCTATCTCTTTTTTATGACCGCCTGGCTTCAATTTATCTTATTCGTTGGCTTCATCGCGATTGTCCGGATCGCAATTGGTCTGGCGGCGTTAGCCGGCGGCGGCTGGAGTCTAAGTCAATTATTGAAAAAGAAGGACGATAGCGGCTGCGAAGTGACCGGCGAGGAGAAAAGGAACAAGATCTTCGACAGGATCTCCAAGATCGCCAAGCAAGAAAAATGGTTTTTTGCCCTACTTGGCGTCGTCGCGCTGGCCTTTTCGGTTAATTTGATCGAGATGGTCTGCTCGGCCGGCCTGCCCGCCCTTTTTACTCAAGTTCTAGCTTTGAACAATTTGTCGGAATTTCAACGCATTATGTATCTGGTTTTGTATGATTTCTTTTTTATGCTGGACGATCTGATTGTTTTCATTGCCGCTCTGGCCACTTTTCAACTACTTGGTATTACGACCAAATATTCGCGCTGGTCTCATATTATCGGTGGTGTCATCATGATCATCATCGGACTTCTGCTAATCTTTTATCCCCAAGCCCTAATGTTTGGATAGCCGTATCTGGTATAATTAATTCAGAAAAGTATTAAATCGGAAGATATATGAAAAAGAAAAATCTCGATCTGATCTCAGCGGTTGTAATTCTGATGATTTTGATCGTTATCGGTGTCTGGTTTTTCAATTACGAAGAGGGCTGGGGTTGGGTCAATTCCTTCTACTTTACGGTCATGACGGTGACGACTGTGGGCTATGGCGATTTGGTCCCGACTCACGATGTTTCGAAAATCGTGACCTCGATCTACTCGATGGTCAGTATCCCGCTCGTTATCATTGCTTTAGGGGTAATCGCCAGAAACTATTTCGAAAAACGGATTCTGGGGATTGAAAACCGGATTACCGAACTTCTATCCCGCGAAAAGGTGATAGAGGAGGATGTGGAAAAAGAGTTGGCGAAGGACAAAGAATCATCGTCTAACGCCAGTCGGTAAGGAAGCCCGGTTCGGTAACGTAGAACGTCAGACATCTAACGATACGGGCCTCGTAACCGTAGAACATTAAACGAATAATTAAGGAGTTCCATGGAGACACCAAAGAACATAGTGCGGGCGATTGCGGGGGAGAGTATGGCGCGGAATAAGTATACATTTTTCGCTTCGGAAGCGCGAAAGTCCGGCTATGAACAAATCTCAGCAATATTCACCGAAACGGCGGATAACGAGAAGGAGCACGCCAAGAGATTGATGAAATTACTGAAAGATGACACAGAGTCGTCGTTGGAGAAGTATGATTTTCCAATTGTTAAATCAACGGTCAAGAATTTGATTACCGCCGCGGCCGGGGAAAATTACGAGCACAATGTGATGTATCCGACCTTTGCCAAAATCGCCAAAGACGAGGGCTTCAAGGAAGCGGCGACCGTATTCACCGAAATAGGCGATGTCGAAGAGCGGCACGAAAAACGTTACTTAAAGTTGGCAGAGAATATTAAGAAAAAGCAAGTTTTCAAACGGGATAAAGTTGTTCTCTGGCGTTGCCGCAATTGCGGCTATGTCCACCAGGGTAAAGAGGCGCCCGATGTTTGTCCGGCCTGCGCTCACGCCCAAGCCTATTACGAATTACTGTGCGAGAACTACTAGTTTTAAAGTAGAAGGTAGAAGGTAGAGGGTAGAATGTAGAGAGTAGAGAGTAGAGAGGTTTGCCTCTTTGTATTTTTAGTGACAGAAACTCAGGTTTCAATCGCCATGTTTTTGGAGTAGAATGGAGAGTAGTAAGATTCACCTACCGTAGTCCAAACTTTAGTTTGTTTGTTCCTCTCCTTACGAAGGAGAGGTTAGGTGAGGTTTGAAGCAAGCTGAAGCTTGAGCTACGGGGCAGGGAGAGGCGATTAACATTATTTTATTCAGGCTAAAGCCTGAGCTACGGAGCGCGAGAACATGAAAAGATTATTTCTGGACATCGAAACTCTACCGGCTGATGGCGATAAGATTGATATTATAAAAAAGTTCTGGGAAGATGCGCGCAAGAAAAACGGCAGTTTGCTGAAGAAGGGTGAAAACGATTTCGAAACCTATTTCCGCAATACTTCTTTTCAGGGCGAATTTGGCCGGATTTTTTGTATCGGCTATGCCGTTGACGACCAGCCGGCCGAGTGCCTCTCTGGCAACGAGAAAGAGATTCTGCAGAAGTTCTGGGGCCTGGCCAAAGACGCTGATCTTTTTATTGGTCACAACGTGATGGAATTTGATCTTCGCTTCATCTACAAACGCTCAATTATCCACAATGTCCGTCCGTCGCAGGATCTTGGTTTCGCCCGATATAGATCAAACCCGATCTTTGACACGATGAAAGAATGGGAAAAATGGGCCTCGCAAGGAGCGAGCCTTCACCGACTTAGTATTGCTCTCGGCATTACTTCGCCGAAAGAGGAGGGGATAGACGGCTCTCAGGTTTATGACTATTTTCTAGCTGGTAAAAAAGACGAAATCTGCAAATATTGCATGCGCGATGTCGAAGCAACGCGGAAGGTTTACAAGAAAATGACATTTACGGAGTAAATATGCGGAATACATTCGCAACTTTGTTTATAATTCTATTTTCCCTCTTTTTTGTCGTTCTGATTGTGACGCTCAATTTCTATTCCACTGTCAACAAACCGGCCAAGGTCAAAGCCATTCTCGATACCAGTGGCGTTTATGACACGGCCGCTTATTACATCCGGCAGAATATTGTAGAGGAAAATAGTGTCTCGATGGATCAGGGCAAGACGCTCGAGGATTTGAATGAGTTGATCTCGGCTCAATCGATCAAATCGGTTTTTGACGACACGATAGACCATATTTATAAAGCGATCGGCGACCCGACCAAAGAAAATCTAAAATTCGACGTTCGTTTTTCACCGTCAGCGACAATTTTGGGACAAGATCTGACTTTTGAGAAAAAAGTTAACCTGACCGGTAATCCGGTTATTAATTACCTTTCCAAAATCGGCTTGGTATTCCTGGCTCTGATCTCGATCTCTGCCCTTTGGCTTTCTCTGGCAATATTGACTGCCAAAGGCGCAAAGTTCAAGTGGCTGGCCTCGTCCCTGCTTGTCCCGGGTGTTATTATATTTTGTATTACGCTCTCTTTTTACCTGGCGCCGCAGCAGTATTATGAATTTCTGGCCGACAAAATCAATTTTGTAAAAGACCCGATCCTTTTGAACGGCTTCCGTCGTCTGATTGAGAATTTGGCTAATTCGTTAAGATTTTATTTTGCCCTCGAATCAGCCATCATTGCTATTCTGATCGGCCTTTTCTATTACCTCGGCTCGCTCTATCAGCACGAAAAACTGGAATTTATGAACATCGGGAAAATGAAAAAATAAGTCCAGCAATGGATAGCGAATGTTCTAATGGCTAATGGCGAATATTGGGAATACGCTTTATTTTTACGCCGTTTTTTGTGAACCGGATAATCAGACCTAGATCTAAATTGGCAGCTTTCAAGTAGGAGAACAGCTGAGAGCAGGCTTGTTTATATTGGAAATCTCCTGTTTTTAGTTCAACGACCAGTTTGCTCTCAATGAGAAAATCAAAATATTTCTTTGCAACAACCTTTTCTCCAATTTTGATCGGATGGTAGACTTCACGCTCATAATGCAATTTATTTATCTTGAGAAGCTCCTCTAAGCAGTCGCCGTATACCTTCTCTGATTGTCCGAAGCCGACGGTGTTATCTATCTCATACGCGATGCCGACTATCTGATAGCTTAATTCCTTATGAAAGAGTTTTGACATTCTGTTGATTCGCTATTAGGTAATTCGCCATCCATTTATGGTGCTTTAGTGCAAGACGGGGCCTTCCCCTTCGTGTTCGTCGATTGGTTTCTCTTTCACTATCGGCAGGGAGATAAAGAAAGTAATAACTTCATTTTAATGATTGCCCTACCTTGTAATGAAGCAACAATGTACCAGATTGGTTGAGCTGGCGTACTGACAGGAGACGGAGGTGCGTGGTCAAGGTGCCGCCGGTAATCATCTCTTTGCCCCGCCCGAAAATCAACGGCTCAATGGTAACATAAATTTCATCAATAAAGCCGTTCTCAAGCATATAGCGATAAACCATTCCTCCGCCTAGTACGGCAACAGTTTTGTATTTCTGGAGAAGCTTCGCCAAACTGACGTGAGCCGGATTAACAAAAACAACCGTTCCTCTGTGTTGTAACGAGGTAAGGCGGTTCGACAGGACATAAGTGTTTCTTTGGCGTAAACGATTGGCCGCAGCCAGATAGGTATTCCGACCGACGACTACCGCTTCCATGCGCGAAAGCGCATGTTGGAAAAACCGCCAATCTTCCTTGCTTGTCCAATCTGGCAAGGTTTTGCTATTTAGCGAAATACGTCCGTCGATACTACATGCGACGAAGGCGACATAACGAGGCCTATTTTGTTGGTGTATTCGCTTCACGAGAATTGCGGAGGAAATATATGAGATATCTTCTATCAATCTGAAAGCCAAGATTAAGCACATGCTTAGCTTCGAGTAAACAGAGAAGATTATTCACTAGAATAAACGAGACAGACATCCCAAGCGCGAATAAAGAGCGTTCGATGGCGGTGATGGGGATCAAAGAATTCCAAACCGGTGCTGGAAGCGCGAATGCCCAAATCCAGAGCGCCCCGCCTACAGCGTGGGCGGTAAAAGTCGAGCCAAGCGCTCGCGCCAGTAGAAATCTATCACGTAGAAAGTAAGCAATTATCGGGATAGTCCAGAAAAGGGAGTAATACCAGACAGTTCTGCCAATAGGATTAATGACAAATGCTAGTATTGCGATTATGGGGATAATAAGGTTGAATTTTCCTTTCTTCGCGAAGTAAAGTACCCCAAAAAGCATTGGGAAAAATCGGATGATTGTCCCAATGTCTTCGATTTTCGCACCATGCACCAGAAAATTTGAAAACTGCATCAAAAAAACAGCGATGATGCCAGGGACACTGCCGATAAAGGAGCCGGCAATTGGGGCGAATGAGTCGTAAACTGTAAATTTAGCCCTCGATCCTTCTAACTGTGCTATCGGAATTTGAAGAGCGATAAACCCAATAACAGCGAAAATTGCGATGAAAAGGAAGTTTCTTTTTGTGAGATATTGTCGAATATTTTTCATATTGCCTAGTCCATTAATAATAAATAACCCGCGAACCTTTCAATTATTTAACGAAAGAAAATTATGGATAAAACTAGACCAAGTTTTTATTCGATGATTGTAAAGCATTTGTTTCCTAACATTAAAACAAGTGGATAATCGCAACTTTAACTCAATAATACTTTAGGATACTATAGCTTTGCAAATTCTGAAACTGTGGACAAACATCGCCATGCAATCACGCGCTCGGTTTTCTTAAGGTTATTGTAAAATCAAAAACTCGATCGGTTCCTGAGGATATAATCCTCCGAGTGCCATTTTTTTCGCAGCTCCCCTGCCAAATAAAATGAACCTGTGACCAAAATTATATCATTTGGATGAGCCGTGTGCATTGCGGATTCTAGAGCTGTCCAAGGATCAAGAATGATTTCCGATTTTATGTCTGGATTAATTGTTTTAGCAACTCGGTTGATTTCTTTTGGTGACGAGCATCGGCGGTTCATAACAAGAAACCGTGTGAAAAATGCCTTATCAATCAACGGAATTATTTCTCTTAAAATAGCGTTTTTGTCTTTATCTTCAGCAATGCTGATAATGGCAATTAGTTTGCGATATTTGAGTTTAGATAGGTTGTGAACGACCGATCGCATTTTTGAGCCATTATGAGCGCCGTCAAGTATAACCAGGGGTTTCTTCTGGATGATCTCGAACCGGCAGGGGAGTCCCAATCTTTCCGGAAGGATTGGGTTCGAAATTCCGATTTCCATGGCAATCCTGGTAGCTAATGCTCTGTTTTGTTCTTGATATTGGTCAGAATCATCTAAGCTAATAAATCTGATCGCCTTATTTTTCTTGGCGATAACCCTCATAATCTTGAGCAAATGCGCTCTTCTTTCTGTCGTAACGAAAACGCATCCGGGTTTAATAATTCCGGCCTTATCAACCGCGATCTCGGAGAGTGTTTTACCGAGGATATTGGTGTGGTCATATCCGATATTTGTAATTATCGCCACCTCACATTTTTCTATTGCATTTGTTGCATCATAACTTCCGCCCAAACCAGCCTCTAGTACTGCCCATTCACATTTTTGCTCTTCGAAGTATTTCAAAGCCAGACAAAAAAATATTTCGAAATAAGTTATTCCCCCGAACGGTCCTTCGCTGAAAGCTTTATCTATCAATGGTTTTGTTCTCTCTACGATGTCGATAAATGCCATTGGATCAATATATTTTTCATTTACCTTGATTTTCTCTATCGATGTAGTAACATGGGGTGACGTGAATAACCCAGTTTTGTAGCCATTTTTAACTAAAATTTGCTGAGTTAGAGTAGCGACGCTGCCCTTACCGGCAGTGCCGGCAATGTGAATAAACTTGAGTTTCTTGTCCGGATCGCCAAGTAAATTCAAAAAGTAGCGAGTTCTTTTGAGGTAGATTGCAGGATTGCTTGTTCTCGCATATTTATTTATACCAGAAAGAGTATCTATTGATTCTAAATATCGAACTGCCTCAAAATATTTTGTAAAATCGGAGTTTTTGATAATTGCCCCATTAATTTGAATGTTTCATCCTGTAAAATATGAATCTCCGCGTATCGGTAAGGATACGCGGAGATTCGGTGTCATAGCCTGGCGATGGCTTTCAGCACTTTGACGTAGAGCTGGTCCACGATTCGCGCCTGATCTTCACCGCTGGCCGCATAGTTGTCGATCCCTGGCGCCGCGTTAATCTCGATCACATGATAAATGCCAGGTGGTTGTGTCAGATCATTTTCGACCATCAGGTCTACGCCACAATAGCGGAGTCCCATGTCGGTCGTCAGTTTGACGGCGATGTCGCGATAACCGGGATGAATCTGGCTTGTCGCATCGATCGAGGTGCCGCCGTTGGAAAGATTGGCATTGTCCAGAAGCTGGCATTTTTGACCTTCGGGCAGCACGGTCTCGAGCGTCAAATTCATGCGCCTGAGCCTCTGTTTGACCCGATAATCATCGATTGGCAATCTGGTTTCGCGCCCATCGGCGAAGAAGTTCACTTGCGCAATGTCCATGATTTCGCGGATAGTATGTGAGCCGTCCCCCACGATTTTCAGCGGAATCCGCTCATATGCAGAGATAACTTCACCATCCAGAACGACAATTCGGTAATCCTTGCCTTTGATAAACCTCTGGACCAGAATTACATTGTCGCAGTGAAACGCTTTCCGGCACGCTTGGAAAAATTCCGTTTTCGTATTGGCCTTGCAGACAGCGGTGCCTTGGCTTTTGCTGTTTGGCTTGACGATTACGGGAAATCCAAGCGAGAGGGCGTAGTCGTATGCTGCATCGATTCCCTTGTCGATGCCGATGTTTTCGCACCATTTCTTGGAATAAAATGGCTGGCCCTCGATGACCGGATATCCGAGTCGTGCCATAAAGAAATTGGCGTAATCCTTGTCTCGCGCAATTTCCGTGGAACCGATCGGATTCAGATCAAAGTTGGTGTTCCGGAAGTAGTGAACTTTGCCGTTCGGACAGATGACCTGTCCGACGTAGCCGAACTGTGGCTCGACAACAACTTCAACGCCTGCTTCATGAGCTAGACGCTCGAATAACTGACCGACAAACGGTCTGGACCCTTTCATCGTTTACCTCCTCATTAATGGAATTGGCCACTATTGTCATAGCACATCAAGTTGATTTTGTAAAGCCCAGTATCAAAAAAACGAGGTATCCGTAGTTCGTAATTAGGGAAAATTTGTAATCCATTATCACGTCTTGCTTAGTGCAAGACGGGGCCTTCGCCTTCGTGTTCGTCGGCTGGCTTGTCCTTCAAGATCGGCAGAGAGAAGAAGAAAGTTGTCCCCTTGCCCTCGCCGTCGGAGTGGAACCAGATTTGGCCCTTGTGGAGTTCGATAAATTTCTTTGAGATATACATACCAAGTCCAGTGCCCTTTTGCTGATCTTTCAAGACATCGGCTTGAGTAAATTTTTGGAAAATAGCGTCTTGGCGGTTTAGAGGGATGCCCCGGCCATTGTCTGCCACCGAAACAACGATTTTCTGATCGTCGGCCATTGCCTTGACCACAATCTTGCCGCCCGGTTCAGTGTATTTGATCGAATTGCCGATCATATTGATAATAATCTCGGTGATTCTGGTCGCGTCATACCAAGTAAGCGGCAACGGTGCCGCCGGTTGCTCAAAAGTGAGGGTATGCTGGCGCTCGATTGCTTTGGAATTTACCTCCATCACCGCTTGCTTGATGATATCTTCGACCGGTTTCTGCTCATACAATAAATGGATACGCCCTGATTCAATGCGGGAGACATTCAAGAGGTCGCGGACGAGATGAGCAAGCCGCTGCGATGAGGCATAGACACTGTCGAGATAAGTCTTGGCTTTGGGCGGGATCACCCCGGCTAGGTGCTCGACCAATATCATCGAAAGATAGCCCTCGATAGCGGCAATCGGCGTATTGAGTTCATGTGATGCCATAGAAAGAAAGTCGTCTTTGACCTTGTCGAGCTCTTTCAGATTATTATTTGCCATTTCCAAATCCTTGGCAAGTTTCTGAATTTTTTCCTTTTGCTCAATCTCATGACGAGTGCTTCTAATCGCGATATAGGATACGTATACTGCAAGTAACACCAGGACCGCTCTATAGGCAAACTCAAATGAAGATTGTGACAGGATCAACTCGACAATAAGGATGCCATTGATTAGGTACAGCGCAACCTCTGTTATTATTATCTCAATGTTCAGAAGATTCTGTTTTATTATTGCGTAGCTTATTAGAACCACCCATATTGGACCGATTAAATTTCCAACTGGCGGGATAGGTATCCGAAACCACTGGAAATAATTGGTTGACCCAGCCAGAAAGGCAAGAAAAATTCCCCATAAAATCATTGTAATTTGTTTTCGGCGCTCGGGGCTCGAGGATGATTTGTATGCAGTGGATAAAAGAATTGTGGGGTACAGGACTATACAGAACCAGACAATAAGAAATATGCCGAAGACGGGACCAGCCATGGGCCACAGGTCGTGATATTGAGTTTTTTCGACTGATGCAACCATAAGGGGAGTTGCATCTAGGGCGAGGAATATAAATGAAATGAGGTATGCGAGAAGTAATTGCCATAATTTTTCTCTTACTTTCTCCAAGAAAGCAAGCGCAATAAAAAAATAATTTGCAGGGATGAAAATTGCGAAAGCCATCAAAATTCGAGTATATAATAATGCAAGGTTCGGCTCTGATGATAATTGCCAAAGATAATAAAAGCCTGACCAACCAGCGACAGAGAGTGCGAAAAGACCAAATGCTTTGTTTATGAGCGCTTTTCTATTCTTACTATATATTACGAGCCCGAATAGAGCGCCCGTAATGAAAATCAAAAGTGATGAGACTGTATAATAATTCAAAACGACATGCATATCCCTCCAAAACGTTTGTTGGGTGCCAACTGTTATTCACAGTATAGCACCCAACGGGTAGTCGCGCTAGTGGTTTTTCCGGCAAAACGCAATAGCATGGATGTTAAGCGGCTCGTTGACAACCTCCACGCCGGAGTTGAAAACGAAGCCACAAAGCTCACTAAGTTTCTCTGGAGTCCGGTAAATCATTTCCCAGTCGGCACAGTATCGAAGGAATGGCCGTTCAAGGTTGGGGATGATGTTCGCAGTAACGAATAGCCCATTTGGAACAAGCGATTCGTATATGCGCTCAAACAAACCCTGTGCAGTGCCGTCATTCAGGTAGTCAAGAAGTCCGACCATCTCAATGATGTCAACTTTCGTCTTGACAACCCCTTTGAGCCGCGCGACACTGGCCTTGATGGTCTCAACACTGACGCCTTGTCTTGATGCTTCATTGGTTGCATAGGCAATGGCGGTTTGGTCTTGGTCGAGCAGTACCAGACGTACCCGATGCTTGTCATTCCCAAGCGCGGCAATCGCCTGAAAGACCGCCTCAGCCGATCCACAGGCAAGAGAAAGCACGGTCACGGTTTCTTTTTTCTGAAGAACTGCCCGAAGCTCTTCGCTGAGAGCTGACACAACGATTCTGAGACGGTTTCGGACACCCCTGGGATTCTTCATTCCAAGGAGCCAGAGCCGGTCAATCATCCTTTGCACAGGTGAGGCGATGTATTTACTATCGCGACTATACCCATACAATGCATGCAGAGCGGGCCAGCGTTTGGCGCCTTCTTTTATCTCCCGGCACTTTACCCCAAGCCCGTCGAAAAGACCAGAATTACAACTTGGCGTGACGCCAATAGCACCACACAAAGCCTTTTTTAGGTATGCGATTAGCGCAACCAGCCATACGGCGAGAAGCAATAGCCCATACCCTGGTACAGTTGTCTCGAGCTCGGACTGCTTTGCGGCGATTCTACGCCGCACATCCTCAGGATTACTGGTTATAGGATACGACATAGAACACCCCTTTCATGTCGGCAGAATCATCAACCACAATTGGCGATGAAGACATATCATACCACCAAACACATAACAAGTCAAGAGGACTAGCCATGCATTTGATCATGTATTATGATATCATAAAGAAAAGCCATTGATAAATTTTATCCAAGGGGTTTCGTGTCTGAGTCACAAAAATTCACACCAGAAGAAGAAATTGACCAAGCATTGGTAAATATTGATGCTTCTCTTGGCGATCTCGAGCAAGTAGGACATAAAACGACCATTCCCGATAGGCTGCGCGACTTTACTACTATCCGTGACCGCAATAAGCAAACCAAAACAATAATTAGGAATTTAAAAGGTCGACCCGAAATTGGCAAAAAATAAGAAAATTGCGGATGATTCAAATGCTAAGACCGCTCTTCGCCTTGCGAAGAGCGGTCTCTGATTGATCCGTGGGAGGATATGATTTTCAATTCGCCGTGAAAACTAGGCCTCCCCACGTTTCTCCGGCGCCAAAGCCGGGAGCGCAGACCCGCATTCCACGCCGGATACGACCTTCGCGATACGCCTGGTCGACCGCCAGCGGGATGGAAGCGGCAGAAGTGTTTCCTACCTCTTCCAGGTTGGTGTAAAAGCGCTCCATCGGAATCTCCAGCCTCTTGGCTGCCGCTTCGATGATCCGGATGTTCGCTTGATGCGGAACGATCAGGTCGAAGTAATCCTTGCTAT
>Ga0247841_10008210_pt1 | contig 15147 bp, 18 predicted proteins | sample LaCruzMarch2015__2_FD_192410 | JGI IMG/M metagenome (GOLD analysis project Ga0247841, IMG submission 192410) | Freshwater microbial communities from meromictic Lake La Cruz, Castile-La Mancha, Spain - LaCruzMarch2015_18m | ecosystem: Environmental > Aquatic > Freshwater > Lake | place: Spain...
AAATTGCCAATAGGGGTCGCAACGATGTATAATGATCCAGTAGCCATAATTTTACCTTATATCCATTACTTTAGCAGTTTTCAAGGCTTTTAGGCAAGAACGCGTGTCAATGCAAAATGTAAATATCAAAATGAAAAATGACAATTTAAAATTGAAAATTATTTGTCAATTTTGCATTTTTTATTGTAATTTTAATTTTTGAGATTTGATTTTTGATTTTAAAAATATATGATTTTGACCACTCACGCACTTACCGGCGCAGTTATCGGAAAAAATATAGATAGCCCCTGGCTGATAATAATTCTTTCTTTGGCTGTCCATTATTTTATGGACTCTTTCCATCATGGTGAATATTTTGACGACCGGATTGCTAATATTAAAAACACTTGGTGGAAAGTAGCTATTGATTTGTCAGCCGGATTATCGATAATCGGTACTATCATCTATTTTCAGGAACCGGATTTTACAGTCATCCGCAATATGCTCATCGGAACATTTTTTTCCTTATTCCCGGATTCCTTGAGCGTTTTGTATTATTTAAAAAAGGACAACGTCATATTGTCCAGGATCAAAAAATTCCATGCCTGGGTTCATAATTATTCGAAGCTTCCCAGACATTCCAAGGGGCGTCAATGGACTTTACGGAATGCCTTAAATGACATAACCATATCTTTAATCGCAATCTTTCTCCTTTTGCTATAATTTTTTCTTGGTTACATCTTTTTTTCTAATCAAACTTCCCATTGGAAGGATTTTGTCGAATTCGAAGTAATACCTCCTGTCATGGCCTCCGTGCGCTTCCCCAATCTCCAACATTTTGTCGTTATAAATTTTCTTTATTTTGACTGAGACATTTTTCTCCGGCGTTATCGCTTCAATTTTGTCTTTTGAAAATATCCCATTATGCGCCCGAACAACGTTTAATTTGTCTTTTATTCCAACGACTTCCCCGACAAACTGGAATTTGTTGCCATAATTTTTTCCGGAAAAATTATGTTCCGGCTCCCGCCCAAGCAAAAATCCGGTTGTGTATCCCCTATTGCTCAAGCCATCTAATTCCCTTTTCTGTTCTTTGACTATGGGCTCTAAGAGCCCAATTGGGCTCTTAGAGCCCATAGCTGCATCGATTACTTTCCGATATGCCCGCGTCACCACTGCCACGTAATAGGCGCTTTTCGCACGGCCTTCAATTTTCAATGATGTTACGCCCGCTTCTATGAGCTCATCGACATATTCGATCAAACTCAAGTCCTTGCTGTTGAAAAAATATGTCCCATGCTGGTCCTCTTCCAAATCAACTTCAAATCGTTCCTGTTCCTCAATAACCCTCATGTCTCTCTCTTCTTTATTCTTCATTCTCGCTTCCTTATATTTCCATCGGCATGGCTGCGAACAGTCTCCCAAATTCGCGCTCCGATCCGTCATCCATTTGGAAAGAATGCAGCGCCCCGAATAGCTCATGCACATCGCACCGTGGACAAAATATTCCAGTTCGATCTTGGGATTATGCTTTTTTATTTCCTTGATTTCCAAAAGTGTCACTTCGCGAGCTAAAATTATTCTTTTTACTCCCTGATCCGCCCAAAATTTCACCGCTTGCCAATTGGTCGCATTGGCTTGGGTGGAAAGATGGATTTCGACTTTCGGCAGATATTTTTTTACAAGATTAATAATCCCCGGATCGCTCGCTATCACACCATCAATACCTAGTTTCCTTAGAAACCGGAGATGCTTTTCAATTCTTGGAATGTGTTGGTTATGCGCATAAATATTCAGAGTAATATAAATCTTTTTTTTATTTTTATGCGCATACTCGGCCGCTCTCCGGATATCCTTTTCATCGAATTTGTTTATCCGCACGCGCAAAGAAAAATCCGGAATTCCGCAGTATACTGCATCCGCTCCATATTCTATGGCATATTTCATTTTTTCCAGGCTCCCCCCTGGAGCCAAGAGTTCTACTTTATTCATATGTTAAAACCTAACAAAAAAAGAGCAAGCACGCAACTTGCTCTTATTTTGTCATTCCCGTGAAAACGGGAATCCATAAATTTTTTTTGATTGGATCCCGCATCAAGTGCGGGACGATCCTGCTCTACTGAGCAGAATCATTTAACTAACTCAAAAGCGTCTCTTACGAGTTTCGCATTATCAGCCCTGACTTTTTCTCCCATCTGATCCAGATCCGGAGAAGGAAGGCCATTAGGCAGACTCAGTTCAAGAACATATTTGGTAGTTTTTCCTAAAACTTCAGATTCGAAAGGGCAGCCTGGATTAGGGTTGTTTTTGCATTCTGTTGAATTTATTTCCTTGTCCCACAATGTTTTTTCCCAAGCAGTTATTGCAAATACGCTTTCATAGCCTGGAAATTTCTCATGCGTTACTCTATTTTCTTCAACTTGCTTTGAATTTGTCGTAGGCAAAAGGATAAAAATATAGTTTACTCCTTTTTCAAAAGGTTCTACCTCAACCATAGGCTTATACTTCTCAAACCCCTCCGGAAGATTCAGCTTAAATCCATAATCAGAATTGGTATAAACTGCTCCTTTTTGTATGGTAGGAGTAACAGTTGAATTGGACTGCGCCTGCGGAGCAGTTTGACTGCTTTGATTTCCAGGGCAAACAAATTCGCAGTTCGGGCCAGATGCCCCGACAGAGCTTCCATCCGGACAAAGTTTTGAAATCGCGGGACATTGTTTTTGATTCGGATTAACCTGCACCGGAATTTCAACCTTAGGAAAAAAGAGGACATAAACAAGCGCTCCAGTCAAAAGAAAAATAAGGATTATTAGTACGATGTTAAGGATTTTTTGGTTCACCCCGTTAGAACTATCCATATTTTTTGTTTTGGTGATCCCGCCACAACTTTAGATTTTTATAAAGTTCTAACGGGGGTTCATTTTATTTTATTTAATTATTTCGCATTCCTCTTCCCAAGTCCTCAAGCATTTCTGCTTTTCTTCGCACCAGGTATAGCCAGCTGATCCAATGCAACCATGCTCGTCCCGATCACCGCCAACAATATTTTCAGGGCACGGAACATATTCACAGTCAGGACCGAGATTGACATAACTGCCATCCGAGCACAATTTCGGCTGGGCTTCCATTGGACAAACCTTGCCTTCTTTTTCAGTTTCAACTTTCTGTATAAGCGCTTCTTTCTGTCCAGCTTTATTCTCCTGATAATTTGACCACCACAAAAAACTAACAATGAAAGTTGCACTTAATAGAATGATGGCCAGCGAAATTCCGGAGCTGATTCGTTTATCCATGCCAATTTTGTCTGCGAACTTAGTGAGCAGGAACCTGCCTACCGGCAGGCAGGCAAAATTGAGCATCCCGCAGCAATTCACAGATTATTTTTATTTTTATTCAGAACTAAGCCGAAGGCGAATTCGCAAATAAAACCATAGGTTAAATTCTAGCTTTATTGGAATTGCTTGCGGGATAGCTCATCTTATATTTATATTATACCATAAAAAAACAATATAAAAAGCCTGGCTGAAATTCCAGCCAGGCTCGGTTTTACGCCTGAAACATTTTAGCGAAGCCCTACGTAGTACACGCAGGCTTCAATCGGATCGCTTGGATCTTCCTGTTCCCTTCGAGCAGAAAAGTAGCTAGTATTTTCAACAGTACAAATTCCGCTGTCATTGATATTTTCTTCCCTGATTCCTTCCTCGATCAGCTGTTGCCTGATTATTCCCTTAAGATCAACTTGATACCTGCCATCTTTGTTGGGTTCGAAGCATCCGGGATATTCGGCAAAAAAATCAGGAGCTTCCTTTCCGAACTCATAATGATTCTGACAAATCCCCGGACCGATGTAAATTTCCGTCGAAGATGCATCAGCGCCCAGCAAATTTATCATCTTTCTCATGATATTCCGGCATATTCCAGCCTTGAGACTTTTGTAGCTACAATGAGCTATGCCTATCGCGCCATTCTGGCAATCGTAATAGATCACCGGATAGCAATCAGCAAAAGTAACACCAATGAGCCTCCTTGATTCATTGGTTATGAGACCGTCGACTCCCGGAAAAACACCCCCTGATCCATTCGTCACCAGCCCCACTTCTCCGCTGTGGACATTCTCAGCCACAGTAGCAAGAAAATTCTCCGGACAAAGCTTTTTCAGAAATTTTCGGCGACTTCCTTTGTCCTTCATATTTCCATAGCTACTTGTTGAAGGAAAGCAAACCAAATCATGCGTGTTCTCAAAAAACTGATCACTTTGGATCTTTTTCATGACTTTTCTCCTTTTTAATTCGAAAAGCTTACTTGCGTAGCTCCTTCATTAAACCCAGATAGAACTTTAAGTTATGGATCGAGGCCAGCCGCATGGCTAGCGGATCTCCAGCGGAAAACAAATGGCGAAGATAGGATCGCGTATAACTCTGGCATAGCACACAATCACACCTTGAGTCAACCGGCGTAAAATCATTTTTGAATTTTTCATTGTTAATATTGATCGTTTCGTAAAAAGATCCTTCATTAATTTTGATTTTTGATTTTTGATTTTTGATTTCGCCTTTTCGTATGAAAAGGCGTCCATGCCTTCCCTCTCTTGTTGGAATCACGCAATCAAACATATCCCAGCCAAAATTTGCAAATCTCAAAATGTCTTCTGGCGTTCCCACTCCCAGAGCGAAGCGCAAAGAATCTTCGGGTATCAGTTCAGCCGTTTGTCTCACCATTTCTTCCAAAAAATTTCCGTCCTGATCGACATGTCTCGCGCCGAATCCATAGCCATGAAATCCGATTTCAACCAGCTCCTTGGCGCATCTTTCCCGAAGATCAAAATGCACTCCTCCCTGGATGACTCCGAAAATAAGGGGTCTGTCTGCTTCTTTTATCTTTCTTTTTTCAATCTGCCTCTCATATTCATCCTTGCACCTTTTGGCCCAAAGGATAGTCCGCCTCACCGCATCTTCTATTTTTTCTTTTTCAAAGGAGTGAGGCGGGACGTCATCCAGGCACACCATCATATCTACTCCCAGATCGAACTGGATCTCAATCGATTTTTCCGGCGTCAGAAAATGCTTCGACCCGTCAACGGGAGATTTAAACATTGCTCCTTCGTCAGTTATTCTTCCGGCTTTTGGATTTTTGTAAATCAAGGAAAAAATCTGATATCCTCCGGAATCGGAAAGCAATGGTTTTTTCCAGTTCATAAACTTATGTATCCCGCCGGCCTTTTTTATTATCTCCATTCCCGGATTCAAATAAAGATGATAGGTATTGACTACCATCGGACCCATTCCAATAGAATCAAGATCGCCTGCATCCAAAGATTTTACAAATCCCCGAGTCGCGTCAGGCATAAAAAACGGAGTTTCAAATTCTCCGTTTTTTGTCTTCAGTTTTCCAATCCTTTTTTTCCCTATTTTTTGGCGTACTTCAAACATCTGCCTAATAATTTCTATAAAATAGAATTAGTTTACAACTTTGAAATCAACTTCCTTCAGCCCGGTATCTTCCGGCAAATTAGTCGTTTTACCAGCCGCGACATTAGTAAGATCTTGTCCAGTAAAGCTGTCTTTGGCTGTGATTTTAGATTCTTTCAGAATTTCAACCTCTTTTCCGGCCTGATCGACAGAAGGCTTTATCTTGACCTGGAAAGAAATTTCTTTGACCGGCGATATGATTCCGGCGCCCGGAAGAATATTGCCTATGTTCCAAACGATAGAATTAGCCCTTTCGTTATATTCAATTTTCCCGTCCTCGGGATATACTTTGCCCGTAAAAACCGCTCCGGTCGGCAGGGTAGATTCAATTTTAGCGGCGTTTATATCGTTAGAAATATTGGTCGCTTTCCAGTGGATCGTATAGGTTGTTTCCTGATTGACTTTGGGGGGGATCGGCCCGGAATTAGGGACGCCCGCATCATTATAGTAGCCCGCGACATCCAAAATCAGCTTGGAATTGAGTTTTATGTCCATTTTGTTCCCAGAAATTACTTTGTTCATATGGATCGGGGTTGGAACATCCGGGCTGTCGATTTTGGAAACGCTTGATATGACATAGTTTTTATCATTAGCCCCGCTCATCGGAATAATGGATTTGATCTTGACAGAAAACTTTATCTGTCCGCTCTGGCCCGGCTCAAGAATTTTCAGCTCTTTATAGTCGGGGCTCTTCCAGGTAATTGTTTTCGTTCCTTCGTCATATGATCCGCCTTTCTTTGTCAGGGAAGAATAATCCAGAACCTGGCTGTCTATGTTTTCAGTTACGATTATGTCCCGCATGCCGGTATCTCCCGCATTCTTATAATTTATTTCAAAATTCAACGTATCCCCGGCATTGGCATTAAGACTGGTGAGTCCGTTCACGGTCTGGGTAATCGCAAGAGGAGAAGTCACAATCTTACTTGAGGTTTCTTCTTCGCTATAACTCACAAAATCCCCGTTTTCCGAAGATCCGATATAAACTTTAATAGGCTTGATCTGGTCCCTGTCTCCGTCCAGTTTTCCGCTGACGACAATTTTTCCGCTCTGTCCTGCCGCCACTTGTCCTATGTACCATATATTATTGCCTTCGAAAGGCTTGGGATCAGAATTGGAATAAGTAAATCCCTCCGGATAATCCGCCTTAACTTTGACCGAATCAAAACTCTGCTCGCCGGAATTCTTATAAGTTATGAGGTAATTGACTTCGTCTCCGGCAGAAACATTCTGCGGAGCAGTTATTTCAAGCTCAAGAGAAGTTGAAATAACTTTGATTCCCAATTCTCCCTTTGAATCAAATTGTATGCTGTATCCAGACGGGCTATAGGACAGCTTTCCTTTCACATATATCAGGGCGCCTTTGGGAGTATAAACCCGGCCGTTCAGCAACACTTTACCTTCGGCATATCCTTTTATATCGCCTAATTCATAAATTCCGCTGACCGGACTGCTGATCTTAAAATTTGGATTGTTTTCCGGCTTAAAGCTATTAGGAAAAGAAATTTCCAGCTTAGCGCTTCTTAGATCAGCTCGGTTGTCATTTTTGTAGCTTATTTCATAAGTCAGCAATTTTCCGCTTTGCGCTTCATTCGGTCCAGAAACAGCTACGGAAACCCGTTCCTGCGAAAATGCGGATGACCTGAACCAGTAAACTCCCACCACCAGTCCCGCCAAAAGAATTATTCCTCCCAAAGCAAGCGCACCGATTTTCAAGACTTTATGCCCCTCTTTCCCCAATCCATTTTTTTTCTCCTTCCATTCATCCTTCTCCTGAGGCTGATTATTGAGAATCAGCGGCGTGTTTTCCGGGCTGAATTCGCTTGACTTTTGCTGGAATGAAACTGGATATTTTTCGTTTTTGTAAAGATTCTTTTTTATATCGTCTAAAGACATACATTTAAATTTGCAATTTTTTGTTATTGTGCTTCAATAATAACATTTTTTCATATATCCATCAAACTACATAAGAAATCAAAAATTAAAATGTAAAAATTAAAATGACAAAGCAAAAATAAAAATTTTAATGCTTTTTTTATTTTAATTTGTCATTTTCCATTTTGATATTTGCATTTTACATTATCCATCTATCCTATGACCCAGTTTATTTCCTCATTGGCTATAATTTTTAAATTTTTTGAATCTTCTTTTGACGCGCTGATTTTCGAAAAATTTCCGATTTTGTTTTTCAAAAATATCCTAATAAGCTTGATGGCATGGGGATTTATGCTGATTTTTTTCCCGTTGCCCAAGACACAGTTCGGGCAAACCACTCCGCCCGGCTCCGGACTGAAATAGTTTCCCTCCGGCTCCAGTTTTGATCCGCATTTCACGCATTTTTCCACTTCGATTCCATAACCCAGCCTTTCTAACAGCTTAAACAAAAATCCCAGGGTAACGATGTCTGATTTATTTTCATCGTAGAGACGAGGCACTGCCTCATCTTGGCATAATTTATCCATCGCTTCGAGATAGCTCAAAAGCAAACTAAACATTCTTTCATCCTTTTCCTCGTCAGTTATGAGTCGGTTGAAAATCCCAAAAACATAAAAAACTTTCTGAAGTACTGCTATTTCTGATTTAATGGCCAAAAAGTTATTGAGCGTAATCGCGCCAGTAATATTCCCCCGCCCGCGTCCCCGCGCCATAAAAATTTCGGAAAACGTCACTGGCTCAAGGTTTCCGGCCAGCTTGGCATTGGGCTTTTTGACGCCGATGGCTTTGGCTCTGATTTTTCCGACTTCAAGAGTATAAATCGTATAAAGCCGATCGGTTTCACCGATATCAAATTTGTTGAGAATTATGCCGTTATATTTAAAATCCATGAGATTATATACGAACTACTAATCTAATACAAATATACAAAAAATAATCTAGGGTTAATTCGCATATTATTCATGCATTAGTATATTCGTATAAAATTAGTAATTAGCCCGCCTGCTATGAAATTTTAACAGCTTTTTTATGTTAATCAAAGTTTTATAGCAAATTACATTATAAGGAATATAACAAAAATGGCATGTTGGGCAGGTAAAGAAAAACAAAAAAAGGAGAGAACATTGTCCTCTCCCCGCTTGCGCTTTCACTATTCACTTTCTGCCTGATATTTTGCAAATTAGCGCCGCACCGCACGCCCAAACCGCAACAAAGATCACACCCGCATATGTCTGCAGCTTAGAAAAAGCCTGGCTTTCTTTCCTTTTTTCTTTCTCTTTTTCCCTGGCTTCTCGAGCCTGAATCACATATGCCAACTCACTATTCCAGGGAATCGCCATATAACTGTTTTCTGTAAACATCATTTTTATTCTCCTTTTGTCATCAAAAACATCCAAGAGTCAAAAGATATAACAAGCCAATTGCCATAGGGATATAAATTACTGAAGCTAGTATAATCTTCTTCGTACTCACTCCTCCGCCAGAATTTTTTCCAACGCCTTTTCGAGCTCTTTGATCCGGAAAGGTTTTGTAAGCACAGTTTCATTTACCCTATAGAAAAACTTCCTTATCTGATAGTTGAAGCTTGCCGCCGTAAAAAGCCAGCGGATTTTATGATCGGATTGTGCCAGCGCATTAAAAAGCGCGATTCCGCTCATCACCGGCATCGAGACATCGCAGATGATAATGTTCGGAATAAATCCCGATTTCATCATCCTCAACGCCTCAACTCCATTTCCTGCCATTTGTTTTTTAAAAGGCGGGTTATGGAAGTTGAGCATGTCCCAAATGACGTTTCGCGCAAGGTCATTGCCATCGACTAGCAAAACTGATTTTCCCATAACTTTCCTCCCTATTCTTGATTTTATTGTTAAGGAAACTACCGATTTATCCATAGTTCATGCGATCCTGAAAAAATAAACTTCTACACATTTTATAACAAAAACGCCAAAATGTCAACATTCCACTTAATCTTTTTATCAACCAAAGCCTATCACAAAAGACTACTTTGGCAAAAAAAAGAGGCTCCATTTGGAACCTCCTTCGGCGCCTGTTGAGCTTTCGCTTTTTCCAGGCGCCGGTTTTTGTTGAATTTTTCTGCCATAAGATCCTTATCCGATAGCCAGGAGAACTAAAATACTGACAATGACCAGACAAGAAAACCATAATATTACACAAAATGTCTTCACCGGCGCCTCCTTACCCAGCTAGAAGAACTTCCACCGTTTTTTCCAGTTCCTTCAGTCTGATCGGCTTCAAGAAGAATGCGTCGGCTTTCGCTTTCTTGGCAATCTCCGCATCCGACTCGAAACTAGACATCAGGATGGTCTTGGAAGCACCGCTAACTGCTTTTGCAGATTGGATGACCAGTTCTCCTCCGCTTTCACCCCCAAGCAACCGATTATTGGAAATAACCAGTATATATTCCTTTCTGGTGATAGCAAAAATGGCTTCCTCAAAGCTTCCAGCGCAATCGGAAAAAAAGCCGAAGAGGCAAAGCAACATCTTAGCAATTAGCTCGGGCATACCTTCATGGTTGTCGACTATCAAAACCGCACCCTTTTCGAGTCCCATGTGCTACCCTCCTTCCAGTCAGATTTACAATTGTCTCATGCGAATAAATCAAGTGCAGTCTTGAGAAAACTTGCCTTGGTTCCATTCCCATTGCCGTTGCCATCCAGAGAAAGTTGGATAGCTATTTTCCCCGACTTGGTTTGCACCACAATTGTTTCGTCCGAAAAAACATCGATTCTTTGGCCGCATTCTGGACACATCCGCCCAAAGCCGAAGTTACCATCCACTTCCAACACTTCCCCACAACCCGCATAAGGGCATATCACTGTTTCCTTTTCTTCGCTTTGCATTCAATCATCTCCCATTATTTTCGGTTTAAGTTTTTTTCACTTGCGAAAAAATCCAATATTTCAAGGTACTACTTCGGTTCATAATAAGCCATTATTCCACCTTTGTCAACCAGTTTATTCGTCGAAATATTTATGCTATAATCCAAACAATAATAATAACCAATAAATATATGATTTTAAAACTTATCTACACCCTGTTTCTCGCCCTCTTGGTCGCGCTCTTTGTGGGCCTCGGTATCGACGCTTTTTATCCAGGACCAGCTGCTCCTGATTACCCATCTGATTTGAACCTGCAAAAAAGCGACTGCGGAGATTATCCGGAACTAAAAGCAAAGCAAGAAAGATTTGATCAGGATATGAAAGCGTATAACGAAAAATCTAAAAACTACAATCGCAATGTTTCCATGATTGCGCTTACCGCCGCTATCATGATCCTTATCGCCAGCCTGACACTTTTTTCCAAAATAAAAATGATTGCTGATGGCATTCTTCTTGGCGGAGTGTTCACAACCGCCTATGGCATTATTCGGGGCCTCATGAGTGAAAATTCTAAATTCAGATTTTTAATTGTAACCATCGGCTTACTAATTGCCCTGGTTCTTGGCTACATAAAATTCATCCGTCCGAAGGAAAAACAGGAAGAAATAGTTTAGCTATCCGATAGAAAAGGCCGCGGGATGAAATCACGCGGCCTTTAAAAATTGCAATGAAAGAAACTGATCTTCCTTTTTACCTTCTTATATTTACTTCTTAAGTTCCTCTCTCTTTTTCGCTATTTCTTTCCTTTCTGCTTCCAGCTTCCGACCCATTTTTTCCGCCCTTCGCATACGGATCTGGTGGGTAATGCCGTGCGCGTGGTAAGATAGCATGTTTACGGGATAAAGCAGCCAGAAAATGATCTTCGGTTTGGACTTGGGAATTTTTTGCAACTTCTCATCTGTGAAACACTTAATCTTTTCCAGATTCCCATTAATTTCCTGCATTTTTTCTCTAAAAGCTTCACCCTCAATCCCCTGCCAACTTCCATCAATGATGGACGTTTTCAAAGCTCTTAGACTCCTTATCATTTCCGGAACAGACCTTTCGGTGAGATTTATTTGGATTCTCTCATCAGAAGAAAATATTTCGAAATAATAAGGGTTGTTTTTCATGTTCGCAAGCATTTGCTGGCATGTCGCAAATATGCCGGCCATGGCTTCCAAAATATATATTTGGATTATAGCCCCTTCTTCAAGCTCGCTGTATTCATCGATTTTTAAAATGTGCTGGTCTTCCATTTTATTCCCTCCTTATCTATGGTTTTTTCCGGAAACCGGAAATTCTATTATGGTCTATTTATGCCATAAAGTCAACACTTTCAAAAAACCCGCCGGAAAGACAGACTTGACTTTTTGTCTGGTTTAAGGTATTTTATGAAATCAGTAAAATTCAATGTAATTTTTGATAAAGAAAAAGCTATTCTAAACTCATAAAAAGGAGGCTTATTATGTGCAAAATATCCAAAGCCAAGAAGGTTGATGAGAAAGGAGTGCTCTATTCGGAGTACCCCGAATGTCCAAATCCGGAATGCCCGAAAATAAACGGTGTTGGCAGGAATAATATGGGAAGAACCGGAAACCCGATTTTGGATACGCATATCAAGCAGTGGATATGCTATTCCTGCCATAGGCCATTTGATGACTAGCGCAAAAGGCTACGACGACCCGCCATAAGAGGTCGTCTTTTTTTATAAAAAAACCCGCCGGAGAGGCGGTTCTTCTATAAGCATTCGGACTTATTGCTCTTCAACTTTGAAAGACTCTTCCCTTTCAACCGGCAGGCCTTTTACCTGCCTTCCAAATATCCATCAATTTCCTTTTGAAAAAATGATTTCACGTCAGAAACCTCCACTTTTCCTGAAAATAACTGTGTTTCTTCGACCTCTTTTGGAGAGATATCTTCCGTATACACAAGTTGAGCTAAGAACAACTTTTCATTGAACACTTCTCCATAAACTTTCTGCGCTTCTTTGACGATATTTTTCAGATCAGTCAGTTTTTCCTTCAGCATGACATATAGATCCAAATAATCCCGCCAGCTGTTTCGCCTGTTAAGAGCATAGGCCTTGGCCAAAGCCACGCCCAGCGGAGAAAGGATGCCAAGCGGAAGGTTTTCGTTCCGCATCACATGCGCTTTCAAGTCGAATGGGTAGAAAATAAAAGAAATTTTCACATCTCCCTCAGTTAAAAAAGTAAACTCATCCTGATTGTTTATGAGAGTTTCCTTGATGGAAAATTCTTTCTTTATCTTGGAAGGAAAGCTAAGCGGAATTTCGCTCGCGCAAAAAATGTCAAAATCATAGGAAATCCTATGTCCGATTTGCAAAGCCAAAGCCGTGCCGCCGGCCAAATAGCCCGCGTTTTTGAACGCAGCCAATTTTGGCAAAATTGCCTTCCGATTTTCATCCAAAATTTCAAGATGCGTTTTTTCCATATATGTCTTTTATGTATTGCGACTTATCAACTCTGATCCCCAGGAGATACTGAAAAAGTTCCAAAACAGCCGGGTGGTAAAGTCCCTTAACCGGCTTTTGAAATTCTTTTCTCACCTCATCTTTCCCATAAATTTCAAACATTTTCCTGGCATCGTCCATGGATCCCAAAGCTAAGGCCTGATGGATAATCATGTTTTTGTCTTTTTCCACATCCAAATTTCCGGCTTTGTTTTTCAGAAACCAAAAAAGCTTGCTGATCGACTTTAATCTTTCTTGCATATGGACATTATAGCACAAAAGAAGCGCTTTGAAAAGCTCAATTTTTGATCTTTTTGAGAAAAAAAGACAGTTTTATGGATGAAAAAAATCACCCAATACACGAGTGATTTTTTAGCATTTAATCTTATTTATTTTCCATTTCAGCGGTTTCCTCCTTTTCAACCGGCAAGCCTTTTTTCACTTTCTGTTTCAAAAACCATATGTATATGAAATGGCTGACGATGGCGATTCCTACCGAACCCTTCCAAAACCAGATATATTCCCGACACTTGTCGAAGAAGTACCAGAACAGCACCGCCAAAATTGTCCAAATGAGAGGATGAATCCATTTATATTTTTCCGCCTTATAATTCTTCCGGGCGTTTCTCCAGAAATTCAATGCAAAGATGATGATCGACAAAATCCAGACCCAAAGAGGCCAGCCTTTGCAGGTTGTAACCGCTCCGGCCACTTTATTTTCCTGTCCTTCTCCAAGCAATCCCTGCTGTTCTTCATCAGTTGTTTGCACTCCTTCTGTCGCACCTGGTTCGGTAGGCGTTGTTTCAGTACCGAAAACTCTGCTAAATAATCCCTGTTGACTTATTACTGGGTCGTCATTCGGTGCATCTTCTTCATCTTCTCCATCTTCGTCATCATCGGTTGGCACTACATCCGAATATATGCCTAGAGTTATATCAAATCTTGTTCTTGTTTTACTCTGATCGGTTGCCAAAGGATTGAAAGTAAAAATCACTTTATAGCGTTGGAGAGCGCCCGAGCCAAGAGTATCAAAATCTCTCTCTGCTGTTTCGTCGTATAAGCTTTTCAGTGTTGTTCCGGCTGGAAACGGAAAAACGATCGGATCTCCATTCGATTTTTTGATTTCAACTAATATTTCCGATTCCAACCCGGTGTTAAAACTGGAATATGAAGTTGAGCTGAATCGAATCTTCACATTTCTTGTTTCCGGAGTTTTGTTTGTTATGATTATTTTTCTAGTAAAAGAATCTCCGGGCAAAATATTGGATTCATCAATAATAAATTCCGGACCGAAAGTTCCCGATGGATCGAGGGTCACATCCATAAGATCATCATCAGCATGAGCAAAACCAGGCATCAGCAAAAAGCCTATGACAAAAACCGCATTCCAAAAAATATTTTTCCTAAATTTGTCCATTGGTTTCATTCGTTATCATATTAGCAGGCTCTTCTTCTTTTGTTTCCGGTTTTACTTCCGGCTCTGACTCTTTCCTTTCTTCTATTGTTCCTGGATCATCTTCTCCTTCCCCTTCTTCAGGCAATCCAAGATCTTCTCCTGTCAGATTATTTTCTTCTGCTTCCGTATCGGATATTTCCGGCTCAGTCACTCCTGCTTCGCCAGCAGGATTTTCTTCGGCCGGCTCGGAAACTCCAGCTGTACTTTCACCACCGGACGAAATATCCTGATTTCCCAGCATCTGCTCCGTTTCCAGAAGTAACTCCGCCAGCTTCTTTTTTTCTTCTTCTTTTTTCATCTCCAGGATATCAATCAGCGTCGAATCTTTTATCTTCTTGTCATCCAGATCTTTTATCATGCCGAGATACTGCAGGAAGGCCGGTGCGCAAATCTGCTCTTTATTGTCTTTTTTCATTTTTTCTCCGTCAAAACATTTTTCGTAAGCCAGCAATCTGAAGCCTTCCAGCTCCTTATCTGCCAATTTATTTTCTCCTCCCGGCGTCGCCTCCGGATCAATCCAAATTCCCACTCCGTCCGGCATACGGGAAAATGTCTTGTCTTCCGGAAAAACATCCGCGTCCTCATATTCGTAGGCATCTTCTCTCACATCATCATCCTCGTCATCCGGCGTTCCCATATCATTATACAGCCATATCTCATCTTTTTCATTATTAAAATATTCTTCATCAAAATACACGACTAGCATTCCGCCGGATGGAACTATCGTTTCTCCATCGTCGCCCAGATTTTTGTCGTTATCGCCATTCTCTTCGGAAATCACAACCTTATCGCCCTCGCTATTTTCAAAATACCAGCCAGCAACATCAATGTCTTCACTGGAAATATTATACAGCTCCGCCCATTCCTTATATTCTCCGGAAGGATTGAACATGATTTCATTCATGACTACAGGGGAAAGATTGACCGCGCCCGGAGTTCCAAAATTATTGCCGGTCG
>Ga0247841_10008211_pt1 | contig 15147 bp, 19 predicted proteins | sample LaCruzMarch2015__2_FD_192410 | JGI IMG/M metagenome (GOLD analysis project Ga0247841, IMG submission 192410) | Freshwater microbial communities from meromictic Lake La Cruz, Castile-La Mancha, Spain - LaCruzMarch2015_18m | ecosystem: Environmental > Aquatic > Freshwater > Lake | place: Spain...
TTAAAGAATTTAAAATTCCAACTACTAGAAATGAAATATCTTGGAGTAAATACAAAAACAAACAATTATTTGCCGATCATCTTTTTGTCAGTCCAGATATAAAAATCACCAAATTTTCCGTTCCTAACAACGAAATTTCCGACCATCTGCCTCTAATTTTAGGGTTTGGAATATAAAATTGATTTTTATTAAATTAAAGTTACACTGTAATAAGCGTGAAATTTGTAGACAACAAAAAAAATTTCAGTAAAAAAATTTTAAAATTTTTAGGGATTTTATTAGCTATTACTGTGGTGTTTCTTTGGTTTTTGCACCCCATTGTAATAGAAGGGGATATTTTTCACCATTTGTATTCCGGCAGATGGATAATCGAAAACCATCAAATTTCTTCCATCGATGAGTGGACTTTTACCTCAAAAGGCGAACTTTGGGTTGCTAATGCCTGGGGGTCTGATATTGTTTTTTATTTAATTTTTTCTTCATTTGGCTATATTGGTTTGTCTATTTTATTCTCATTAATCGGTGTCACCACTATATTTCTATTATTTATTTGGTTGAGACTAAATGAAATAAAATATTCAAATGCTCTTTTTGCCTCAGGAATTGTCATGGCTATAATCTCAGCCAGATGGCCTAATAAACCAGAAATAATTGTCTATCCTTTAGTTTTAGGAATCTTGATAATTAATAAATTACATCAAAAAAAACCAAATGTAATTTATTTTTTACCTTTACTAATGTTTTTATGGTCGATTCTTTACGGTTCAAGTGCCTTTGTTGGAGCCTCAATCTTAATTTTGTTAATTTTAAAAAAATTCTATATTGAAAAATTTAAATTTAAATCAATCAAGTTTTATATTATTTATTTAATGTCTTTATTAGTCATTTTTTTTAATGGACTAGGGTTAAAAAATGTTTTTTATTTTCTATTTGTTCCTAATATTAAAAGTTATTTACCTGAATGGAAAAGTCTGTTTTTTAATATGTTTGTCTCACCATTCGATCTTCGGCTGAGAATTCAATATCAAATATTAATGTTTTTAATTTATCTCATCATTTTTATTTTGATGTTTATATTTAAATTCAAAGATGTCAAAAAAGAGAAATTACTGCTGATTTTGTCATTAGCAATAGTTCTACCTTTTACAGCTATCAGGAATATCCCTTTGTCTGTAATTCTTTCCATTGTTCTTTGGGTAAAATTATTGCCCAACAAAAAAAATATAATTTATTTTATTTTACCTTTATTTTTAGTAATTTCTTTTTTAACCAACCAACATGGAATTGGCTTTACAAATCAGGATTCTTCAAAAAAAATGATTTCTTTTTTTAAAGAAAATAATTTAGAGGGAAATGTTTTAGTAAACCAAAATATGGCTCCATTTCTAAGTTTTGAATTGTATCCAAAAATTTTAGTTTTTTTTGATACTCGCGATGAATTATTTGTAAAAAATAAAGTCGCAAATGAATACATTGATTCCCTAACTTCATATGAAAAAACTCAAAAATTAATAGATAAGTACAATATTTCGATTTTACTAGTCGATTCTTCTCTATCTGTTTATGAGCCCTTATTATCTTCTCCAGATTGGAAATTAGTCGGCCTCTTTAATCAAAATGTGCTTTTTGTTAAAAAAGATATTACTGACTCAAAAAATTTAAAAACCTACGTTACTATTAATCCATTTACCAAATCATTCAATAAAAACAGTACTCCTCAAAAAGCCGTAGAGGAATATAAAGAATTATTGAATTCTCAAAAAGATTCACCTTTTTTAAATTTCGCTCTAGCTAATTCTCTTCTTTATTCAAAGAATTTTAAAGAATCAATTAAAATTTTAAAAAACATGGAAATTTCCTATAATTATCCCTTATCAATTATACTTAATCACGAAAAATACGATTTATTAATTCTCAATTACCTTAACTCTAAAAATTGTAGTGAAATAAAAATATATATAGATAAATATAGTCAAAATACAAATCACAAATTAATTTTTGATCCATTCTATAAAATTCCTGGTTCTAGTGATGATTATTATTATTTTATATATTATTCACTTTGTAGTAAAAATTATTCAAAAGCACAGAGCTACTTTAATAATTTTATTAATGATAAAAACGTCAAATCAGATACCAAAGATCAAGCCATAAAAATTATGGAATCATCTTTTGGGAAATCAAAACTTTTATTACAATAAATATCCCTCAGCTTCAAGTTTTTTTTTCTTCTCTTCGTTTCCTCGATTATATCCACCTATTTTTTTATCTGACCGAATTACCCTATGACAAGGGATTTTCGGATCGTAATTTTTGTTTAAAATATTCCCCACCGCTCTACAAGCTTTAGCTTTTCCGGCTAACACCGCCACTTCTTTATAAGACAAAGTTTTTCCTTTTGGAATTTTTTTAACCACTTCATAAACTTTCTCACTAAAACTATTCATTATTTTTCTTCCCAAACTTTTTTTAATGTCGTTGTTCAATTTCTCGTGGTAGCTGGCGGTCCACGTTTTAGTGTTACGTAAAAGCTCATCACAGAATTCAGCCACATCTTCACCAGTAATTTGCAGCACTCGCTTTCCGTCTACAATGCCCGCCTCGAATAAATCAATCAAATCATATTGAATTTTTAACATGTCCATACCATCACCTCCCGCATGATTCCACATATAATTTTGAATTTTTTTGAACACAAATTGATAATCTTTTGGCATGGCTTCGACTCGTGCCATCATCATTCTATATTCTTTTTTATCACCAATTATTTTTTTGAAAAAATCTAACATTTTATTTTTCCTCCTTTAATTTATAAATTTTTTTTGAAATAAAATCCCATTTTTCCCAAAATATTTCAAGTTCTCTTTTTCCATCTTTATTTAAAGAATAAAACTTACGAGTTGGACCAATATCTGAATTTTTCTTTTCAATATTAACCAATTTATTTTTTTCTAGTCTTAATAATATTGTGTAAACAGTCCCTTCAACCACATCATCAAGCCCTAAAGTATTTAACTTTTTTGTAATTTCATAACCATATATTTCTTTTTTGCTAATAATTTCTAAAACACATCCTTCAAGGACACCTTTTAACATTTCGGTTAAATTATTCATATATTTACCTCTAACTAATAAGTAGTATTAAGTACCTCTATATAGTAATACAAAGTAGTTAGTCTGTCAACAAGGAAAAAGAGGGGAATATAGATTATGGCGGCGAACCATTGACGCAGTTAGAACCTATTTTATAAATTGTCAAAAAGTTCCAATATCTCTTTTTTCATAACCCCAGTCTCTATTGAAATAGGATATCCAGAATCATCAGCCAAATTTTTCATCAGAATTTTTCTTGGTCTTAATAAATTAGGTAAATCATCTCTCGTTAATCCGACTATTATTTTTGGTATTTTTGCCTGAAAGATAGCTGCTGCGCACATCGGACAAGGTTCATTAGTGCAATAGATTGCACAGTCATCAAGCTTATTTTTTCCTAGTTTTTTACAAGCTTTTCTTAAAGCATTCATTTCAGCGTGATCAGTTACATCTCCAATAGTTCCATTTTCACATTTTCCTTCACCAACCATCTCACCATTACAAACAATAATTGCTCCAAAAGGAAGATCACCCATTTTCTTAGCTAATTTTGCCTGATCTAAAGCCATCTCCATATAATTATCAGATTTCATAGTCAATTATACAATCAATATTAATTGTCACGACAATGGCGGAGAGGGTGAGTCTGGAACCTTTCTATCTCTATAACTCAATCTATTTTTTAACTATGTTTTTTCTTAAATAAATCATTGTCGCAAAAGATGAGTTTGTGACAAAAAGACTGGCGATATATAAAACAGTTGTTAAACTGTAGTTTTGCAAAGCCAAAAGACTCAAAAAATTAGCCATAGCACTCATCGCAAAAGTACTTGGTGTTTCCGAAAATGGTTCTTGAAAACCCTTTCTGAAAGTAGGTAAAAATCCGACAAAATCTATTGTAGCCACAACGATAATTGCCCAAACTGGATTTTTAATATTTATATAAATTAGAATTGCAAATAAAGAAGCAATTAAACAAAAAATATCAAATTTTGAAATATTTTTCGTTCCATATTTAAATGACAGTAAAAAAATCGTAAAACAAAAAAATGCTCCGATTGCTAAAGCCCAAGACCCATATCCTGCACCATCTTTCAATTGAGCCATTACTCCCACAACTTGTAAAATTGTCCATATTAACCACGAATACATATGTGGTTCTGTCTTTTTCTTAAAAATATCTATTAAATAAGGCGCAAAGCAGATAATAGCAACAAACGATGAAACTAATCCAAAAAATAATTTATTATCCATAATTATCAAATTCTATCAAATTACTCGAACAATATACGAAGTGCGGCGATGCATTGACGCAGTTAGAACCTATTTTATGGTAAACGAAATGTCAAAATCTAATTTATCCCTTTATTAAGAATGAAACTTTGAAGCCATTTTGCATCATCTATTGGAATAATTAAAATTCCATCAGGATTTGATGAACTACTCTTACCTTGTATTGATATTTGGTTGGGAGATGCTGTCCAAATATTAATTTTTGACAATCCAAACAACCCTAATATTGGTCCTTTATTACAATCCACATTTTGTACCCGATCAAATGGAATTGCTATTGATTTTTTAAAAATTATTCCAGAATTAATTACAATTTTAGTTTTATCAACTATAAAACTTATATATTTATAAGAAATGGCAACACAAAGAAAAATTGGTCCTCCAATAACTATCATTAAAGCCAAAAATGTAGCTAATATGGCATTACTGGCCATTCCTCCAAATAAAGAAATCAAAAACATTACAGTAGTTAATTTAAAAAGGGAACAATAATACAAATTTTTTGGTAATTTATTAGTTGTTTCAAGTGAAATCATAATTAATAATAACATCCCAGAATTATTACTTAAGGAAGTAAATTTGGAACTTTGGTGGTGAATTGTTGACGGAGTTTAGATTTATTTATGACAAACGATTTATCGTTTTCAGTGTCAATTTAAATATAAAACTACTCACTAATACTAAAAGTTACTGCTAAAAAATTGCTATACATAGCTTAAAAACTACTAAGTTTGTACTAATATTGTGTTCAATATAGTTAATACGAAAAGATAGGAACTTTTATGATTGACTTAAAAATGTCATAGGCGTTTTTCTTTGTAAGCTCAAAAGCTCTACCACCCCCCTGGTTCAAAATTCTGTTTTTTGACTTGTCTAGTCGAACCGTAGTCACTTCTCTGAAAACGGAAAACTGATCAAAACTTTCCTTCCATGTTTTAATCATTAAACCGAAATAAGTTGTAATTAAAGATATAATTCATTATGGACAATAAAATCGGCGATTCTGATATAAAACTTTGGATTCATGAAATAGTGGATAGTATTGGAATTAAGGAACCTGTTCAATACAGCCACTTTGCCGGCTTGATCAACAATAATCAACTTCCAAAACTGATAGAAACTATAGCATCTTATATGAATTTACCCATTAAAGCCGAAGTAGAATTTGTTAGCGATCAATACCAGGCGGGTAAGGTAAATTTTGAATCTAAAAGTCTAACCGGCTATGATGCTACTGGTCATGGCAGCGAAGGGATTGTGGCACAAGTTCAAATTCCAGGTTTTATACCGTCTTATGGAACAAGTAGCTTAATGGGATTTCCAATTAAAATAAAAGTCAGTAATAATTGTCTAAATAGTCCGCAAATGTTTATAGCGATAATGTCGCACGAATTAACCCACATTTTGTTGCATTCACTAGGGCATAAAAGCAAAGAAAACGAATTTTTCACAGACCTTACCGCTATGACATTGGGTTTTGTGGATATTTTTAATCAAGGAAGAACATATTCTTACTCAACGACACAGTACGGGGTACTTTCGAACACAACCACCACTCACACAATGACGTGTGGCTACCTGTCTGATAAACAGTTTGGGTATGCATGGGATTTAATAAAAAGGACATTGGTAGGTTTCCGTAAATCTGTAAAAAGATTAAAAGCCAAATGTAGTAAATTCGAAAAATCATACAAGTCATACAGTAGACTTCTATCGGATTTTCATAAATACAAAGTTTGCCTAGATAAAAATCATACAGTGAAGATAAAAAAAGATGATGCTACAAAAGTGATTTCTATTCACCAGGCTAATTATTTAGATCATTACACTGATTTTGCTAAATATACCGGCGGCATGGTTAAACAGATTAATTCCGATTTGAAAAATATAGTTGATAATACCCTTTATAGTAAGAAAAATATGATAGATTGCGACGAATTAGTCATTAGGATGTCAGATGAAACAAGGAAAGAAACAAAAATCTTAAAAGAAGATTTTGATCTTCTGGGAAAATATATTAATATCACGAATAAAATAAAAATAGGTTTAGGAATTAGTTAGTGTGGCCGCCAAAAGAATTATTAACGATCTTCCCAAGAGAAACCACAGTCTCGACAAACATTTAGATTGGGTGTTATTTTCCCTAATCCAAAAGTGAAAGCATGTACAGATGCCTCGCCCCATTTTTTAGTAAAACTTGGTTTTAATGTTTTTATATTTTTAGAATCACATTTTGGACATTTTTTACCAAATAATGTTCCTCTCTTTTTAAATTGTGAAGATATACTTTTCCAATCATCGCCTATTTTTTTATAGTCATTTTGCAATTCTTCAAGAGATTTTGGCTTAAATAAATCTTTAATTTTATCTTTAGTTTGTTTGAGATCGAATTTGTTATTCATTTGCCTTACTTAAGACTAACTTAGCTTATATTATACACTCTCAGTGTGGCTAAAAATGGAAGATAAATAGGTAAGATGAGCGTATGTTGGCAAAAGAAGAAGTTTTTATAAGGTTTGGAAAAAATGTAAAAGATGCGAGAGCTGATGTTGGTCTAACACAAAGTGAGTTGGCGGATAGAATAAATATTCACAAAAATTATGTTGGTAGAATTGAAAACGGTGGAAGTAACCCTTCTCTTTGGATGATTTATAAAATAGCTACGGCATTAAAAAAGAAACCAAATGAATTACTTAATTTAAATAATTCATTCTAATTTTCTCAATATATCAGCCAACGGCTCAACGGATTTTATACAAACCGCATCAGTAGAATTTACAATTTGTTCCCAAAGAATTATCTTTTTATTTGAGAAGATTGTTTGTTGTATTTGGTGAAGGATAGATTTTCCAAAAAAAAGTTCTTTAGCATCATCTGACCAACCTTCAACTAATGAATTTTCCAATTTTTCTTTCCAATAAGAAACTCTTTCTTTAATAAAACTGTCACTAAAAGAACTTACATAATTTGCTATTTTATTATCCTTTTCATTATTAATAGCTGTAGTAATATCTTCAATACTGGCGTTATTTGGTATTACAGATTCAGGTTTAGTGTCAAAATTACCAGCCTTAAATCTAATTTCATTTACAACATATCTAATTACATCTTTTGTAATTTGGTTTTTTGCGAATTCCATAAGTTTTTCAGCAATAATATCGGAATTAAATTTATTAACTCCAAATTGAGTTGCTACACTGGCAATTGCATCTGGGTCCAAAAAAACATTCTCTATGTGGTAAAAGGGTAGAAATATCATCTTTCCTCCAGATTTTTTTGTATAAATATCAACTTCGTCACCAGTAAGACTGTCTCTGTCTCTTACCATGTAAAGGTCTATTCCAAAAATTCCCTTATTTAAGGTGTCACATATTTTTCCAATATTATTTATATTGTCGCAACTATCAGATGGAACAATCGCTAAATCAACCTTTGATGATTTTGCCAATGTCGCAAACACATTTCTATCAATACCCGTATCAACTCCTTCAACAAACAACAATTTTTTTCCTAAAGACAACATTCCAACTGTCTCTCTCAAATTGGGAATTTGTGTCAAATCATTTAAATTGGAATAATCTATTTTTATTGCTTGGTTGCCTTGTGTAATTTTATTTTTAGGTCTAATAAAATAAACCCCAGTTTCAAATGATTGGCTGATAATATCGGTAGAATGAGTGAAAAGAAAATACTGATTTCTCTCACCAATCGATTTCAAAACTTTTACTAATCTGAAAGTAAGTTCTGGATGAAGATGCATTTCTGGTTCATCTATTAACACAATACAATCATTTGGGTCTTGTGACAGAATATCAAAAGCCAAAACAATAACTTCTCTTTCTCCAGAAGATAAACTTGAGAATGGTCGCTGAGTACCTTCATCATCAAAATAATAGAGTGTGGTTGCATCAGCCTCTACTGGTGCCATTCTTTTTGGATAAAGTAGCTGGGAAAAAACATCATCGAATTTATTGGTTTCATCATTTGAATTATCAAAAGTTACACTTCCATTTTTATATGCATTTAATCCTAAATCGGTGAGTAATTTTAATTTTTGTCTGTAAATTGTGTTGCAAACATCAACAAATCTATCTTTTACTCTTTGGTTTGTGTAGTCATTTCCAACTTCTTCATCTTTAGGATTGCCGATTTGATTATATTGGTAAGATTGAAGTTGAACATTTTCAATCTGTCTTGTAGAGTCGATCTGTATTAATTTTGAGGTAATTTTTAATTTTTTTCTTGATCTTGAAAAAAGGTTTAAAAAACCACTATTTGGCAGACTTACTGATTCTGCTCCCCAATTATTTTTTTCTTCCTCATTTGTCGCCTCAAGTTCAACCGAGCACCCTTCTGGAGGATTGCCATTATTAGATGATAAAAAACAAATAGCATCTTTTACTTTGGTTTTTCCAACTCCGTTGGGCCCTGCAATCACCACAAAGTCACCCATATCATCCAAGCCAACCTCTCTTACTACTTGATAGCCTTTAATCTCTAATCTTTTAATTTTCATATTTAAATAGAATGTCAATAATTGGCTCAATTATACCGCCAAAATTAATTTCTTTTTTTAATTGTGATACTTACTCACATTATATTATCTTATACTATAATATATAACCTAAAGATAGACCATAATTTGACATTATCAAAAAGTTATTTTATAATAATTTATTATTACAAAATTGACTTTGTATGAAAAAATTAATATTAATAAACAAATTCGCTGACGAAAGTCAGAATTTTTCCACCAACAAATCAACTGCCGGAATTAAACACCGCTAGTAACAAAAACAGATTTAGATTGATATGCCTCCGACTACCTACCTAAGGTGAGTCAAAAGAATAGGAAATGCGAGGTCATTGTTCCACAATACCCAAGGTCTTTTGGGTTGTCGTATCAATGCTAAGTCAAAAAACCATCTCAGAATTTCAATCTTTATATAAGAAAAAGACGGGGATTAAATTGCCAGATATTGATGCGGAGACAAAAGCTCTTGAGTTGTTAAATTTTATGAAGCTGGTCTTTCGGCCACTTCGCAAGGAGGTTAAAAATGAAGAAAAATGAGATGAAAAAACAACATAAGGGACAGATGTTTATAGTCACTTCTGCAATTAAAGCCCACTGCTATCAATGTGGCGGTTTTAATGGAGATTCATACGGCGATTGTGAAATCTATCAATGTCCACTTTATCCATTTCAAATTAGTCGAGGCGATTATCATGCTGAAAAAACAAAATCTGTTTTGAGTGAAGTAAAACGACTTTACAAAGAGGTTCAAGGCCAAACCCTTAACTGTAGTCGGGATCATTGGTTTCGATTTTTTGGAATCAATAATTTAGCTAGAAAAAAAGCTGAGAAAAAAACTAATTTGACCAAAAATGGAGGTGGTGTTAATGACTAGAAATGAAATGGCTGTTAAAGACCTCGGTGAGGCGGCGGTTTTAACAATGGCAGGGATGCCACTTGTAGAATTTAGAACAACAGACGACATCTTTTGGTTTGTTTTTGGCGAAAAAGATAAATGTCAATTGATCTCCAATAGTTATTGGTTCGGTGAGTATTTGGTAGATGCCAAAACATTCAGGGAGACGATCGTCCGCCTCAAAAATCGCATATTTTCAGTTAAAAATTAAAAATTAATATGGTACAAATTAAAATTTATACTTATGATGGGCTAGATTCATTACTTGCCAATGCTGATGTTATGTTTATGGATCTAGACCTTGGCCCAATCACTGTCAAAGGTTTTCAAATTTGGAGAAGTCAATTTCAAAATAAACGACTCGGCGGAGAAAAAATTAATATCGAACCTCCGTCAACCAAGTCAGACCCAAAAGTAGCCAAATACCAGTTCGTTCACTTGGATGTGGAGGAGATGTGGTTTGAATTAATGACACAAATCTACGCCGCCTACAAAAAGGAGATATCAAAATGGGAGAAACCATCGCAGGATTCCCATTCTCCATAACTTCTATAGTTAGTTATTTATAGATATATAGAAATAGTATCTAGAGTTTATATATAGACAAACCATATAGAAGTCATATACAGAAGTTATATAAAGCTTATTTTAGAGATACACAAGAACCTTTAGTCTCTTGGTAAGATAGGCAAAATGATATAATTATTTATTAGTAAAATTACTATGAAAAATCAACAACAAACACAAAAAAACGAAACCATTTTATGGTGCGAGTACAATAGAAAATCCTCAGATGAAGGTAGTGGTAAACAAATAATTTCCATTGAAAGACAACAAGAAGAACTCGAAACTAGATTTCCTAAAGAAAAATACAAAAGAGCTTATCATCTTTCAGAAAGTCGAAGTGCTTTCAAAAAAAATAATCGACCCGAGTTCAATAAACTAATTCAGTTGATTGAGAAAGGAAAAGTCAATGGAATTATTTGCTGGGCGCCGGATAGATTGTCCCGTAACCCCTATGAGGCCGGTATAATAGTTGACTTAATTACTCAGGGAAAAATATTAGATTTCAAATTTGGCGGGTACACCTTCGACAACTCAGCTGAAGGCATAATGATGTTGCAGTTTGCCTTAAGTCAATCGCAATACTTTTCTGCTAAATTATCTCGTGATGTTAGAAGTGGCAACAAAGCTCACTTGCTTCGCGGTCAATGGATTACTGTTGCTCCTCCGGGGTATTTAAATAAGGAGGATCAAATTACTAAAGAAAAATATATAGATAAAGATCCTGAAAGATTTGAGGTAATAAAAAAAGCTTTACTTTTAATTTTAGGCGGCCATCGACCCATGGATGTTTTAAGAGAAATCCAAAAATCTGGTTATAGAACAAGAAAAACCAAGACTCTCGGTGACCGCCATTTGAGTAAAGCTTCATTTTATCGGATCATTACTGATCCTTTTTATTGTGGCTTAATGAGACGTCGAGAAGGTGACTTTGCTGGAAATCATCCACCTATGATTACACCGAAACAATATGACCAAATTCAGATTAGATTAGGCCGAAAAGGTAGTTCAAGATACAGTAAAACCGATTTTCCATATAAAGACGTTCTCAAGTGTGGTGAATGTGGTGGTAGTGTCACTTGCGAGGAGAAATATCAGATTATTTGTCCTGTTTGTAAAACTAAATTTCATCGCGGTAAAACCACCGACATGTGTTTGGAATGTCATACAAAAATTGAAGACATGGTAAAACCAAAAATTTTACACTATGTTTTTTATCATTGCACCAAACGTGTTCATAAAAATTGTAGCCAAGGTGGTATTTCACTTGAAAAATTAGAGGCTACAATCGATTCAGAACTTCAAAAATTTGAGATAGACGAAGATTATCGTGATTTTGCCATCGACCACCTCAATGAACTTAATACCATTGAAGAACAAGATCAGTTGACAATTAGAGACAGATTATCAAAAAGATTAAATGAAACCAATTGGAATATTAGTAATTTAATTCGATTAAGAATCAGAAAAGAAAATGTTAATGATTATGAAGATGAAGACAAACAAAAAATCTATGACGACGAAGAAAATAAACTTATGGCAGAAAAAACTACTCTTAAAGAACAGCTTGAGAAACTCGATCAAAAACAAAAAGAATGGATCGAATTAACTAAAGAAACTTTTGACTTCGCATTTTATGCCAGACAACATTTTGCTACTGGTGATGTGGCGGCCAAAACACAGATACTAAGTCGATTAGGTCAGAACCTAATTATTAAAGACAAAGAATTACGTATAGATGAACAAAATGCTTTTTTCTTAATTGAAAAAGGTAATAGGGAAATTTCAGAAATTACAAAATCGTTAGAACCTAAAAAAACAGCGTATAGTTCAAGAGAATTACTACGTCTGGACTCTGTAAGTACGACTGTGCGGAGGAGGTGGGATTCGAACCCACGAGTCCTTTCGAACACACGCTTTCCAGGCGTGCGCCATAAACCACTAGGCGACTCCTCCTTAGGTACGATATTATATCTTATTTTTTCAATATTTTATCCAATTCTACTTTTGCTTTTTTAAGCAAAGTTTTTTCACTATCGTAAGCCAATTTTTGGCTAGCTTCTTCAAAACTAAACCATTCTCTTTCTAAAACCATTTCTGTATCGTAATATTTTAAATTGCTTTGGTCCAAATATTCCATTAAAAAAAATGTCACCTTTTTAATTATTTTCTTCTTTTGTTCTTTATCCCAAATTACATAATCATTAGATCCCAATTTAGTCACAATTTTTGCCTTAACCCGGCCTTCTTCTTCAACTTCTCTCAACGCTGCATCTTTTAAAAATTCATCTTTTTTTAAATGACCTTTTGGAAATTTATAAACCGCTCCATCACTCTCTCTTTTTTTATTTTTTTCACTAGTAAAGCTGGAAATAGTTTTAATTAAAAGCCAACTAATTTTATTGTTTTCCTGTTTATAAACCAATCCGCCTGCAGATCTCTCGTCGTAGTAAGAACCATCATTAATTTCCATTACCTCATTTTTCATAAGTAATCGATTATATCTTAATTATTTCAATAATTCGGCTAGTCGACAGGTGGGGAATTATATTAGTTACCTTTATTAATTTAGCCCCAGTTTCTTTAGCCTGTTTCATTTTTTTATCCAAATTTTCGTCTTTTTCACTGACCGCAATTATCTCTGGCTTTATTTTTTTAATAATTTTTAAATATTCTTCATCACTTTTCATATAAGGCAGCTTAATCACTTTATCTACCATCTTTAATTTACTTAAAAATTTTGCCCTATTTTCTTGATTATTTATTGGTCTATCTTTTCCCTTATTTTCTGAAATATTTTTATCTGATTCCAATAAAACAATCAAAATATCACCCTTTGCTTTGGCCTTCTCTAAAAAAGTCACATGTCCTAAATGTAAAATATCAAAGCAACCGCCAACTAAAACAATTTTTTTGTTTGTAGATTTCATCTAACTAATCCCAATGGCATATACCAAGTGAATGGTTTTTTACAAACCGGACAAGCTGTTGGGGGAGTTTTACCTTTATGAATATAACCGCAATTTACACATTTCCATTCCAATTCTACATCTCGGTTATAAAGAGTATTGGCATCTAAATGAGTGGCAATAATGATATATCTTTCTTCGTGTTTTTCTTCCACTTTTTTCACTTCTCTAAACAATCTTTCTGCTTCAGCATCGCCATCAATTTTGGCTTGTTCCTCAAAAGATGGATACATTTCTGTCCATTCATGATGTTCACCATCGGCTGCCATTTTCAAATTTTCCACCGTTTTTGTACTATAAGGACCAACAGATAAATTATCTGTCACATTAACCGGTTCTTTAATCATCTCAAACTCTTCCTCAGCATGAATAGCTTCCTGATCAGCTGTTTCTTCAAACACTCTGGCAATCCATTCTAAATTTTCCTTACGAGCCATTTTGGCAAACATTCGATATTTATTTCTGGCTTGGCTTTCACCAGCAAATGCTTTTAGAAGGTTTTCCTGTGTCTTATTCATATAATTTGATATTAACATAAAAAAAATTTCAAAATTAAGCTATAATCACCTCAAATGACCGAAAATCAGGCTTTTTCACCAGAAAGAGAATCATTTCTCAATCATCTTCAAAACATAGTCGATATCACTAAAAATAATCAGACAGAAGTAGTAATTGTTGGCGGTATTGCTCTTAGAGCTGCTATGAAGAAACCAGTTGAATTTCAGCGTTCAAACGGAACTACTCCCGACGTTGATATGATTGGACTTGGTCCAAATCCAGAAAATATTCAAAAAACTATTAAAGAAATTTCTCAATATCAAAAATCTTTTTCCAATTGTCCTCCAGTAGGTCTTGAACCAATTGACTTTTCTCATAAAACCAGAGAGAAATATCCTCTATTAGAAATGGTTTCTGGAATTAGAAAAGACGACCATGGTCGTTATTTTCTAACTTTTCGCAGTATTGAACAAGAAATAGACAAACTCACCATGATGCTTGTTTCTCGTCATTATGGTGAAATTAATATTCTAACCCTCCCTCAAGAAACTATTCTTCATCGCTACTACACTCGAGTCGGTTTTTTAAAACCTAAGGACGAAATAAAAATTAATGAATTTTGTGAACACATAACTAATACTGGAGGTGACCATTTAGATCCAAATCTTTTTAATTCTTATCGTGAATTTTGCGAAAGAATTAATGAAAAACATCCATTAGTTGTCAAATTAACTAAAACTTTTTGGAATCTTGATCAAAAAATCGGCGGCAAAATCTCTGGCTCTGGTGGTTTTATTTACAATCTCATTGGTAATTTCCGCCGTTAATTAATATCAGTCAGGGTTTTAATTTGTTCCTCAATTTGATAAGATTAAAAACCATTTATGCTCAACAAAGCCAAATCCATTATTAAAATGCCAGTTTTTAAGGCTCTCTTCACTCTCGCCATTCCTATCATTATGGCTAATCTTTTTCAGTCGATGTATCAATTGACTGATTCTTTTTGGGTTGGTCGTCTTGGTGGTGCTGCTTTAGCTGCTGTTTCCATTTGTGCCCCCATCATTTTTTTAGCTGTTTCTGTTGGTATTGGTTTTGCTATTGCTGGTTCCACTTTTGTGGCTCAATATTTTGGTGCCAAAGATCATAAAATGGTCGGCCATGCCGCTGCTCAAACCATTTTAATGATCACTTTTACTTCTTTTATTTTTAGTATTTTAGGTTTTGTTTTTGCTCCAAATATTCTTCATTTTATGGGTGCCAATCAAGAAATTTTTAGTATGGCTCTATTCTTTTTAAGAGTT
>Ga0247841_10008214_pt1 | contig 15142 bp, 15 predicted proteins | sample LaCruzMarch2015__2_FD_192410 | JGI IMG/M metagenome (GOLD analysis project Ga0247841, IMG submission 192410) | Freshwater microbial communities from meromictic Lake La Cruz, Castile-La Mancha, Spain - LaCruzMarch2015_18m | ecosystem: Environmental > Aquatic > Freshwater > Lake | place: Spain...
ATCGTTCCTGAGAGCGCTCGGGGGTCTTGTCCAAAATCGGGGGGGCTGGCCCAACTCTTTCAGCAAATCAGCGCGCTTCATGATGACCTTCTTCACGATGCTTGGCACCCCCCTGAGCGGATACCATGAATGATGCGCGTGGCACGCGCAAGCCCAGAAATCTCGAAAAGACCTTTGCGCATGGATTGGCGCCTTCTTGCGCCTTCGTGTCGGCAAAGACTTCCTTATGCTCGGTGGCTCCGCTACTGTTCTAAAGCTTGACCTCTATTATAGAGTCTTTTCTTAGCTGTCCGATCCATTCCTTCAGTCTCTCTTGGGTTTTTTCGCTTCTCAGTATGAGCATGACCTTGTCACGGACCTTCTTGTATTCCTTGGTCTCCTCAGGAGTGAGAATGCCGCTTGTCGTTTTGGGATTGTCACCTCTGTCGGCGGGGCTCGACTCTTCTTCTGCCCGGGGCTTCGTCCCTTTCGGCGCCTTTGAGGCGGCCTGGGCCTGGTCCCTCATCTGACCGGCTTGGCGCTCGTACTCCTGTTTCAATCGTTCTTCCATCAGCTTGCGTTGCTTCTCCGGGATCGGCACCTTCTTGGAGTGGCGTCCCTTGGCTTCTGCAAGGTAAAAAAGCACGATCTGGTCCTTGCCTCCTAAAGGCGGGGTCACATCGCCCGGCATCATCCGCTGCACCATCTGCTGCAACGCCGGCACCATTTCCTTGTAGTTCATCGATCCCAGGTCGCCTCCGCTCTTGGCCAGCGAATCCTGAGAATACTGTTGCGCGAGTTTCGCGAAATCCGCGCCGGTCCGCACCTCCTGAAAGATCCGTTTAGCAGTGGCCTGTGCCTTTTCCTGGTCCTGACGTTTGGCCCCGGCCGGGACTTTCAGGGTGATCTGACGCAGCCTCACGGTCCCCCCCTCAAATATCTCCTCATGAGTGGGGATTTCAGGTCTGGCCATATCCTCAGGCGGCCGCGGAGGAGCGAGGCTTTCCATCAGCTTGCTGTACTGCTCGTCGATCTTGTCCCGATTGGCTTTGAAATAAATCTGAGCGTCTTCTTCGCTGAGCGGCACCTTTCTGGTGACCTCGCTTTCGATGAGCTTGGTGAGCTTGAACTGGCGCATCATCAACTTTCGGAATTCCGCGTAGCTCAGCCCGTTGACCGCAAGATGCATGACAAGCATATCTTGCGTCATGTTCTTATTCCGCTTCTTTATCGAATCGATGGCAGAATCCACGGCTCTGTCGTCCAAGGTGAGACCCTTCTTGGCCGCGTCCTGCTCCAGCAATTGGATGACTATCAATTCTTCCAGAAGCTCCCGGTCAGTGGGCCGCTTGCCGGGCGGAATCACGCCGAGGGGCAGATTAACAAGGCTGCGAACAAACGGTTGCCTGTACGTGTTGACGTCCGACTCGAGGATAACTGCTCCATTCACAGTGGCGGCTATCCTGTCCGCGTATCCCGCGGCCTGTGCGGCAAAACCCGTGTGCTGCAGAACCATGAGTATCCCGACGAGCACGATCACTGTACGCGTCGGCTCCCTGTGCCGGGAACAGGAATAGAACATAGTCCTACTCAGCGGATTACATCCGGCAGAGTTGTGTTCAAACGAACCTGGCGGGTTCCCTGCAATGTCCCGTGTTGAGGCTCCATTGGCAAGCATAAGCCAAAACTCCTGTAGAATGCACTGTGCGCGCCATGAAATAGGATGCATGTCGTCGGCCGCACATTGACATGGAGGAGGCCATCCAGTCGACCCGGAGAGTTCGGTTGACCGAGCGGTTCCATGTTTAGACAAAAGTCATCACTTTTTCAACCCTGCCACTTTGCGATTTTGGATTGCCTGACGCGGGTCCGACGAGAGCGGCAAGGCGGCCTTTCCATGCTCGATTGCGTTCCCGAGGATATCCAGCACCTGGAGAACGGCGTTTATGCGGGCTTCCGCGTCGACCATTCCAATGCGGCAGGCGAACCGATAGTCGGGGATCAGCCTTAATTGAGGGTCCTGACGGACCCATTCCATGAGCACGTCGGGGCCGATCCGCGTGTCTGTGTCGAAGGTAAAAACCATCTCCTGCCCGGTATAGTCCAGGCGCAGGATCCGGATCTGTTTCATTGCCAGCCGAACGCGCATCACCTGGATCAGATGGGACACCTCGACCGGGGCCTTTCCATAAAGATCGAGGATCTCTTCTTCGACCGCATCAACTTCCGTGGCTTCCGAGGCCTTGGAAAGCCTCTTGTACAGGTTCATCCGTTGCTGGGTGTCCGGAACGTAATCTTCCGGGATGTAGGCCTCGAGCTTGAGATGAATCTCGGGATCTATCCTCGAGGGCGGCTCCTCGCCTTTCATTTCCTGGATGGCCTGTTCCAGCAGGTCCAGATACATTTCGTACCCGACCTGGGCCACGTGCCCGGACTGAGATGTGCCCAGGATGTTGCCGGAACCACGGATCTCCAGGTCACGCATGGCAATCCTGAACCCTTGTCCCAGGTTGGAGTATTCCTGAATTACCGCAAGCCTTTTTACCGCGTCCGGGGTCATCAGGGTTTCAGGAGGAGTCAAGAGGTACGCGTAGGCGCGGACGTGAGAGCGTCCCACCCTCCCCCGAATCTGGTAGAGGTCTGCAAGGCCAAAGGTGTCCGCCCTTTCGATCATTATTGTGTTGGCCCTGGGAATGTCCAGACCCGATTCTATTATGCTGGTGCATACCAACACGTTGAACTTGCCCGTAACGAAATCGAGCATTACCTGTTCGAGTTCGCGATCGGCCATCTGGCCGTGAGCCACGCCGATACGCGCCTCAGGCACCAGGCGTCTAAGGCCTTCTGCCCTCCTATGGATGGTCTGGACTCTGTTGTGCAGGAAAAAGGCCTGCCCCCCGCGGTTGATTTCTCTGACAAGGGCCTCTCTGATCACCTCGTCGGATTGTTTGACGACGTGGGTACGGATCGACTGGCGATTTGCCGGCGGAGTTTCTATCACGGATAGGTCCCTGAGTCCTGACAGGGAAAGATTAAGTGTCCGGGGAATCGGGGTGGCCGTCAGGGTCAACACGTCTACGTGCGCCTTGTATTTCTTGATCTTTTCTTTGTGGGCCACGCCGAACCGCTGTTCCTCGTCCACCACCAGCAGGCCCAGATTCTTGAACACTACGTCTTTTTGCAGCAGCTTGTGGGTGGCGACTACCAAGTCCAGTGTTCCTTTTTCCAGCTTCTTGAGGACCTCCTTCTGATCGGTGGAGTTCCTGAAACGGGACAACACCTCCACGGTGATCGGGTGGCTGCTGAACCTCCGGCAAAATGTCTGGTAATGCTGTTGAGCCAGCACCGTGGTGGGAACGAGCACAGCCACCTGTTTGCCGTCCATGATTGTCCGGAAGGCTGCTCTCAGCGCCACTTCGGTCTTTCCGTAGCCCACGTCGCCGCAGACCAACCGATCCATGGGTCTGTCGGTATCCATGGACTCCATAACGTCCTGGATCGCCTTCGATTGGTCCGGCGTCTCCTCGAACTCGAACGAGGCCTCAAAGGCCGCAAACGTCTCATCCGTCGGCGAGTATGGATCGCGTTTCGCTGTCTGTCTTTTTGCGTAGATGTTGAGAAGCTCACGGGCCATCTCTTTTATAGACTTCTTTACCTTGGCCTTGGTCTTGGCCCAACCCTTTCCTCCCAGTCGGTCTATACCGGGTGGCGCTTCCGAACCCGAGATGTATTTCTGGATAACCTGAAGACGCTCGACCGGGTGGTACAGCAGGTCTCCCCCGGCGTATTCAATCACCATCACCTCGCCCGGCACGCCGTCGAACTCCTTGTTGACTAGACCTCGGAAAATGCCTATGCCGTAGTCCTCGTGGACTACCGGTTCCCCTTCGACCAGGTCCGTGAGTGAAGAAATAAAGGCACCCCTGGCTCGTTTCCTGGGAAGTGTCCTGACTCTGGGGCCGAAGATCTCTTCCTCGGTGAGAACGACACGGCGGGCGGAAAGTAGCCGGAATCCCGAGGACAGCGCGCCCACATAGACGCGTATGCCGGGGGTGGGATCCGAGTCCAGATGATACGAATCAAAAGCCCCCCGATAGTCCAAATCCAAGTCGTACGGTTCCAGCAGATTGAGCAGCCGCTGTGCCTGACCCTGGGTGTGGCTCACCAGAAAGACCTCACTCCCATCGTCGCGCCAGTCCTTCAGGCGTTTCACAAGGCTTGCCATACCCGAGTCGTACCCTTGGGCCTTGACCAGGTCTCTGCGAACATCAAGGTTAGTCTCGCATTCCATACGATAGGTCGCCCGACCCGTCTCTTCCATCTCCAGATCAGCGATCTCCACTGTTCGTAACGCAGCAATCCGGCGAAGGAATTCCTCCCGCGACAGGTACAGATCGTCGGGGTCGGGCACCGGTAGCCCTTCCTCTACTGCCGATTGCCATCCGCGAACCATTTCCTCGTGCAAGTCCTCGAACGAGCGGGTGATAGTTTCCCCGTCCGGCACAATTACGGTGCAATCCGCGGGAATATAGTCCAGCAAGGTCTCGGAATTCGGGAAGAAATAAGGAAGGTAGAACTCCGCCCCCGGAAATCTCACTCTGTGGCGGAAATCATCGAGTAGTCTCTGGCGTACTCGCTTCTCCACCCCGCGAGCCTCACACTTCTCCAGCAACCTTTTCAGACCGCGCTCTCTGGATGGATCATCAGGTATCAGGACATGGATCGGGCTGACCTGAATTGAGGGAATATTGTCCAGAGATCTCTGATTGGATGGATCGAACAGACGAATGGATTCGATGCGGTCCCCCATCTGCTCGACCCGCACCGGATACGGATACAGAGGCGGATAGAGGTCGAGGATGAATCCTCTCACCGAAAAGTCGCCTGCATCCTCAACCAGCGGTGCACGGGAGTAGCCGGCCGCGACCAGCCGCCGAATTATTTCATCACGGTCCATGTCCTGGCCCACCGCCAGCGAGAAGGTCGCTTCGCGCAGTGCACTGCTCGGGATGATTTTGCGAACCAGGGCGTCCAGGCCGACGACAACCACGCGGGGAGTCGTGCCTTCGGCAAGACGAAAGAGCGAAGCCATCCGGTCGATCCAAATGTCGTTTTCAAATCCACCGAATGAATAGGGCAGCACATCCGAGGAAGGATACCGAATCACTTGATCCTGCAACGGATTCCGCGAAAGCTCGTCTTCACCCGCGTAGAAGCGGACATCGGTCGCCCAGGCCTGAGCCGAATCACCGTCGGGAAGGATCGCTACAACGGTTCGAGCCCCACTGCGTAAGGCGCTTGCCAGCAAAAACGCAGCGGCAGACCCCTTTAGACCGTATAGCCCTCCTTTTTCCGTAGAATGGGCAAGGAAGTGTACGATCTCTTTCAACGATCTTGACGATGTGGTTAAAAATAGAGAGGATACCATAGACCTCCAGTAACAGGCTACCGGATGAACTGTTCTATCGCGAATAACCTATCACACGCTCCCTTTCAAGGAAATACCTGCCTTGACTTAGACCCGCTTATAAGCTATTCATTCTGGGTCGCGTCGTGCTGATAACTTAAGGGTATCATGTCGAAAAGAGTGACGAGGTGCAATTGTGGCCGAAAAGAGGATTTCGCGCAAAGAGCTGGTCAAGGAGCCTGACGAATTCATCAGCTCGACCGGCAGGGTGATCAGTTATATCAGAGAGCACCCGAATCACGCGACCGCAGCTCTCGCGGTCGTTCTTACCGTTGCCATAGCGATCAGCGGATACATCTGGGTTCAGAATCGGCAAAGCATCAGGAGCCACAAGGTTTTCGAGCAAGCGGTCCAAGCGTACGAAACTACGGTCCAATCCGGGGAAATGCCCAGCGCCGAGAAACTCGATCAGCTATTCAGCGCATTCGATGAAATAGCCACGGACTATCCTTCTTCGCCCGCGGGCGAGGAAGCTCTCCTCTACACTGGTCACGTTCTCTACTGGAAGAAGGACTACCAGGGAGCGTTGGACCGGTACAACCGCATGCAATCTTCAAATCTCGTGAAGAAGGGCCTTGGGCCCATGGTCCTGTACCATATTGCGAACACGCGCCTGGCCATGAAGGACTACGATCAGGCCGTAGTGCTTTTCTATGAACTCACCAAGGACACGAACTCGCCGTACAAACGGGAAGCCTACGCGTCCGTGGCCCGAATCTACGAGCTGATGAACAAAAACAAAGAGGCCCTCCAAGCTTTCCGCCAATATCTAAAGTTGTTCCCGGAAGCGCCCGACGCTCCGTACGTAAGGGCCAGAATCGCCGAACTATCGGCCCAGGGTTAGACCGAACCTCTCTCTATGATTACATCCATTTCCGAGACCCATACACGGAACGTAAATTCCTCGACTTCGACAACATAGAAGCCCTTTTGCTCCTGCACGTCAGGGTCAAAAGCGTTACGATCCGATAGATAGTCCAAAATGGCCCTCACTTCGGAGAATGCCAGGTCTTCAAGAAATACGATGGTGAACATACGGTTCGCATGAAGAAACGGTATGGAATCCATGGTCTTCTCTCCACCCCGCAGCATATGACAGTCCGTCTGGGAGGTCAATGCAGCGCCGCGTCCACGCGCGAATACCCGAGAACCGGGGATATTTCTTGACAGCCGAATTCACTAATCGTAAAATACGCACGGGGGCTATAGTTAGCTTTGTCTACTTCAATGGTATGCGTGAAAGGAGGAATACACATGACTAAAGCAGAGCTCGTCGCTCGTATCGCCGAGGAAGCGGGTATATCCAAGAAAGCTGCCGGACTTGCCCTGGACTCGGTAGTGACGGTTGTTCACGATGTGCTGAAAAAGGGCGAAAAGATCCGCATTACGGATCTGGGCAGTTTCAGTGTCGTCAAGAGACAGGCAAGACAGGGGGTCAATCCTCGCACACGAAAGCCGATTAAGATCCCGGCAACCAAGGCTCCCAAGTTTACCGCAGCCAAAGCGCTGAAGGACGCCGTGAAAAAGTAGCCTCAGCCGATTCGGCTAAACTCCGTATAAGGGGCAAGGCGATTGACCGCATCCGTGGGCTCTTGACCCCTACAGAGTGATGGCAAGGCCTTCAAGCCGCGAATTGCCGGCCCGATTACGCAACAGGTCCCCCCGCCGCGTGCGCGATTTGGGGAGTGGCGCCTTACTGACACAGGGCGTCCGAATAAAGAAATCCAGCTTGATTGGATATCAAAGCATGAGGACCGTCCGCCTGTTGGACGGTCCTTATTATTATTGGTGCGTGCAACGATGATAAGGTTCTTGACGGTCATATTTCTGGTACTGACTATGAGCGCCTGCGCAGCCCTCAAGGACGGCAGCGTGTCCGGCAGAGACGGAAAGGAACCCGCGTTCAAAGGACCCTCCCGCGATCTGTACGAAGTCCCGAGAGACCCGATATCCAGGTTCTAATATCAATACGTTTTCAAACAAGTAAGACCGGGGCTCCCCATAGGCGCTAACTTGATGTCTCGGATCTTCGTCCCATAGGGACGGTACGATAGTAGCCCGGCAATTCAGAGGGTGTCGCAAAAGTCGAAAATATGTCGGCATCGTGGCATGCTCTACCCTCACCCTGCCCTCTCCCAAAGGGAGAGAGGACTGCGGAGCTGCTTAAGAGGGCTCCCTCTCCTTCCGGGAGAGGGTTGGGGTGAGGGCGTTTCAAGGACCGGCAACCCAATCGTGCCACGATTTCAGCCCTTGCTAGGTTTTTGCGACAGTCTCTAAATCGCCGGGCTACGTGAGCAAGTTCCTACGGAACCATAGCTCAATGCTATTTTGACGCCTATGGGTTGAAACCCCGGCTTCTATCCGACGTCCCTTCGGGACGTGAGTTCCAGGCGCTAACTTTATAGGGGGGATACCGCTTCGTACGTCATTCCGCCGGAAGCGGGAATCCAGTATTTGCTTTTTTTACGGTACCTCGGCTTGTACCCGGGTGACGCGTTTCTTTTTTGGATAACAAGTTGACATCACTAGGCCACGCAGCCATTCTCACATGTCATTGCTGCGGGGCTGTCCACAAAATTGAACACTGACATCAATCATCCGGCGAGTGCCGGCCTCCGGATGGGCCCGGGGAACCGTCGGGGCCAGGGCCCGGTCGAGAGTGCTGAGGGTTAGGCGTCCCGATCCGAGGCCCATCGGAAGGATTCGCCGGAAGCCGAGGAGGATGGGGAGGTCGCATCAGGCCGTGGAGCTCCCTGCGAAAATCTTTGAGGAAAAGAACCAACTCCGCCTGCTGCCGGACTGTGAGGACTTTCGATACTTCGTCGTAATGTTCGACCCACAGGTCCTTGAGTTGTCTTCTCTTTCCCCGGATACTCGCCAAAGTTGCGGCCAGCTCTTTCTCTTCCGGTCCTCTGCTAGGCTCCTTGAGCAGACTCTTGAGCTTTGCGAAATCCTCGTCCATTGATTTCTGCAGCTCTTTTCGTTTCGCCAGAAAGTGGCGCCGGATTTCCAGGACCTTCTCCGAGGTTGCATTGTCCAGGTCCAGGGCCTCCATCATTTTCCATGCCGTAAGGATTTCGATCCGGTCCTGAGCCTTGTCAGGGTCCTTGCCCAATTCCGGGCCGCGGGCATAGGCAAGGCCGCCCAAAGTCATGCCCACAGCGAGGATTAAGCTGAAGAGTCTTTGCATCTTTTTCTCCTCACATGAACAACTGATCGGAGTCGTCTTCAACCTCGAACCAGCTCGCAACGGCACCGTTGTACGATGCCTGAGACGTGGCCAAGGTGAAGGTCTGGCCGGCCGACGCGGCATAGGATGACGCTTCCTCCTGGATTGGGCCGTACAGATCAGCCAACTCGTTGACCACCTCGACGGCGACCTGACGACCCTGGGGTCTATCCTTGACCGCTTGATCAAGGTGCGCCAGACCGATCGAGATAATCACGATCCCTGAGAGCACGAACGCCGCGGCCACTTGCCACCTGGACCACCATGGGGATTGTAAGTGTTTCTCCCGGAGTCTCGCCGCAAGTGACTGATGGTAACGCGTCCAGAACTCTTCCCCGGGATCAGCGGGAACGTCTCCGGCAACCGAATCGATGACCTTTTCGGTCGCTTCCCTCATCCTGCGACACGCGGGGCATTCCCTGAGATGCTCGTCCAGACGCAAGCGCTCCTCCGGAGCGAGCCCTTCGTCCAGCGCTTTTACAATCCATTCTTCGGCCATGAAGCAGTTAATCTTTTTCATCATGTAGCTCCAACTTTTCTCGGACCGCCCTGGTCGCGTGGAAAAAGTTGCCTCTGGCACCGTTCGCTGTGCCACCGATCAGCCGGGCTATTTCCTCGTAGTCCATCTCCTCGTATACTCTTAGCTGAAGCGTAAGCCGCTGCCGTTCCGGAAGCTGAGCAATGGCCTCGCGAATTAGCCCCATGCGCCGCCGAGTTTCCAATTGCTCCAGGGCTGACGCGCTCGAATCGACCAGATGCTCCGATATATCATCCACAAACTCAGGTCTCCTCTTTCTGAAATGGTCCTTCACGGCGTTCAAAGCTATGCTGTAGAGCCAACTCTTGAACGATGAGGCCATCAGGAACCGCGGCATACTCTCGAATGCCTTGAGGAAGACGGTCTGAGAAATATCTTTCGCGTCCTCTTCACTTCTGACCATGCGAAGGATCATCATCGTCAAAGGTCTGGAATGACGCTTCACCAATTCAGAAAACGCTTCTCTGTCGCCGTTCTTGAACGCTTTCACCAGGTCCGCGTCATCCATCTCTTCACCGTTTCTGTCTTCTTGGACGAAAGTTCAGAGAAGCCGTTAAATGAGATTAGAACAATAATCTGCGGAAAGTGAATATTTTTGTGGTCGAGCTTCGCCCGGCAGTGGACGAGCCAAGCGATCCGCCGCACACCGTCGTTCCGGCAGGTCGGGATCCCCACCCTAATTGTCCCGAAAGGCCGCCGATGGCAGACGGCCGTGCCCCTGATTACTGAATGGTCCCCCGCGATTTTTGTAGAAATTTCCCCTACGGCTTTCTCAGTCTCGGTTCTGAGACGCAAGGCGCGGAAGTTTAATCCGCGCCTTGTCTTAATTAACAATTACACTATCTTGTGTGCACCAGGCGTGTGTATCAATGAGCGTGTCAATTATGCCATCATCATCTACCTGGTGCGAGCCGATTATCAATTCCGCGAAAGCCATCATGCAGCCTCAAGTTGCGATTTCAAGTAACTACAACGCAGCTTTTCGAGGGCAGCCCGCTCGATCTGCCGGGCCCTTTCCCTGGTTATTCCAAAATGCTTGCCCAGTTCCTTCAACGTCACCGGTTCCTCGGAAAGCACTCGCTTCTCCACTATATATTTCTCTCGAGGGTTCAGACCCTTTAGCGCATCGTAAGCCCAGGCTCTCAGCCCTTCCTGTTCCTCGAGAGCGGACAGAATTTCTTCCTGGTCCGGGGAGTCGTCAGGTAGCGTGTCGGCAAAAGAGTCTCTGGAACGGTCCCCGATCAGGTCGTCGAGGGAAAGATCGTGGGCCTTCAGCCTGGCTGCCATGTCGATGACCTCGTCCTCGGTGACGTGTATCTTATTGGCAAGGTTAGCCACGTTTTGGAAATGGTCATCCACGTCCCGAAACTCCGGAAGGTCCGAAATCCGATAGAACAGCTTCCGCTGGGCCTGTGTGGTACCCATTTTCACCAGTGACCAGGACCGGATTATGTAATTCTGGATATATGCCTTGATCCACCATATGGCGTAAGAAATTAGACGATATCCCTTATCGGGATCGAATCGCTCCACGGCTTTCATAAGGCCGATGTTCCCCTCTTGAATTAAATCCATCAATTTAACACCGTAATTCTTGTATCCAAGAGCGACCTTGATGACGAAGCGCAGATTCGAGGTTATCAAACGCTGCGCGGCGCCGGCATCATTCCGGTCCCTGTAACGCACCGCTAGCTCGGACTCTTCCGCTCTCGACAAAACGGGATAGCCTTCAATTTGAGAAAGGTATATCCTCAGTCCGTCCGTCTCATCGGGATAGTTCATACTGACACCTCCATGGTGTTAGCCTTTTTCGACTCGTACATTCTGATGCGGTCAGGTGAGAAAAGGTTTCAGACAAGGAGCAAAATTAACCGCACAGGTTCATAGCCGACCATGCCGCCAAGCCTTGCTCCTGGACCTTAACAACAAAAAAACGGCAGCAAAAAAAATGTTTCTCGACAAGTTGTGGCTCCGAATAAAAGGTGAACTGATCATTCTTAGGGAAGACCTGTCCGCAGGCGCGGATCTCAGGGAAAAGGCCGCGCTGTTGTTGGACAAACTAGAGCAACGGCTGGATTTGTCAGACTCGGACACCCAGGTCCAACAACGGGAGAGGCCCGCAGGCCGGTCCGCTGAGCAGGCTCCGGAGTCCGACAGCGCAGACAGCAGATCCCTCGATGACATCCAACGGGAATGGCAGGAACTGGTGAAACTCAGGGGTGAACCCAAGGGCCGCGACGATGAAACCGAGCCGCCTCCACCCAACCCGAGGACCCTGGGTTAGTGTGGTGTCCGCATGATACAGCGGTCACGGTCTTGCAACCAACCCCGTCTCCTCGATAAACCGACCTAGGAGCATGTTGAACTCCCGCGGTCGCTCCATCATCACAAGATGTCCCGCCTTGGGAATGACAAAGAACCGAGACCCATTGATCGCATCATGAAGGAATATTGAATATTTTACTGGTGTGAGTTTGTCATCTTCACCGACCAAGATACAAGTGGGCACGGAAATCTCTCCGACTCGTTCCATCACGTCGAATTCATTACATGCGATCAGGTCCCCTCGAATGAGTTCAGCCGACACGTCTCGGTATTTCTTCCGGATCTTGGAGCGAAGGCGCTCTCCGGACACCGGCGACAGACAGTATTCGATCAGGGTTTCCAAGGCCTTATGTCTGTTCTCCAAGATGCCTTCAACGAACTGGGGATGGACTCTCAGCCTCGCGCCGGCGCCCACTAGACCTATGCCTACCAGCCACGGCCTCGGTGAGAGGGCAAGCCATTGTGTGACGGCGCTCCCGAGGGAGCAACCGATGACCATGATCTTTTCCAGGCCGAGCGACTCCACGAAATCGACCACCCAGTCCGCGTAAGCGGACACACTTGATTCGCCGGGCGGGTCCGAGGCGCCGTGACCGGGGAGTTCCAATGCTATTACGGTGGCCAGGTCGGAAAGGCCATCAAGCTGCTGCCGCCAGTCTTCCCGATCTCCTCCCGACCCGTGAATGAATACCAGGGATAGGGAAGATCGTCCAAAATCAGGTGGTTGAGCTTCGTAGCCCAATGACCGCCCCCGGACGGAAACCTCAGGCATGCTAACCTCTCAGGCTTTGCCTTCGACCATTTAGAATTACTGATGAGTGCAATAATATTCTCAGACGGATCTCAGGAAAGCGCGATGCCTCTGGGCACGACCACCACTCCCTCGGGCGAAATCGTGAACAGGCCCCGGTCCTTTTCCGCATCGTAACCGATGGTAAACCCGTCGGGGATAATCACATCCTGATCTATGATGGCCTTTCTGATTCTGGCGCCCTTGCCCACGACCACCCGGTCCAGAATGACCGAGTCCTCCACGACGCTCCCTTCATTGACCTGTACGCCGTAGGACAGCACGCAGTGTTTCACCGTGGCGCTTGATATGACGCATCCGCTGGCAATTACGGAATTGACCACCACGTCGCTCTCCCGGGCTGCTCCCATCGGGGAACCGGGAGCCGCAATCTTGGCCGGCGGCACCTGTTCCTGGTATGTGCGAATAGGCCATCTCTGATCGTACAGATTGCATTGGGGCTCAACGGAGCACAGATCCATGTTGGCTTCCCAGTAAGCATCCAAAGTTCCGATATCCCTCCAGTAACGACTCTGTTCGTTGAACGCTTCTTTGAAGTCGTATACGAAAACTCGGTGGGACCCGATCATGGCCGGAACCACGTCTTTGCCGAAGTCGTGAGAAGATTTGCGGTTCTTGGCATCCGCAATGACGTTCTTCACCAGGACCTCGGTATTAAAAATGTACACTCCCATGGAGACGAACGCACTGCCGGGCTTTCCGGGAATGGGTTTGGGATCGGCCGGTTTCTCCTCCCAGTCCACGATCCGAAATTCCTCGTCGCATCCGATGACGCCGAACGCTGTCCCCTGTTCGCGGGGGACCTCGATACCGGCCACGGTCAGCTCAGCGTTCGTCCTGACATGATATGCGAGCATATCGTTGTAGTTCATCTTGTAAACATGATCGCCCGAAAGGATCAGGACCCGAGAGGGACGTTCCCGCTGGAGAAGGTATATGTTCTGATAAATGCTGTCCGCCGTTCCACGATACCAACGATCGACATTTCGCTGCTGCGGCGGAACGCATTCGATGAACTCACCCAGCTCGTGGTTGAAAATGCTCCAACCCAGCCGGATGTGCCTGTCCAGCGAAAGAGATCGATACTGAGTCAGCACGTGAATCCGACGAATGCTCGAATTGAGACAGTTGGAAAGCGTGAAGTCGATAATTTTGTAAATGCCGCCAAACCGCACTGAAGGCTTGGCCCGGGCCTTGGTGAGCGGGTAGAGTCGTTCCCCTTTGCCGCCAGCCATCAGGATGCACATGGTTTCTTTCAGGTATTCGCTTGGACTCATTCTCCTAGCAGCCTCTTGATTTCCTGCCTGAGTTTGGAGGTGTCGGAGGATTTGACCAGATACGCGTCCGCGCCCCATGTGGTGAAATCTTCTTTGTAGTGGCTGTAGGCGGTGCAAAGGATAACAGGAATGCCATGATCTCTGCCCAGGAGTCTCTCCAGAGTCTCGACTCCATCCATGCCCGGCATTTGGATGTCCAGCACGATAAGGTCAGGAGGCGCGGACGCGACAGCGTCGAGGGCCTCTTGTCCCGAATATGCCACCTCTACAGAATACCCTTCGTCTTCCAGGTCCCCTTTGTACAGCTCGCAAATGTTCTTCTCGTCATCCACGACCAGGATTCTTTTCATAATTCACACCACCGTCTGCCGGCCGGGTTCTTTCGCTATCATGAAGGAATGCATTACCAAAGGCCCCGAAACCAGGATAGCAACCGCAGGTCCAAAGAGCAACCTTTTTCCGATCTCTCCCGATCCGCCGCGAGGCCGATTTGGGGCCGATTTGGGAGCCTTTTGGTCTTTGGACGGCGCGGCCTGTTCGGCCTGTTCCTTGAGCGCAGAGCCGATGTCTTTCCGAACTTCTTGCGACAACTCTCGAACGGCCATGTTCAGGGCTTTGACGATGGATTCGGGCCGCGTGTCCACGCTGGGAGCTTCTATTCGGTAGGACTTCCGTAACAGGTCCTTTCGGGTGCCGACGGGCGAGTTGAAATCGATCAAGGTAACGTCCACCTCGATCAAAGCCTTACCTTTTTCGTCTTTTACACGGCCCTGAAGATTGCGTACGGTACCTTCAAGGGCGTAGCGGTAACGCGCTGTACTCATCTGATCCACTGTCTTCCGGAATAGTCCCGAATTCTCCAGATCCCTTAGGAGCAACTCGGTAACCATGTCCGCGGGGTTGTCCTTCCACTGGTGAAGCAACATAGGGCTCTCTTTGCCGCCCGGTTTGGAAATTACAAGCGAATCAGTGTCCACGGAGGGGGCGAGAAGAAACTTGTAGACCATCAAGGTATCGCCGCTGATCGGACCGGAGTCGCTGTTTCTCTGAGGCAACGGGTAATCGAAAGCATAATAAATGATTGCTTCCCGGCCCATGAAAGCGCAGCCGGACGAAAAAATCAACAGCGTCAGCGACAGGATTCCCGCCAAATTCCTGCGGTGGGAGCGCATAGGAGAATGGGTGGATTGAGATCTCATGCTAGCTGTACGAAGCTCGTTTACGTGCCGGCTTCCAACGGCGTATGCGCTGACGCAAAACGTTACTCTCATCGGCAGACCCCCTCCCCTCTGTCTCCCGAGGGCGTCTATCGGTTTGCAGGTGTTTTTTCCTCTCTGCCGAATATGGATATGAGGGTGGATGGGTTGAGCTTGATCTTCCGTGTGAACTCAACCAGGTTGTCCGCACTGCGTTCCAACTTCTGAGTTAAGTTGTTAAGATTGTTGTCCGTCCTGCGTATGAGACGATCCGCGCTCCTGGTGGTCTCTGTTCCCTCCTGCAACAATTCCGTCGCTTT